>NICF_comb_assmDRAFT_10003492_pt1 | contig 11378 bp, 7 predicted proteins | sample NewIslPassag4_SG_FD_11279 | JGI IMG/M metagenome (IMG submission 11279) | reverse complement strand
CCGCCCTCCCGCGGACCGAGGAGCGCCTCCGCGTATTCTTCCAATTGCTCCGGAAGTTCGAAGAACTGGTCGTACACCGCGTTCTCTTCAAACTCGCAGATNTCTGTATCGTAGTCGCGACAGATTTTCGGGCGGATGGGATAAATCCCGCAGCGGCCGTCCGGCTGGAGTTTCGTGCAGGTGAGGAACACCAATAAGTACCACTGCCCGTTGTCCACAAAAACCGCTGTCCGCTCATGAAGGAGGAACCAGCGGACCGTGTCGAACTCTTCCCAGGTGCGGGGACGATCGATCGTCAAAGCGATGTAATGACAACACTTGGCGGGGCAGTAGAAGCAGAGCGTTTCTCCCGCGGGAATGTCCTTCCGCCGAAGCCGGCCGTTGCCCGTGACAGGGGCCGACCGGCGGGTCAGCCAGTAGTTTTTCTGCCGATAATGCGAGTTCATCCCCGATTCTGCCATTCTCCTTTGTGTGCTTCCACCACCAGCTCCGTGCTTCCCGAAGGTGCCGAAGACGACCGCCTGTCTTCCCGTCGGAGGCCCCTCCCTCCACTCGGTTTTAACCCACCAGCGCCCGCGGGATAAGGGGTGCCAGGCGATAAGATACGCTGCCGAATCACTCGTTAAAGTCGGAGGGACCTCTTCCGAAAGGACCCGCTCGTCGGGGCCGCTTCTGAACCTTCGATCGTCCATTCGCGCTTCCCCGGGCACGACAAGCGTGCCCCTCCGAAGGATTCTTCGGAGGGACGTGCTTGTCACGTCCGCTCTTTAACGTTCGATCATGCATTCCCTTTTTTCTCGCCGTCACGTTGACTTCATGGAAAACCATTGATCCGCCCCAGCCTGGAGAGTTACGATAAACGGGGTCGAACGTGGTTGCCAACCCACGTAACGTATAGGGGGACATGAAGACGTCGGGGCCGTTCAGGATGGCGCGATCGGCCATGTGGCGACACAGCCGCTCGCGGATCGTGAAAGAGTCGGGCGGGGAGCTCGAGGCGGGCAAGCGTCTCGTTGGAGAGGGTTTGGCAGGACGGGTGGGAACGTCGGGGAACGTGGATCGCTGGACAAAGTGAAAGTCGGCTGAAAAGGATGATGCCTTCATTGAAAAAGGAACGCGGAGATGTAGAGCGAGTGCTTTCTGGACTCAGCCAGCGCGCCGCCTGGTCCGGGGGGCCTCCAATCGCCAATGTCCTGATGGCGCGGGTCCTCGCCCAGCCGGATCTCATTTCGCTGGCGGCCGGCTTCGTGGAGCACCAGTCCCTTCCTGTGGAACTTGTGGAAAAAGCGATCGACAAACTTTTCTCCGGCCGGGCGGCGGCCCTTGAATCGCTCCAGTACGGAACCACGCTGGGGCATCCCCGTCTTCGCCGGGCGATCTGGGAACGCGTCCTTCAGGCGGACGCCTCGGTGGGGCTCCGCCACGCTGGTCCGGAGCAAATCGTCATTACCGCGGGAAGCAACCAGTTGCTCTATCTTGTTGCCGAGGCGCTCCTGGATCCGGGCGATATTGTCCTGTGCGCAACGCCGAGTTATTTCGTATTTTTGGGGATGATCAAAAGTTTCGGCGCCCGGACTGTCGGAGTGGCCACCGACCATGACGGCATAATTCCCGAAGCTCTGGAAGAGCGCCTGGCGTGGCTGGAACGACGGGGCGAGCTGGATCGCGTCAGGGCTATCTACGTGGCCTCCTATTTCGATAATCCGACGGGGCTGAGCCTCGGGCTGGAGAGGCGCCCTGCCCTCGTCGAGGTGGCCCAGCGGTGGTCACGGAAACATCGCCTTTACATCATCGAGGACTGCGCCTACCGCGATCTCTCTTACTACGGAGAAGAATGGCCGTCCATCCGCAGCCATGACGCCACCGGCCAGCACGTCGTGATGGTGGGCTCGTTTTCGAAGTCATTTTCGCCGGGACTGCGGGTGGGCTGGGGGTTGCTGCCCCCTGCCCTGCTCGATTCGGTTCTGTCCCTCAAAGGACACCACGATTTCGGCTCGCCCAATTTCAACCAGATGGTTCTGGCCGCGATCCTGGAGGAGGGCTGGCTGGAAGACCATGTGGCTCGGCTCCGCGCGATTTACCGCCGCAAACTGGAGACCACCCTCAAAGCCGTGGAAAGCATGCTGCGGCCGGTTGTGGCGGTCAGCTACGTGCCGCCTCGGGGTGGTCTGTATGTGTGGCTGCAATTGCCGAAAGAATGGGATACCGGTGTGGATGGGCCACTTTTCCAGTCGGCCGTCGAGGAAGGGGTCGTGTATGTGCCCGGGGAATACTGTTTTCCTGAAGAAGGCGAACCGACGTTGCACTGCTGTCTGCGTCTGAGTTTCGCCATGCCGGATGACATCAACCTGGAAAAAGGGATGGAACGCCTGGCACGGGCGATCACGCGATGTGGGAGTGCCGCGCCACGATAAGTGGAATGGCGGACCGGCCGAGACGTCACGGAGGGAACTCGGATGTTTTTCACCACCATCATTGACCGCTACATCGCCCGGCACTTCTTCCAGTCCTTCTTCGTGTGCTTTTTCAGCCTCGTGTGCATCTTTGTGGTCTTCGATTTTTTCACCAATCTCGATGAGTTTCTTCGCGCCAGTGAGGCAGGCGGGGGACTGCTGAAACTGACGGTCCTCTATTACGGTCCGCAGTCCCTGGCTTTTCTCGACCGGATCCTCGGGCTTTTGGTGCTCACGGCCGCCATGTTCACCACGGCCTGGCTGCAACGGCAGCAGGAAATGACCGCCCTTCTGGCGGCAGGGATCTCGCGTGCTCGGGCGACAGCCCCGGTGGTGATCGGCTCGATCGTGCTCATCCTTTTTGGGGTTTGCAATCGGGAAATGATTCTCCCCCGCATGATTCACCTCCTGGCCCGGACCAACACCGACCTGCTGGGCGAGAAAGGGTGGCCTATTCAGGCCCGCTATGATAACGAGACGGATATTCTGCTCCGCGGTCGGGCGGCATACCGAAAAGACTACCGGGTCGCGGAACCCAACTTCTTCCTGCCGCCTGGTCTCGACCAGTATGGCGGCCAGCTTCAGGCCGAGAACGCCTTTTACCTTCCCGCCACCGCCGAGCATCCCAGCGGCTACCTTCTGGACAAGATGATCCGCCCCAGGGATTTGAAAGATAAACCGTCGCTGTACCTCAAAGGGCGCCCCGTCATTCTCACGCCCCACGATCATCCCTGGCTCAAGGATGATCAGTGTTTCGTGGTGAGCAACATCGACTTTGAGCAATTGACAGGGGGACGAGCGTGGCGAGAATATTCTTCCACGCTGGGGCTTATCCGCGGATTGCACAATCCGAGCCTAGATCTGGGGGCCGATGTGCGGGTGCGGATCCATGCCCGCATCGTGCAGCCCCTCCGCGATCTCAATCTGCTGTTTTTGGGACTGCCCCTGGTGGTCCGACGGGAACAGAGAAACGTTTTTATCGCGCTGGGCTTGGGCATCCTTGTCGTGGCCCTTTTCACAGCCGTCGTTCTTACCTGTGAATATCTGGGGAATATTTACCTGATCTCACCCGCATTGGCGGCGTGGCTGCCGTTTTTCATTTCAGTCCCCGCCGCCGTGGCGCAGTTGGATTGGCTCTGGGAATAACGTTCCTCACGATTAAAAAACACTGTCTCAGTCAACAATTCCCCGGGTCGGTCCCCGGTTGGGGATGCCCCATCCCCCTGTTTGTATTTGGTGTTTGTATTCGTCTGTGAGAAGCCGAAGGTTGGATGTGCCGCAGGGGCCATTCATGAATTGCCCCTACCGAATCGCGGTGCGTATGATGGTGCCGCGTGGCCCGGGTGGAACCGGGCCCTCCAGTCCCTCGCGTGATGCGGATGCAAGCGACCCAATCGGCGTGGAACCCGGGCGTGTGGGAGGGAGGCCTCCCACGGCGTCCGGTAAACCTCGGAGGGGCACGCTTGTCGTGCCCGGTTAGGTGGAATGGACGATCGAAGGTTGGACGGTGGACCCGACAAGCGGGTCCCTCCGGTGAAAAGGAATCGGAGGCACGCTTGTCGTGCCCGTGGAAAGGCAATGTATGGTCTAACGTTGTAAACCGGGCAGACGCGAGAGGCAGGTTCCTCCGGTTGCATCCGTTTCCACGCGAGCCCGTTTGGACCTACGCATTCCCGTCGCCAGAGGAAAACCGGGAATGTGTCAGCAAATCGCTGCGTTGACATTGGGGGTTGGAAATGAAAGAATTAAGAGTGGCAAAATTGATATCGTCAAAAGAGAAAGTGTGTCGATGGTTGTTAAAGGGAGGAGCGGAAAGCGATCGCGGGCCGACAGACGATCGGAAAAAGGTGGGAAATCGTGAACCTCGCGGGGCTGGCATCCCCATGCGGACGACCGACAGCGCGAGGGGCGGGCGAAAAACGTGGGCTGATGGACTACATATGTGAGTTGCGGTAATAACCTTTGCTTTATCGGACCACTCTTCAACGAGGGAGCAGCGCCAAGGGTGGTTCGTCACGCCATTCCGGAACTGAGGCCATGGCGTCTCTTTTGAACACCTTCAACATCTCTCGCGAGCCTGTGGCACGGCTGGCCACATCTCCTGTTGTTTCTGTGACGCGAGGCGTTCCCCTGAGAACTGTGCTGGAGCTGATGCGCGATCAGAAGCTGGGCGCTGTGACCGTCTGTGACCGCGGTCAAACCGTGGGGATCTTCACAGAACGGGACGCCCTCCGCTGTTTGGCCGAAGCCACGGATTTGGAGACCCCCATAGGAGATGTGGCGTCTCCCGGCCCGGTGACCGTGGAAAAGAAAGACAGTCTGGCGGAAGCTATTTCGCGTATGTCCTACCGTGGCTATCGCCATCTGCCCCTGGTGGATGACGATGGACAGGTCGTGGGGATGGTCGATGCGATCAACATCATTCAATGGCTTGTGGAACATTTTCCACGGGCGGTGTACACATTACCTCCAACTCCTGATGTCTTAATCGAGCGTGAAGGGCCTTGAAAGGTAACATCTTATGAAACCTCCGATTTCTTCGACATCCAACAATTCTTCGGCGGGCGGCGCTGAGAAAGGCCAGGGTGTTATGGAAAAACGGGTGATTGAGCTGGAAGAGGCCACGGTCCGGTTTGCCGGGGACTCCGGAGACGGGATGCAACTGGCTGGGACGCAGTTCACCCATACCTCGGCTGTCGCAGGCAACGACGTTGTCACCTTTCCCGATTTCCCGGCGGAAATCCGCGCGCCGCGCGGGACCAAAGCCGGGGTGAGTGGCTTCCAGGTGCACTTCGGCGCCAAGCGGGTGTACACACCCGGTGATAAGGTTGATGCACTGGTGGCGATGAATCCTGCGGCACTGGCGACGAGTCTTCCCGATCTCGTGCCGGGCGGGTTGCTGATCGTGGATATCGACTCGTTTTCCCAGCGTGACCTGGAGCTGGCGGGCTACAAGTCCAACCCTCTGGAAGACGGGACGGTGGCCAATTATCAGCTTGTCACCGTGGAAATCACGCGGCTGACTCGCGAAGCCGTCAAGGATCTTGGCCTGACAACCAAGGAGGCGGATCGGTGCCGTAACTTCTTTGCCATGGGGCTGGTTTACTGGATCTTCGACCGACCGCTGGAGCCCACCCTCCGCTTTATCGAGGCCAAGTTCGGCAAGAAGCCGATCATCGCCGAGGCCAATCGCCGGGCGTTGATGGCGGGTTATCACTATGGAGAGACCACCGAGGTCATTCACCATCGTTACGTGGTTCCACCCGTCAAACTCCCGCCGGGGACGTATCGCAACATCGTGGGAAATCAGGCGCTGGCATGGGGGCTGATGGCGGCCTCCCGGCTCAGCGGCTGCGATCTCTTTTATGCCGGTTACCCGATCACACCCGCCAGCGACATCCTCCATGAACTGGCCCTCCGCCGCGAATTTGGGGTTCGTGTGTTTCAGGCAGAAGACGAGATTGCCGCCGTCGCAGCGGCCATTGGAGCCTCGTTCGGAGGGGCCATGGCGGTCACCGCCAGCAGCGGCCCGGGGATTTCCCTCAAACTCGAGGGTATCGGTCTGGCCGTGATGCTGGAATTGCCGCTCTTGGTGATTGATGTGCAGCGGGCAGGACCGAGTACGGGAATGCCCACCAAGACGGAGCAGGCCGACCTCCTCCAGGCCATGTTCGGACGACACGGGGAGTGCCCTGTGGCCATTCTTGCTCCACGGAGTCCGGCCGACTGCTTCGACATCGCCATCGAAGCCTGGCGGATCGCCGTCAAACATATGACGCCCGTCTTCATTCTCAGCGACGCCTACGTGGCCAACGGTTCCGAGCCGTGGCGGATTCCCAAGATGTCCTCCCTGCCCAAGATACCCGTGGAACATCCCCAGCCCGTCGAGGGAGAGCCTTTCCTGCCCTATGCCCGCAATGAATGGCTGGCACGTCCCTGGGCCATTCCGGGAACACCACAGCTCATGCACCGCATTGGCGGCCTGGAAAAACAGGACGGAACCGGAGCGGTGAGTTACGATGGTGACAATCACCAGCGGATGGTGGAACTGCGGGCGAAAAAGGTGGCCCTCATCGCCAAGGATTATCCGCCGCAGGTCGTGGAAGGCCCCAAGTCGGGAAAGCTCCTCATTGTGAGCTGGGGAAGCACGTACGGTTCGGTGTATTCGGCGGTGCAGGAACTCTGGGCGACAGGCCAGGACGTCGCCTTCACGCACCTCCGTTACCTCAATCCTTTGCCCCTCGATCTGGAGGGGATCCTTTCCCGGTATGAGCACGTCATGGTGCCGGAGTTGAATCTCGGACAACTGGCATTCCTGCTCCAGGCGAAGTATCTCCGGCCGGTGCATCGGGTGAATAAGGTGAAGGGCCGCCCCTTCGCCGTCAACGAACTGGTGGAGGCCGCTTTGGCCATCCTGGAAACAGGGGAGAAGGCCTCGCAAACCTCGGAAAACGTCATAGTGGAATATGTCAAGTGAGGATGTGACCCAATCGAACAAGGATTTTTTGTCCGGTCACAGAAAAACACACAACCCAACAGAAAACTCTTTGGCGCGAGGATTCATCCATGTCGGTCGATGCCCTGATCGAAGCAGCCAAACTGACCCCGAACGATTACGCCAGCGGACAGGAAGTGCGATGGTGCCCCGGTTGCGGGGACTACGCCATTCTCGCCCAGGTGAAGAAAACTCTGGCCAACCTAGGATTGCCCCGGGAAAAGACGGTATTCATCTCGGGCATTGGATGTTCCAGCCGGTTTCCGTACTACGTCAATACGTACGGAATCCACGGGATCCACGGTCGGGCCCCGGCCATCGCCACCGGGCTCAAGAGCGTCCGGCCGGACCTTCACGTATGGGTCATCACCGGAGACGGCGACGGGCTGAGCATTGGCGGGAATCATCTGATCCATGTTCTCCGCCGGAATGTTGATCTGACCATCCTCCTGTTCAACAACCGGATCTACGGTCTGACCAAGGGCCAGTCGTCGCCGACGACCCCTCTCGGCCATCCCACCAAGAGTAACCCCTTCGGCACACTGGAGCATCCGGTCAATGCCCTTTCCCTCGCCATCGGGGCGGAGGCGACATTTGTCGCGCGGAGCATCGACGTCTATCAAAAGCACCTGGGGATGGTGCTGGAAAGGGCGGCCGCCCATAAGGGCACCTCTTTCGTGGAAATCTATCAGAACTGCGTCGTCTTCTACGACGGGGCCTGGGAATACGCCACCGACCGCCAGGTGAAGGAGGATCATGTTCTCGAACTCGAGCATGGCAAGCCGATGCTTTTCGGCAAGAACCGGAACAAAGGTATTCGCTTCCGGGGATGTGTTCCCGAGATCGTGGAACTGGGAGACGGTGTTACCGAGGCGGACATCGCCGTCCACGATGAAAAAGCCGCCGATCCCACTGTCGCCTATGTCCTCAGCCGTATGCGGTATCCTGATTTCCCCGAGCCGATCGGTGTTTTTCGGGCAGTGGAACATCCGACCTACGATGGACTGCTCAATGAACAGGTTGCCAAGGCGATCGCGGCGCGCGGGGAGCCTCGGTCCCTGGATGATCTCTTTCACGAAGGTGACACCTGGGAGGTTCCGGAAGACGGAGCTCCATCCCGGTGATTCCACCGGTTGGTTGCGCGTAAAAACAGGTACACGAGAGCATGACGCGGATTATCTGTCCCGATTGTGGCCATGAAAACCTGGCGGGTGCCGACGAGTGCGTCCGCTGCCATCAACCGCTCACTCAGGAAGAGACGTTTGTTCCCCAGAATGAGCTGGAGCGGAGTGTTGCCTACGATCGCATCGGCCGGCTCGACATCCGCGATCCCGTCTGCGTCTCGCCGGAAACGCCCGTGGGAGACGTCCTGCGGCGGATGGTGGCCGCACGCACCGGCTGCGCCCTGGTCATGGAAGGGACACAGCTTGTGGGCATCTTCACAGAGCGGGATGCGCTGCTTCGGCTCAGCCTGGATCGGGCGGAATGGGAAAATCGACCCGTGCGGGATTTCATGACCACCCCGGTCGAGACGCTCGAGCTGGAAGACCGTATGGCGTTCGCCATTCATCGCATGGCGGTCGGCGGCTACCGGCACATCCCCATCTTGAGTGACGGCCAGGTCGTGGGGGTGGTCTCGGTGCGCGAGGTTTTTCGCCACCTCACGCGTCTTCTCGAGCAGGACTGAACGGAGCCCGGGACTGCGGCTGCGACGTTCCTGCTATTGTCTCCAGGTAGAGACCACAACCTGATGAAGGGCTTAGCGGACAGCCGATTCCGTCCCCGCCGCGGCACGCCGGGTCAGATTGGGCGACTGGGTTGTGCCGGCCAGGAAATTGTCAATCGTGGCGGCCGCCCGTAACTTGTCAAAATAGTCCGCCATGGCAAGGCGCAGTTTCTTTTCTCGAATATCCTCTGTGAGGATATCTTTGACGGAAGCAAAATCCACGTCCACTGGCTTGGTGAAGCCCAGGCAGTAGAGAATAACATAGGTTTCCGGTCCCACCTGGATAATTCCCGAGATTTCCCCGGGTTTGAGCGAGAAGGCTTCTTCTTCCAGGTTGGGCTGACCACCGTATTTCTGGATGGGGGCCACTTCGCCCCGGAGGGCCCGCGTGGCGGGATCGATGGAGTACTGTTCAGCAAGGTCGGCGAAGTTTTTTTCCGTGGGATTGGCGCGTGCCTTCTCCCACACCTGCTGGGCCCGCCGAAGATTATTGAGCACGATGGCCCGGCACCGCACCCGGGGACCGTAGTTCGCCTCGAAGGCCTTTTTCAGGTCCTCCTCGGTCACCTGGACATCGGCGTTGACCAGTTTTTTCAGCGCGACGGCAGGCCAGACGAGGTCGTGCCGATAGATCTCCGGCGTGATGTTCTGCTGCTCACAGATCATTCCCACCCATCTTTCCACATCGGGTTTGCCATCGGCCCGCGGAGGGAGATTCTGTGAAGCGAGGCGCGCGATTTCCGCTTCGACATCGGCCTCGGTAATCGCGATTCCTTTTTTCTTGCACGCCTGTTCGATGAGTTTGCGATTGATGGTCAACTCCAGGACCTCCTCCCCGTGGCGATCGATGCAGATCTCACCGAGATCTTCCAAACGGATCGGCCGACCGTTGATGAGGGCGGCCACACCGGGCATTTGCTGACGCTTCTGGGGATCATTGAGGATGTTGACCACCTGGGCCCGCTTCTGAAGTTCCTGAAAGATTTCCTGGGCAACCGTTCGCAGTTTGGCATCGCGGGCCATCTCTTCCAGTTCCCCCCGCACATCCTCCAGACGTACTTTCACAGGGGGAAGCTGATCCTCGCACTTCAAAATGACAAACTGATTGGCGACAGGAATGACCGGAGAAATTTCTCCCGGCTTGAGACGGAACGCCACGTCTTCGATTTCCTTCTGCCCGACGTGTTTGCGGATCGGCTGGATGAGTCCTTTGAGGCTGGCGCTGGCTGCGTCTTCGGAATACTGCTTGGCCAGGTCGCCGAACTGGTCAGGATGGGCGACCGCCTCGTTCCGCAGCCGTTCCGCCAGGTCCCGCCGACTGACGACGATCATCCGTGCTTTCACGGCCGGTCCATACCGACTCTCAAATTCCCGTTGGATTTCCTCCGGCGTCACGAGGAGCTTTTGTCCGGCCAGTTTTCGCAAAGCCAGCATCGGCCAGATGATATCGCGTCGATATTGCTCGGGCTTGATGCCGCGCTCCTCCTTGAGGAGTTTCAGCCAGGCCTCGACGGGCATACCGAATCGGGTGGCCATCCGCGTGATTTCGGCGTCGATTTCCTCGGCGGTGATGGTGATTCCGCGCCGCTGACACTCCTCCATGATGAGATACTTGTTCACCACGCTTTCCAGAACTTCCTCGCCATAGCGGCGGAGACATTCCCGACGCAGTTCCTCGCGGGTGATGGGTTCCCCATTGACCACCGCCACAATCTGCGGCTGGTTCGCTTGCGCGGATCCAGCGTTGGGAGCACCTGTGACCGGGGGTGTCCCGGAATTTCCGCGAGGCGTCGGAGCAGGAATGGCCTCGGGGACCGAACGTGAGGTGCTTGCAGGACCGGTGCCGGGTGCCTGCGCTGTGGCCCGTTCACTCCCCCAGAACCACCGAATGGCTACTGCCGAGCCAACAATGGCAAGAACGCCCAGGACGAGCTTCCATCGGATGCGACGCTTCCCTGCAGATTCCTTTCCTTGCATGTCGGTCCCTCCTGTAACCGAGCGCATGGGCAACAGACTGGGTCAAAAAACACGCCTCTCCGGCGAGACGCCGCAATATAGCACCCTCTTCAGAAGACGGTCAAGGCGAATTTTCCCCAAGGTTCCCGCGCACGGCATTCGGGGATAATCCGTGATACGGGGACGGTGCGTCGATCGCCCGGAGAGAACGGTGCGTGCGGATGAGTTCATCAAACTTCGGGCCGGGGCAATTCATGAATACCCCCGGCGAATCAATGACTCAAACCGGCGAATCGGCTATGACTGGCGAAGCACGAAACTTGGTCCCAGCAACGCCAGACAACCGCGGCCTGGTTCAGCTCAGGGGCGTGAACTGACAGGGTGGGTCGAGGGGCTGCGAGATGCTCTCTCCGGATGTGGAAATGGTGACCAGGTCGAGGGCCTGAGCCATGCGTTGCAGCGTCGTGCGAGAGAGATAGTCGTGCACCTCGCGGTGGACCATATTGACCAGATCACCCAGCATGCAGTTGGCTGCTCCGTTCCGGCAGATCGGCTCTCCCAGGAGGCAGCCCGCCGAGGGAAGTGGGCCTTCGATTGCCTGGTAGATCTCAGCGAGCGTGATCTCTTCAGGGGGGCGTGTCAATTCGAAACCACCATGAGGCCCACGGACGGACCGCAGCAGACCCGCCTTGACGAGCCGCTGCATGACCTTGGCGAGATGGTGCGTGGAGGCGCGGAGAACCTCCGC
>NICF_comb_assmDRAFT_10003491_pt1 | contig 11378 bp, 10 predicted proteins | sample NewIslPassag4_SG_FD_11279 | JGI IMG/M metagenome (IMG submission 11279) | reverse complement strand
ATGCTCATCCCTGCCGATCGCGGTACTGCTGCTCGTAATATTGGAGGTACGCTCCGGACACCACCTGATTCATCCAGTCCTGATTTGCAAGGTACCAGCGGATCGTTTCCCGAATGCCGGTCTCATAATCATATTTCGGCTGCCAGCCGAGCTCGCGGCGAATCTTTGTTGCATCAATGGCGTAGCGCCGGTCGTGGCCGGGGCGGTCTTTCACAAACCGGATGAGTGATTCCGGTTTGTCGAGTTCCGCCAGAATCGTCTTTACGACCGCAATGTTCGTCCGTTCGTTGTTGCCCCCGACGTTATAAACCTCGCCGCTCACTCCCTTGTGCAGCACCAAATCCACAGCGCTGCAATGATCCTCGACATACAACCAATCGCGAACATTCAGCCCGTCCCCGTAGACCGGAAGCGGCTTATCTTCGAGCGCATTGCGGATCATCAGCGGAATGAGTTTCTCGGGGAACTGGTACGGCCCGTAGTTGTTGGAGCAGCGCGTAATGTTGACATTCAAACCGAACGTCTCGTGATACGCCCGGACGAGCAGATCGGCGCCTGCCTTGCTTGCGGAATACGGGCTGTTCGGTGCAAGCGGCGTCTCTTCGGTAAACATTCCCGTGTCGCCAAGCGTTCCGTACACTTCGTCTGTCGAGATCTGCACGTACTTGCCAACATTGTAATGCTTGGCCAGATCAAGCAGCGTCTGCGTGCCGAGCACATTGGTACGCACGAACAAATCCGGCTGCATGATACTGCGGTCCACGTGCGACTCCGCCGCAAAGTTCAGCACCGCATCGAGGCCTTCCCTGAATAACGGTTCCATGGCGGCGCGGTCGGCAATGTCCGCCTTGACAAACCGGTAGTTCGGATGGTTTTCGACATTTCGCAAATTTTCCAGATTTCCCGCGTAAGTCAGCGCATCGACATTGATGATTTGATAATCAGGGTATTTTCGCACCATGTACAGGATGAAGTTGCTGCCAATGAACCCTGCTCCGCCTGTAACCAGTATTTTCACGTGACGTTTTCACCCTTCATAAACGAAATTGTTCTCAGCCTCTGCAAGCTGGGGATGCTTGCCATCTTTCTCGGACAAGATCGGCGCGGAAGTCGGCCAATCGATGCCGAGCGACGGATCGTTCCATGCGATGCCGCGGTCGTGTTCCGGAGAATAGAACTCATCGACCTTGTACTGTACTTCGGTGTTCGGAACCAGCGTGCAGAAGCCGTGGGCAAATCCTTTCGGCACCAGCAATTGACGCTTGTTCGCCGAGCTCAATATGAATCCCTGCCACTTCCCGTAAGTGGGCGAACCTTGACGAATATCAACAATGACATCGTAAATCGCGCCTGCCGTTACCCGAATCAGCTTCGTCTGGGCTTTGGGGTTCAACTGATAATGAAGCCCGCGCAATACCCCGGCCTCAACCGACAAGGAATGATTGTCTTGTACAAACTTATGCGTAATCCCGTGCCGACGGAACACTTCTTCATTGTAGCTCTCCATAAAAAAGCCCCGGTGATCGCCAAATACGGCAGGTTCGATCAGCTTGGCCCCAGGAAGCTTCGTTTCAAATACTTTCATGCTGACACCTGTCTTCCGAAAAATTTACAATTTCAACTTTCCGAATTCCTCGCCATATACGATATCTTTGGCCAGCTCATTCGCTCTCATCAACGAAGCGTGCGTACCCGCGTCTGTCCACCAGCCCCGGAGAATATCATAGGTGAGTTCATTCGATTGGATATATGCATTATTGACATCCGTAATCTCCAGCTCGCCGCGGCCTGAAGGTTTCAGCGTCTTGATGATATCGAAAACCCGACTGTCATACATATAAATGCCGGTGACCGCATATTGGCTCTTCGGATGTTTCGGCTTTTCTTCGATGGACACAATCTTGTCGCCCGACAATTCGGGCACACCGTAACGGTGCGGGTCATGCACTTGTTGGATCAAAATTTTCGCACCGACGCGCTGCTCTCTAAAATTTCTGACGAATGGGACAATACTGTCCTCAAATACGTTATCTCCCAGAATAACGACCATTTGGTCCCCATTTACAAAGTGTTCAGCCAATCCGAGCGCCTGCGCAATTCCCCCGGCTTCGTCCTGGACCTTATATGTAAAAGACAGGCCGAATTCTGCACCGCTGCCCAGCAGATTGACCACATCGCCCATGTGATCCTTGCCGGTAACGATCAGGATGTCGTGGATATCCGCTTCTTTCAATTTCGCAATGCCATGAAAGATCATGGGATATTTGCCTACCGGAAGCAAGTGTTTGTTTGTGACTTTAGTCAAAGGATATAAGCGTGAACCGGTTCCCCCTGCTAAGAGGATACCCTTCATATCGACACCTCCAAATTTAATTAGTTACACAGTATTATTAGGCAACACAACTATTCGGTTTTTATTTTTAAGTGCCAAGCATTTCTTTTCAATTAAAAACCACGATAATATTGATAATCCCAAAATTATGGGAGTTGCAAATACAAAGTTTTGGATAGGTGTTATATTTCCCTCAAGCAAGTAGGCCACTGTTTGTTGTACAGGAAACGCATAAATATACATGCCATACGAAAAATCGCCTTTTTCCTGAAAAGTTTTAAACAGTTTCGGCACTCCAAAGCCAATATAAAAAATAAGGTAGGCACCAAACAAAGCAAAAGCAAATCTATATAAACCCGCTCCCGCAAATAGACATAATATAGCAAGACTTGCAATTGCCGCAAAATGATTTAGCTTTATTTTATCCTTACATAAATAAACTACCATTCCTGCGCTGAAGTATTTAAATAATTCAATGTAGTGATAGATTGCCATGCCGGGATCGATCATTTCTGCAATGAACAATACTGCAAGAAACAAGGGAATAATAATATGCTTCTTTAATAACCTTGTCAAACCAAGTATAGCAACTACCATATAAAAAAACATCTCATACCAAAGCGTCCACAAAGAACCGTTAACTGCATTGGGATAAGGATTATTTTCAAATACACCAGGCAAACTATACTGCATGTTAATGAGCATGAACGATTCCAAGTATTTTATCGTTGCAGGATGCATTAAATATTCTTTTACACTTAGAGAAGTCACCAGTGGACCTAGTACAAAAACAGAAATAAGAAGTACTACCAGCAAGGCAGGATAAATCCGCAGAATGCGATTTCTCATATAAGCATAAACATTAGCACTTCTTTCAAAACTATACGTTATTAAAAAGCCGCTGATCACAAAAAAAATACTGACACCCAATCCACCAAAAGTCTCTTGCCCCTTTGTGAATAAAACAAAAGGTTCACTTGCATTTGATCCAAGTGACAAAGGAAAAGAATGAGAGAAAATAACCAAGATTGCGGCAAATAGCCGCAACAGGTCGAGGTTATTTTCTCTCGCATTAAAACATTCTGCAATCGAGCCTCTGCTAAAGTTCATGCATCTCATTCCCTTATTCTTCTAATAACCCCAGTAATTTTCCATCCAATAGAGCTTTTTACATTATTTATAAAGTCATCGAGCTCTTTCTCATTAGCTCGAAATACATCAGGAATATTAATTTGCTTACCAAATATACGCATCAATTTTTTAAAAGGTTTTAAAATAAACCACGAATCAGATGCAAGTATTTGATGAGCTACCTCTCTTTTTTGCATCAATGAATCATACGTTGGTTGTATTCCTTGTTCGTTTACGATTTGACCAGAAACATTTTGAGATTGCACGGAATGCGCATTTTTAATATATGCATCTACCAACCAGTTAATTTTTTTTGCACTTCCGGGCGGGAGAATCAAATGACGAGAGTCAATTTTTCTTAGTACATATTGATAATTTTCATTCCATTCTTGTTCACTATGAAGTGTCTGTGAGTTGCTCCCCTTTCTCCACCATCTATAGATATTTGTAACAACTGGACTGCTGGCCACTCCACAAATAAAGGCCCCACGTAGAATGAAGTCCCAGTCTTCAATAGTATTTATCGATTCATCAAACCTCAGTTTTAGATCATGGAATAATGCTCGTGGAAACGCCAGACACAGTCCAGGACTTTGATTATGATGTAACATCGTAAAATAATCAAATTCCGGCGGATAATCACGCTTAAAACCGGACACAGCCATAGAACAACTTTGGCTATACTTGGTCTTAATCCGATCATATTCTTGCCTTACCGAGACGGTTCTAAGTATTTTTCCGTAGTGTTCTTTCGATAGTTCTTTAAACTCTTTAACCCAATTGCTGAATACAATATCATCGTCGTCCAAAATCGTAATGTACTGACCATTTGCCTGTTCAAATCCAACATTCAATGGAGTAGAACGATTTCCTCCATTCACTCTAACTAAACGTATTTTTGAACGAATCCACTCGGGAGTAGAGTTTATTATGCCTTCTACCGAAATTTGTTTCTCTACTGTTAGATTGTGCCCTACAACAATTACTTCAAAGTCCGTACACTCCTGCCCCGTAAGGCATAGAAGAACCTCTTTCAATTCCTCTGGTCGATCGCCAACCGTCCTGGTTATTATTGACAAAAATGGTCTTTGTTCTTGTGGTGCCGGATATTTATGCTTTACCGGATGGCTGGCAATAAACATCCTTACAAACTGATATACTTCCCCATTCCCATCCATTTCTTTTCTTAAATTTAACAATAGCTGTCGAAGCGACGATTTTTCTGCCAACGTCAATAATTCTTTTGGGAAATACTGGTCGCTCTTTTCGCGTCTGACGTCCTTTTGTTTGATTTGATGAAGTCCGTATTTTTGGCATAATGCTACCAGCCTATCTTCACTAAAAATATTCACATGTGTTTTATCCAATAGACCTGTAGCTGTTTCATCTAATTTGTTGCATAACAACTTCAATACAACATCATTATGAGTAAAGTTCGGGACACTAATTATTACTGGGGCATTATACTTTAAACTTAGCCTTGAAATTGTGTCCATGACTTCTTCCAAATAAAATACATGTTCCAGGGTGTCGATTATTGAAATGGAAGAGATGGGCCGGCCATTTAAAATTCGCTCGATGAATTCAAGATTGCTTTGGGAATCTGTGAGGCGGAACGAATATGCCTCTTTACCCTCAGACAACAAATGATTAACCGCTTCTTGATTGGCGTCAATCCCGATGTAATGCAGTTGTTTTTTTTCAGTTATGACATCAGATATAGCTCCCCAACCACATCCAATATCCAAATGTACCCCATGTTTGGGCAATTCTAAATCTTCAATCAAACTAAATACATGGCCATACACATTGTCTTCCGCATACTCGAACTTATATGGGTACTCATTTCCTTTTAGAATTGTCACAGCGAAAACCTCATTTTCCCGTAGTTGTTGTTCGTAAATTCGCTTACCTTATGATCAGTATCTAATTGTTTGGGCAATCTACCCTCTTTTTTTCTTCTGTTAAACTCTTTCAAAGCATCTCGATAATAACTTATGTCCGATTTTTCAAAATAATTAATAATTTGTTCTAAAATGTCGGGTCTTGACCATTTGTACGCCATCAATAAACCAGCTTCAGCAGAATAATAGTTCTCTGCATCGCTAGTTTTCCAAGCAGCGTCATTTGACAGCGTTTTGTCATGAAAAACCACAGCTGACGGTTGATAAATAATTTTATACCCTTCCAACCGCAGTCTCCAAGAAAAGTCCACGTCATCGCAATATAAGAAGAAAGTGTCAGCATCAAACCCTTCCACTTTTTCAAAAGCAGGCCTGGGAATAAGCACGCATGCTGTAGATGCCCAACTTGTCTCTCCGGTTTTGGTATCATAGTGTTTCGGGTGTTCTATTGGTAATTGTCTCGCTTCAACGATACCAATTTTCTGATTCGACTTGATATAGGGTTCGGCAAGCTGCAGAATTGTATCCGGCGCTAACAATATATCCGGATTTATAATCATAATAAAATCCGAATCAGAATCCTCTGCCAACTTGTTGTGTCCTCTGGCTGATCCTAAGTTCTTTCCAAAAAATTGATATTGAATTTGGACATACTCTCCATGCAACTTGTTTAACTCTTCAATTTCTTGTTCAGAAAATAATGGCGACGGTGAGCCGTCCCCATAGCGAAGCGTTATTTTAGTAAATAGCTCCTTATTGATTGCAAAGTCTACAGCTCTAACAATGCTGTTGATTGACCTAATGATTCTCTGTTGGTCATTATTAAACAGAACCGATTGAATCTGAAGACTCTTTCTGTAAAGCATCCAGTTCTCTCCCTCAAGTTACTTACAAATTTACATACAAATGTTCAATTTATTTTTTTATCAATCCACTCACACAGCAACTCCAGCCCCATTTCAACCGATACCTGCGGTCTCCAATTCATGGTTTCCAAAGTTTTTGTGATGTCGGCTTGTGCATGCCTTATGTCACCGTTTCTATACTTCCCGCAGACTGTTGGAGTCGGCGCCCCGTATCGTTCAGCAATTATATTTGCAACCTCTTTAATTGTTATCCCTCTGCCACTGCCAATATCAAGCGTTTTTCCATTTGTTTTCTCATTTGTTGTAGCCTCATAAACCGCATTGGCCACATCAGATATAAATACAAAGTCTCGAAGCATAAGGCCATCTTCATACAAAGGAATCGTCTCTTTTTGCTTGGCCAGCCTGACAAACAACGACACGATTCCCGTATATGGGTTAATTAAGGATTGACCTGGACCATATACATTTTGCAAACGTAGTATGGTGAACTCAACACCAAATGACTTGCACCAACATGAAATAATATGTTCCTGAGCAAGTTTGGTAGCTCCGTAAACACTGGTGGGATTTGGAGTATTTTGATCGCTGCTCATTGGAATAAAGGTTGCATCTTTAAAGTCCCACTCGCTTTTTGCCAATTGCTCATTGCTTCTTTGTCCTGGATAAAATACCGTACCGTCTTTTTTTATCCACTTGCCTTCACCATAAACAGCCCTGCTACTGGTTAACAGTATTTTTCGGGGCAGAACTTTATGTCTTGTGAATGCATCCAACATTTGCGTTGTACCTACCACATTCACATTCGAATGGCGAGTACTTTCAGTCAGTGACTGACCTGTTCCTGTCTCTGCAGCCAAGTGGATAACAGTATCAGGGGTCCATTTGGTTAACACTTCATCCCATGCAATCGGATCTGTCACGTCAGCAACGTACAAATTGGCTTTTTTTGACAGATTCTCAGGCTTACTGTTTGATGTATGTACTTGAGGATGCAAATTGTCCATAACGATGATGTGATCAAAAAAGTTCTCCAGCAATTTCGACACTTCACAACCAATAAATCCGGCGCCGCCGGTAATAAGACATGTTCTCATAAAGCATCTCCCATCCTATAAAATAAACAATTGGTGCCTCAAACCACTTCTTGGCCGAGGCTAATGTAATAATCACACACGTCTTCTGCCGTACCTGAATATATAATTTTCCCTTTATCTAGCAGTACGGCTTTATTGCACATATTTCTAATCTGATCAATTTGATGAGAAACAAGTATTACTGTTGTATCTTCTGACATCATTGACTTAATTCTTTCTTCGCATTTTTTTTGAAATCTATAGTCACCGACTGATAAAATCTCGTCGACGATAAGAATATCAGGCTCTGTTATGGTGGCAATACTAAAACCAATACGCGCAACCATCCCGGATGAGTAATTCTTTAAAGGCACATCGAGGAACTCATGTATCTCCGCAAAATTAACAATATCCTCAAATTTGCTGTCAATAAACTTACGTGAATAGCCCAAAATGGCGCCATTCAAATAAATGTTCTCCCTAGCAGTTAGCTCCATATCAAAACCCGCTCCCAGTTCAATCAAGGGGGCAATATTCCCACGAGTTACAATCTTTCCCCCAGTGGGAGCCAAAATTCCTGCGATTACCTTCAATAAAGTGCTTTTTCCAGCTCCATTGTTCCCCAAGATACCAAAAATATCACCTTTTGACAACGATAAATCAATGCCATTTAGTGCATAAAACTTCTCACTTTTTAATTCACGTTTTAACCGTTTGATGATGTACTCCTTCAATCCGCTTACTCTTTCCTTGTGCAAATCAAAAACAACGGAGACATTATTCAACTGTATTATTGGCTCATCCATGCCTTGCACCTCAAATATAAAGGAGAATTTTATTCTCGTTTTTCCTAAACACCATGTAGCCTATAACCATAGACGCCATACAGTAACTTATTGCAATTAAGTTGTGGTACGCATCTGGAATTTGTCCATTCAAAACCAAGTCTCTAAAATAGGAAATGTATACGTAAATAGGATTATATTCTATTACACCTCTTACTTTTTCGGGTATAATCTCTATTGGATAAAACGTTGCCGAGAAGAAGGTCAGCACACTTAACACAACACTATAAATGTGAATAATATCCCGATAAAATACCGTAAGTGATGACAGAAGCAATCCAATACCAATGGAAAACATAAACATAAGCAAAATAGGTATAAAGAATAAAATCGAAGTCGGTGGAAGTTCAAACCTCATAAATAAGATAATAAGAACAACAGCAACCAAAGAAAACAGAGTATTGACCAAAGAAAGACAGGCTTTGGAAATAGGAAAAATATACTTAGGAATATATACTTTCTTAATTAATGCTCCGTTTTCAATCAGCCCCATCTGAGCCTGTCCGGTCGCTTCGGCAAAAAAGGCATATATGATTTGACCGCTAAGAAAATAAAGAGGAAAGTTTTCAATTTGATTCTTAAACATTGCTGAAAAAATAAATGTAGTTACCATCATAAAAAGCAATGGATTAAATACACTCCAAAGAATCCCCAAAGCAGATCTTCTATATTTAACCTTCAAGTCCCTTTTGACCAGTTCACGTAGCAGTTCTCTATACCGGAATATCTCAACAAAAAATTTCATTTCAGTCCACTTTCCTATATTAATTGTTTTTTACCTGCTGCTGAGCCATTTTCTTAATCGGCTTACCAATTTCCGTTTAACTTTAAACAGTATGGCTCTTGCCGTCATTCCACGCAATCGATTTATAATCACGCTGGAACTTCTTAGCGTAGAAGCTTCTACCGCATTGTACTGCTTATATTTTCCCCTTACAACTGTTAAGTATTTATCAAACATTAATTGCCTAGCATGAAAGTCGTTCGAATCCGCAGGAATCCTGTAAGCTGAAGTTACCTTTTCAACGTGCAGAAAATCGTATTTTTGTGCATATCGAAGCCACAGATCCCAATCCTCAAGCACTTCTAAGTTTATATCAAACCCCCCATGTTCATTAAAGAGGTCTTTTGAGAACATGACAGTCTGTATGGGCAAATAATTATGGTTAAACAACAATTCTCGATTGAACGGTTGCCGGTGCTGAACATTATGGTACAACAATTCATATTTATACGGATTTCTCGAATGTACTCTAATTGGAGTTTCAAATGCATAAGAATACGCGACCTTTTTATCTGTATTTCTTTCCAATTGAGAACACAAAACCTCTACATGATCCGCATACAACACGTCGTCATCGTCCAAGAAATTCAAATATTTTCCGTTGGCCAACTCCATTGCCTTATTCCCCGCGAAGCACCGTCCTTTCTTTTCCCCAGTAGCATAGTAACAAATTTTTAAATCGGAGAATTCTCTCTCAATCATATTTCTTGAAACATCTGGCCCGTCTTCAACAATGACGACTTCTATATTCGGATAGGTTTGGTTCCGCACACTTAATAATGTCTCATAAAGAACAAGAGGTCTTCCACAAGTACGTATTAAAATAGATACAAGGGGACGTTCACTTGGGAGTTCATTAACGTAATAAGCTCCGTCACGATTTATTTCGTAATCCCATATATAAAAGGTTGGCTTAAAACCAAGCTTCCCAAAATTTCTGTTTAATTTTCGAAATTTCAGACCTTGGTAGAAACTTCTGATTAGGTTTTTGAAAATCATCCATACGTTTTTTTTGAAGGGGACTTTTACAAAAAAAAGACAACAGAACAGCAAATATCCGATAAATATGTCTCTCAAAGTACCATATTTATAGCGAAGCATTAAGTTATTATAAGTACTGTTATAAAACTGATGTTTTTTAATTACTCCGGCTTTCTCGTACGAGTAATGATAAACGATACTTTTGGGCACATACATCAATTTATATCCGTGCCCTCTTAATCTCCAACTCAGATCAACATCTTCCGCATACAAGAAAATCCTCTCGTCAAACATCCCAACTTTTAAAAAGGCCTCACGATCTACCATGCAAGCGGCACCGCTCGCCCACGAAACTTCCAAAGTTACAGGATTATAATTTTTGGGATGCTCATAAGGAAATTGTCTGCACTCCCAGAGCGCAAAACCATCCGCTTTGCTTCGTTCTGCCGTCTCAATAAGTATGCTTAATGAATCGGGCTCTAATTCGGTATCCACATTTAAAAAGAATATATATTGCTGGTTTGTACGCTGTACTGCAAAATTGTTGGAATAACCAAATCCCCGATTGCTTTTGAGAAAAAACGTCTGGAACCCACCAAAGAAATGGCGATTGGGATATGATTGAATAATTTGTCTAGTTTTATCAATCGAATTATTGTCAATGAAAGTAATATAAATGTTTTTAAGCGGAAAGCGCACGTTCTCAATGCTTTTCAAACAATTTTCTATCCACTTTTCAGAATTAAAAGTTACTATAATAATATCCAATGCAGTCATTTTCACAATCTCCCAATCCTGGGTGAATTTTATTAAGTTTCCTTAATCGACCAAGACATTTTGTCACTTAATAGTTATAATATTTATCGTATCCAAAACACTTTTATCACCACTTGCAAAACAAGTCTTCCCGCATAAAATTTGTTAATGAAAATAGCAGTCGATTAACTTTGCATCACTCAATGAAGCCTTCTATAAACAGCTTACATGAACTAGTATCGGACAGCAATACATAAGCATTCTCTTTGAATTATCGCTTTGTCCGGATTTAGATCACTGTAATCTAACTAGTATCTTGGGTCAAAAGGACAGTCATTACAGCAGAACAAGATTCTGTGTAATGTCGAAGTCGAAAGCAACATATTTATTGAGATATATATATCTCTTTGTTACAATCGATTTCACCTTAAAGTTCAAAAATAAACAACTCAACTTTCGCAGAGAGAAAACGGCGCTAATTCCTTGGGATGATGGGGTTTTAGCTCGTTTGGTTCCAGGCTTGACGAAATGAAAAACACCTCTCTGTTTGGTATAATTGGAATTGCCAAGATCCCAAAACCGAACAGAAAAGGTGTTTCCTACATGATAAATCAAACGACGCCATTCGATCAACTCCCTCAAGAGATCAAACCTGCTTTTCAGGAACTGAAAGTTCTCAAACACTTGAATGCCGCGGGGTTCA
>NICF_comb_assmDRAFT_10003486_pt1 | contig 11387 bp, 10 predicted proteins | sample NewIslPassag4_SG_FD_11279 | JGI IMG/M metagenome (IMG submission 11279) | reverse complement strand
CCCGCCGTCATTCTGGCCACCGGCGGGGGCAGCCAGATCTACGAGTTGAATACGAACCCGGTGGAAGCGACCGGCGACGGCTACGGCATTGCGCTGCGAGCAGGAGCCGAGCTGATGGACATGGAGTTTGTGCAGTTTTATCCAACCGTGTTTGTGACGCCGGCCGGCGCGCGGGGGCTCATGTTCAACTCCGGCATTCTGGTGCCCAAAGGCGCGCGCCTCTTGAACCGGTTTGGGGAAGATTTCTGGGACCGATACGGCGCAGGTCCGTTGAAGGATGCGACCCGAGACGTCATGACCCGCGTGATGTCGCAGGAGATCGCCGCCGGCGGCGGCACCGAGCGCGGCGGACTTTACATCACCGTCCGCGGCCTCGATCCGCGCGAACTGCCGCAGCTGCAGCAAAAGCTGCTGGAGGATGTCGGCGTGGATCCGAATGCCCAGGAGCATGAGGTGGCACCGGGAGCCCATTATTTCATGGGCGGGATCCGTATCGATGAGGAGGCAGCCACGAAATTGCCGGGCCTGTATGCGGCCGGTGAATGCACGGGCGGCATCCACGGCGCCAATCGGCTGGCGGGCAACGCCTTGTCCGAGAATCAGGTGTTCGGGGCCATCGCCGGGCAGAGCGCGGCGCAGCATGCTCTTCGGCAGGCGAGGCGGGCAGGACAAGCGGGGCAGACGGGACGGTTGCGGGCCGATGCGAAGACCGCGGCGCGGGTGCTGGAACCCGTGCGCGAGCTCATCAGCCGCACTCGCGCCCGGGCCGCGGGCACCACCGGGGATGTGATGTCGCCGGGAGAAGGCTGGCAAGCGGTGCGGTCGGTCATGCAGCGCTGTGTGGGCGCGACCCGGACGGAAGAACAGCTGAAAGAAGCGATCGCGGTGCTGGAAGATTTGCGGGACAACGGCATCCGGCGCCTGACGGGGCGGGATTCCGCCTTGCCGTACAACCGGGACATAAGCCGCGCGCTGGATTTGCGCAACATGATCGACACGGGCTGGAGCGTGGCGGTGGCCGCGCTGGAACGCCGGGAAAGCCGCGGCGCGCATGTGCGGCTGGATGCGCCAGAGCGGGATGAGGCATGGACGTGCAGTCTGGCGGTTCGGCTGTCGAACGGACAAGCGGATCTGCGCAAGTATCCGCGCGGTGAGGTGAAGGACGGATGAGCGCATCGGGAAACGCATCGGCAAGGAAGGCAAACCCGGCGAAACCGGTGATGTGCGAAGTGGCCCGGAAGCTTTTTGCGGATGACAGCGTCCGGTTCCAGACGTATGAGGTGCCGCGCCAGGACGGCATGACGATCCAGGATTTGCTGCGCTATATTGCCGACGAGTTGGACGGCACGTTCGCTTTCTTCGAGCATTCTTGCAAGCGCGGGTTTTGCGGCAGCTGCCTGGTGACGGTGAACGGCCGAAAAGTGCTGTCGTGCCGCACCCTCGTGCCGCTGGAGCCGCACGTCCTGCGTATTGAGCCGGCGATGAAGACGGAGCGGGATTTCTGGCCGGCGTGGCCGGAGGAAGACTGACCGGGCGAGGACAGACCGAAATGAGACTGTTTTGGCCGGCCCGGATACGAAGTAACGGATTTATGCCTAGAAGGAGGAGTAACCATGGGTGACAACCGAACCATCGTTTGGGGAGATATCAAGGCGGAACCGGGGCAGTACGCATACGGTAAGGTGCCGGTTATGGAGCTGGCCCACGGCGCGCCGGTATCCATCCCGGTTCTGATCGTCAACGGCGCGAAGCCGGGTCCCTGCCTGTGGCTGAACGGCGCGGTGCATGGCGATGAACTGAACGGCCCGATGGCGATCCGCAACCTGCTGCCGAAGCTGGATCCGCAGAAGCTGTCCGGCACCGTGATCGCAACCCCGATTTCCAATCCGTTGGCGTTTCAAGCCCGGCAGAAAAATACGCCGCAGGACGGGCTGGATATGGATATGCAGTTTCCGGGCGACCCGCACGGAACGCTCTCCCAGCGTATCGCCCATGCGCTATTTGACAAAATTCGCGCCCACGCGAATTATCTGATTGATTTTCACACGCTGGGCACGTATTATGAAGCCAAGCCGTATACCGTATTCAAGCGCGTGCCGGGCGCAGGCGGCGGGATTTGCGAGGCTGCCGAGCGCATGGCGCGCGTGTTCGGCGGAACGGCGCATTGCCGCGTGGACCTGGGCGGCAGCCTGAATGAGCTGCCCGGCAACGTCAGGGGGTTCCTGGACGTTCAGTGCCTTCTGCACGGCATTCCCGCCTTCATGGCCGAGATCGGCTCCGGCGGGATTATCCAGCCGGACATGGTGGCGCTGGGCGAGCGGGGCATTCTGGCCGTCATGCATGATCTGAACATGTGGCCGGAAGCACCCGAGACTCCCGAGCGGGTGAAACCGCATTTGCCGGACAATCCCTTGATCCTGACGCGGCGCAAATTTATATACACGGGCCGTGGCGGGCTGGTGACGGACAGCGCGCCGAGCGGCACTTTCGTGAAGAAGGGCGAGCTCGTGTGCCGCATCGTGGACATGTTCGGCACGGTGGAAGAAATCCGCGCCGATCAGGACATGTACATCATCTCCCATCGCCGAAATCCGCCGGTGGATACGGGAGACCGGGTTGCATTTGTGGGACTGGAATGGGAACAGGAGGCCGGAACGAATGCCTAATTTTCGCTTGGCAACTTTGGAAGATGCGCCTGCCGTGCTGGATTTGACGCTGCGGGCGTACAAGCCGATCCGCGAGATGGGGATCAACTTCGCCGCAGCGACGGCGGATCTGGCGCTGGTGGAGCGGAACATCAAATACAACATGTGCCTCTTGATGGAAGAAGAAGGGCGTATCCTCTCCACGATCTCCATCCGCATGCCTTGGGGACCGCAGCCGGGACCGTTTGGACTGCCGCATTTCTGGTGGTTTGCCACCGATCCGGATGTGGGAGGCAAAGGGATCGGCCGCAAAATGATAACCTGGGCGGAAGAGACGATGTGCCGCGACACGCTGAAGGCGCCCGCAGTATCCCTGGGAACGGCGGACCGCCATCCGTGGCTCATCGACATGTACAAACGTTGGGGCTATGAGGTGCAAGGATCAAAAGATCTCGGGCGGGGGCACATCACCGTTTTCATGAAAAAAGTGCTGATCTCGGATATGCCCGGAAAAGGGGGACATTGAATGTCGGAACAAGCGGATCGTTTTGTCGTGGACGGGGTCCCGGTGCATGAAGCGCTGCGCAATCCGGTGATTGACCAAATTGTGCGGCATGTGTCGGTGCGCGATTTTGATACTTCGCGGCCGATTCCCGAAGGGGCGCTGGATATGATGCTCGCCGCCGCGCAAAGCGCGCCCACCTCGTCCAATTTTCAATCCTGGAGCGTCATTGTCATTCGGGATCGCGACAAACAGCAGAAGCTGATGGAACTGTGCGCTCATCAGGCATTTATCGGACAGGCGCCGCTTTTCCTGGTCTTCTGCGCAGATACGTACCGCCATCGGTACGTCACGGCCAAACAGGGGTACACGTTCAATTCCGACTATCTGGATCTGCTTCTTGTGTCCTCCATCGACAGCGCACTGGCCGCCCAAAATGCCGCTCTGGCGGCGGAAAGCATGGGGCTCGGCTGCTGCATGATCGGCGCCATCCGCGACAATGCAAAGGAAGTGGCGGAGCTCCTTGAGTTGCCCACGGGCGTATACGCCACCATGGGTCTGGCGGTCGGCTATCCGGCGCGCAAGAATCCCGTTCGGCCGCGCCTGCCGCGGGCTGTCGTAGTGCATACGGACAAGTATTCGACGGAGCAATTCGACCGGGAACTGGAAGAGTACGATCAGCGCATGGCACAGACCGATGTTTACGAGGGCCGGCGCGTGCGAATCCCGGGCGTGACGCCGCCGCCGGAGCAGGATACGGGCCATTACGGCTGGCTGGAACATACGGCCCGCCGAATGGCGCGCGGGAACGAGTTCCGCCGGAACCTGGCGGCGTTTCTGAAGGAGCACGGTTTTTCGTTAAAATAAAATTGCCGGGCAATGACGGGCCGGGCAGGGCAAACAAGCTGGACAGCCGGGCGTGGGGCCCGGCTTTTCCTGTATCCGGCGCTGTTGCAGTTGAAAGGGGCTTGGGCTGGCATGTCCGCAGTGTTGGGAAGAGATCTGCTGTTTCAATTGATGAAATATTACGAGGTGCCTTACGTGTTTGGCAATCCGGGAACATCGGAGCTCCCTTTCATCGAAGGGGCTTCCCGGTACGACGGCATCGAATATGTGACGGCGCTGCATGAGGCGAACGCCGTCGGCATGGCGATGGGGTATGCGCGACAGACGGGCAAGCCCGGCGTTGTTGTGCTCCATGTGGCGCCGGGGTTGGCCAACGGCATGGGAAACATTTACAACGCCTACCGCGCCGGCATTCCGCTGGTCGTCATCGCCGGGCAGCATCATTCCCGGCTGCTCATCGAAGAGCCGATCCTGGCGGGCGACCATGTCGGGCAGGTGCGCAGCATGACGAAATGGGCGCACGAAATCCGGCACGTGCACGAAATGCCGCTGGCGCTGCACCGCGCGTTCAAGGTGGCCACGACGCCGCCGCAGGGTCCGGTGTTCCTGTCCGTGCCGTATGATCTCGCGATGTCTCCCTCGCCGGTGGAGCGTCTGCAGCCGCCGACGCGGGTGGCGTCCGGATTCGCGGCGGAGCGGGCCGTGCTGGAGCGCATCGCGGAGGAACTCTTGGCGGCAAGAAATCCGCTGATCGTCTCCGGCGACAGGGTCGGAGATACCCGGGCGCACGTGGAGGTGCAGGAACTGGCGGAGACGCTGGGCATCGGCCTGATGGCGGAAGGCATGTCGACCCGGGTGAACGCCGATAACCGGCATCCGCAGTATCTGGGTATGCTGCCGCCGAGCTCGGCGATGATCCGCAACATCCTGAAGCAGCACGATGTGGTGCTGTATGCCGGCGTCACCGTGCAGGCGCCGTTCCCCTTGTTCGACGACCGCGGCAGCCTGGTGTCGCCGGACACGAAAGTGATCCACCTGAGCGACGATCCGTGGGAAATCGGCAAAAACGTCCTCGGCGGAATCGGCGCGTGGGGTGATGTGAAAGCCAGCCTGAAGGCTTTGCTGGAGATCGTTAAAGATCGGGCGGGTTCCCGGCAGGAGGAGATTCAGCGGCGGCGGGAAGAAGTGCGCGCCAAGGCGGAAGAGCGGCGCCGAAAGCTGGAGGCGGAGCTGGAAGCGGAGCGCGGGCGGGAGGAACTGACCGCCAACGTCGCTGCCGCCGAGCTGGCGCGGCATCTGCCACAGGACGGCAGTTTTGCCATTGTGAACGAAGCGGTGGCCAATGCCGCGTCGTTCAGCAATTACATTCCCATGTGGGAGCCGAACCAGTATACGGCCGGCAAAGGCGGAGGGCTCGGCCATGGAGCCTCCCAGGCGGTGGGCATGGCGCTGGCGGAACGGCACCGGACGGTGGTGGCCGCCATTGGAGACGGCACGTTTCTGTATTACCCGCAGGTGCTGTACAGCGCCGTTCAGGTGAACGCCCGCGTGCTATATTTCATTGTGAACAACCGCGCCTATCACATTTTGAAAACCGGCATGCAGGCGATGAAAAACTTCGGCGCGCCCTTCGAAGTCGTGCCGGAAAGCTTGGATCTCAACGGGCCGTTCGATCTTGTCCGGATGGCCGAGTCGTTCGGCGTGCCGGCGGAGCGCGCGGTGAATACGCAGCAGCTGAGCGACGCGCTGAAACGGGGGTTGGCTGCAGACGGGCCGTACCTGATTGATGTGGTCATTCAACAAAATTAGATTAAGGAGGTTATGCCGATGGAATGGAACCTGTGGATTAACGGGCAATGGGTGGAGACGGGAAAACGTTTTGATGTGGAAAACCCCGCGACACGTGAGATCATCGCGCGCGTCGCTTACGGTGCCGCCAAGGAAGCGCGCATGGCGGTGGATGCAGCGGAGGAGGCGCTGCCGGCCTGGCGAAGCAAATCCGCGTACGAGCGCGCGGCCGTCCTGATGAAATGGTATCAGCTGATCGAGGCGAACAAGGATGAGCTGGCCCGCCTTCTCACGCTGGAGCAAGGCAAGCCGCTGGCGGACGCGTACGGTGAAATACAACTGGGCAACAGCTATGTGCTCTGGTACGCGGAAGAAACGAAACGGGCCTACGGCCAGACAGTCCCCGCTTCCGTGGCGAACAAACGGCTTCTGGTGCTCAAGCAGGCCGTCGGCATCGTGGCGGCGATCACGCCGTGGAACTTCCCGATCGCCATGGTCACGCGCAAAGTGGCGCCGGCTATTGCGGCGGGATGCACCGTTGTGATCAAGCCGTCGGAGTACACGCCGCTGACGGCGTACAAACTGGCGGAACTCGCCCACGAAGCGGGCTTGCCGCCCGGCGTGCTGAACGTGGTCACCGGCAACGAGCAGGAGATCGGGGAAACGTGGCTTTCCGATGAGCGGGTGCGCAAAGTGTCGTTCACCGGCTCCACCCGCGTCGGCAAGCTGCTGATGCGGCAGGCGGCGGAGACGGTCAAGAACGTGTCGCTGGAGTTGGGCGGCCATGCGCCGTTCATTGTCACGCCAAGCGCCGATCTGGATCTGGCGGTGAGCCAGCTCGTCGCGCCGAAATTCCGCAACGCGGGGCAGACGTGCATTTGTCCGAATCGCGTGTTCGTGCACGAGTCAGTGAAAGACGCGTTCACGGAGAAGCTGGCCGCAGCGGTGAAAATGCTTCGGGTGGGCAACGGCCTGGAGGAGGGCGTCCACATCGGTCCGCTCATTAACCAGGCGGCGGTGGACAAGGTGCGGACGCACCTGCAGGATGCGCTGAGCCGCGGCGCCAAACTTGTGCATCAGCATGAGCAGGTGCCGGACACCGGCTATTTCGTGGCGCCGGCCGTCCTGGCGGACGTGGACGAGAACATGCTGTGCATGCGCGAAGAAACGTTCGGCCCGCTGGTGCCGGTGACGACGTACCGCACGACGGAAGAAGTCATCCGGCGCGCCAACGACACGCGCTATGGCTTGGCGGCCTATGTGTTCTCGCGGGACCTGAAAGAGTCCTTCGAAATCTCCGAAGGGCTGGAGTATGGCATCATCGGCCTGAACGACGGTCTGCCGACCTCCGTCCAGGCGCCCTTCGGCGGCATGAAGGAAAGCGGCATCGGCCGCGAGGGCGGCCACTGGGGGCTGGACGAATTCCTGGAAGTGAAGTATATTTCGATGAATTTGGGTTGAGCGGAATATAACCATTCAGGTACCCAGGCGGGATGGTGAAGCCCGGCATGACGTGCGCTGTGTCGGGCTTCATTTTCTCATTGCGGCATCTTCCGGGATGCACGGGCAATCAAACGATCATTCAAACGGTATGTTTATGTTGAAAACGATGGATGGAGGCGCGCATGAAATATTTCACGAAAGATGGTACGCGGAATGTCAGGTCAATGGATTTTTGACTTTTCCGGAGACCGAAAAAGATTGGGAGGAACAAAAAGCCTGGTATGCCGCTCAGGGGTTAAACTACGAAGAACTGTGCAAAATCGATCTGGAGGCCAGAAAAGCCGATTTGCTTAAATACCTCCCGGCATCTTTTCACCCCTATATTCATGACGGAACGCTGAACTCCACATTTCCTTCTGAAGAGCTCAGAAATATGGCTGATCAATGGAACTCGGCATTTGAAGCGCGCTCGAAAGCACTGAGGGACGCGTATTGGAGCCATTACCAAGCCATCCAAAACGCATTGCCGCGGAATGTCATCCGGTTGGCGGAAAAGTCGTTGCATGACGCCAAGGTTGCTTCAGTGGAGCGGCCTTCCCGGGAAACATTTATTATGACATTGGATTGCAGCGGCAGTTTTTATGATCCATCACTTCTTCGATTAATCTTTAAAGGTGTAATAAATGTTCAGCCCGCTGCCATCCATGCAGGGAGCTGGTGGCTTTATGAAGAAGTTTATCTCACGGAAAACGGTTTTGAGTTTCATATATTATTTGATCAACCATTGCAAGAGTTCACTATCTCCGCTGCAGACGTGGACATTGAGCTTTAATTTACGCTTGCGAACGAAAATAAGCCAGAGGCTGTTCAAGTCCGAAAAAAATCGCCCTCTACCCGGCTGGTAAAGCCTAGTAGAGGGGTTATATGGCTATGTCCGAACCCGGACCTAGGCTGACATTGTCCGGTTACTCTTTGGATTCGGCGCCAACTTCTTCAAATTCCGGTTCGGCAATGGCGGAATTTGCCGGCTTGTTCGAAGCGGGAAAAGGCATCACCCGCGGAGAATCCGATTTGTTGAGCAAAAGACGCGTCACGTCGGGCCGCGAGTAATGGCCCACCGGATCAGCGGCGGACTTGGCAAGGGAAATCTGACCAAGATCGATGTCGGCGTAAACCATCCCTTCTTCATCTTCCGGCAGCGGTTCGGCAAGAGGACGGCCGTCCGGCCCGAAAATCATGGCGAACCCGCCCCCGGGAAGCAGCAGTTCTTTCTTGTCGGGCGTATCGCAGAAGAGCTCAATCCCCGCCTTGGACACCACGGCACAGGAAGCCAGGACGAAACATTGGCCTTCTGCGGCATACATTTGGCTTGCTGCCATGTTGAGCTCAGGACCCAATTGATAGGCCAATCCGCGATAGAGAGAAAAGCTGGGCCAGGAGGCAATGTGCACCTGTTCGTGCATGCTGTACATGGCATACTTGGTTAACGGCTGCAGGTGCTCCCAACAGCAGAGGGCGCCGACGCGGCCGACGTTAAGCTCATATACGGCAAGGTCGCTTCCGTCACCTTCTCCAAAAACGGTGCGTTCCACGTGGGTGGGTTTCAGCTTGCGCCGATTGGCAACCCTCGTTCCATCGGCTGCAAAAATCGCTTGCGCCATGTAGAGGCTTCCGCCATCCCGTTCGCTGTAGCCGATGACGACGTTGATTCCGCAGTTTCGGGCGGTGTCCGCGATGCGCTGAAAACGCGGGTCATCCGCCTGAAGCGAGTTCTCATGGTACTTCTCCACAAAACGCATTCCCCAGGCGGGACTCCCCAGCCAGATCCACCAAGGATATCCCGGAATCCAGGTTTCAGGAAAAGCGATGATTTGTGCTCCGTTTTTGGCGGCCTCTTCAATGAGCGCCACGGACTTTTCGATGGTTGCGTCCGCGTTGAGCCAGACAGGCTCGGCTTGTACGACTGCAGCGCGAAATTGTTTTAACATCATTCATCCCTCCCAAATGTTTTTGATCGCAGGGAAAATGGTGCTCTCGCTGGTTAACATCATTATATTTTCAGCGCGTAATCCGTATCTTGATCGTGAGAGAACAAAAACTTGGCTGTTTGAGAACGCTTTCTTTTTGATCCGGGCTAGCTGTTGACCAATCCTTTCCACAAAAATATAATAATTACTTAAAAATTCGGAATATTGGAGGTGATCGAATTGAAAACGATCTTGACAACGGACCAGGTAGCGGAACGCGAACGTTTTGCCTATTGGCGCGAAATGATCTGCGATGTGTTTGTCAAGCTGGACGCGTCTCAGCTCTCCCGTCAGACGTTTGCAGGCCGGATGGAAGTCGGGTCTTTGGAGGATATTCAGATTACCGAAGTGACGGCGGATGCGCAGCATGTCGTTCGCTCCAAACGCCAGATTGCGAAATCCGGGGAGGATTATTTTCTCGTAAGCCTGCAAACGATCGGGCAAGGTTACACGTCGCAGGATCAGCGCGAGGCCTCGCTTCAGCCGGGCGATTTTGTCTTGTATGACAGTACCAGGCCTTATGTTTTGCATTTTGAGAAACCGTTTCAACAGATTGTTTTCCAGTTTCCCCGCTCTCTGCTGCTTGCGCGCTACAGACAGGCAGAGCAGGTCACGTCGGTACGGATTCCCGGGACACAACATCCCGTCAGCGCGTTGGTATCCTCATTCTTAAGAGCGTTGGCATCCTCTTATCCCCATCTCGACCCTGTTACACGTTTGCGCACAGCTGAAAGCGCTTTAGATTTGCTGGCGGCTTCTTTGCGTTTGGTCTCCGGCGCCAAGTTGGATGAGCCTGACTCCATGGCAAATCTCCATCGGGCCGGTGCCCGGGCCTTCATCTCTGCTCACCTGGCCGATCCAAACCTCAATCCGTCACTGGTGGCGGCCAGCCTGGGCATTTCCACCCGCTATCTGCACAAGTTATTTGAAGCGGAAGGACAATCCGTTTCGGAATTCATCCGCGACCGTCGCCTGGAACAATGCCGCCGGGCCCTCGCTGACCCCGAACAAACCCACCGCACCGTAATGGATATTGCTTTCCAATGGGGTTTCAATGATGCCGCTCATTTTAGCCGCGTATTCAAGCGCCGTTTCGGGGTGAGTCCGACCGAATACCGCGCCGCCGCCTTGAAGACTTCCAGGGAAGAGAAGCCATTTAAACGGGATCGACTCTAATATCTGGCGGAATTACGACATGGGGCAGCATGGCATGGACATGCTGGCTTTTTTCTTTTTTTTCGCCCGGCATGGGCGTCATCTGTACGGTGAAATTCGGGAATGGCCGCAAGGGCGCTTCCATGTTCCTCCGTCATCGCTTGCTTCCGCATCCACACTGAGCGTCACACTGGTGCCCGCTTTCACCGTCCGGTTCCCGGGAGGATAATCGATCTACGGCGTTTCCGCTTCGACCTTTGAAGGCCCAATACTGTGCACGACCAATTAATTGTCATTCGTATTATAAAATCCGAACAATCCCGGATCATACCCGGCAAACAACACGACCGACAGCACCGTACAAGTACCCGTCACTGCCCCTAACCCTTCAGCAAGTTGGCGGTTGAACACCACGTCTCCCGATGGACTAAACACTTTATAGTAAGGTTTTTGCTCGATTTGACTCACATACACGATGCCAATGCTTCCCCCTGACAAACCGGCCGAGGAAAAGACGATCTCCCTGTTGTCCGAATCCAGGACATTGTCAATGACAACCGGCGAATCAGAATCATTTGCAGAAGCTTTCGGCGGTACCCGCAAAGCCGCGATCCGCGCTTTTGGGGGCGGGATCGCGGCTTTTTGCATTTGTTTATAGGTTGTTATGTGCAAGGTGTTATACTTCAAATGTGCAAGGTGAAAAACGGCAGCGATACGCGTTAAGGCCGGAGTTGGAGAGGTGTGCAGCCATGCTGCGAGCGGTGGTAATCGACGATGAAGTTTATGCGGCAGAAAATCTCGTACGCATGCTGGAAGACACCGGGATGGCGGAAGTGGTGGGGTGGTTTGTGAATCCGGCGGACGCGCTAAACCAGTTGGACAGTCTGAACGCGGACGTCATTTTCACGGATGTCGTGATGCCCGGCATGGACGGGATGACGCTGGCGAACCGTGTGCAGCAGATGGATCGGCCCGTCAGGG
>NICF_comb_assmDRAFT_10003485_pt1 | contig 11389 bp, 10 predicted proteins | sample NewIslPassag4_SG_FD_11279 | JGI IMG/M metagenome (IMG submission 11279) | reverse complement strand
CGCCGTCCGCGAGCGGCTGGAGTCGCTCGACCGGCAGGTGGACCTGGTGATGGGTCTGCTCGGCCTGCTCCTGTTCGTCGTCGTGCTGGTCGAGCCGCTCAGCCCTGGGCCGGTGGCGGACATCCTGGCCGGCGTCGGCTACCTGCTGTGGGCCACGTTCATCGCCGAGTTTTTGGTGCGGGTGTGGGTCGCCCCCGACCGCCGCCGGTACCTGCGACGCAACTGGTGGCTGATCATCGTGCTCGCCGTGCCGTTCCTGCGGGTGTTCCAGGGGCTGCGGATCGCCGCGGTCGCCCGCGGCGTCGTCTCGATCGTCCGCGGCTCGACCTCGGCCGCGCGGCTGCTGTCCGAGCGGCTGGCCTGGCTGGCCGCCGTGACCGCGCTGGTCGTCGTCACGACCAGCTACATGCTCTACCTCACCGGCGTCTTCCCCAGCTACGCCACCGCGCTGCACCACAGCGCTATCAGCACGATCACGGGGGAGCCGCTGGGCTCGGAGACGGGGTTGGCTCAGGTGCTCGACGTGGTGTTGGCCAGCTACTCGGTCGTCATCTTCGCCACGCTGGCCGGCAGCATCGGCGCCTTCTTTCTCCGCGGCAGGTCGCAGGACGGCCGCGGGCGGTCGGGCGAGGACCAGTGAGGCGCGCGCCGCCTGCCCTCGTCACCTGGTCGCCGCCGTCACCCGGTCCGGTCAGCCGCTGCCGGCCCCTTCCGTCGCTACTCCTCGTCGGCGCGCTGCTCGATGCCAGTGGCCTGGAAGTGCCAGCCGTCCTTGCCGTGCCGCGTGCGCTCGTACTCGATGTACCACAGGCCTTGGTCGGAGTCGTGGTCGAACTCGACCTTCTCGGCTGGCTGGCCGTCCGGGCCGACCGCGACCGAGCGGACCGTTCCGTCGAGTGGCCCACCGTGTAGGTGCACGTTGGTGCTCTCCATGCCACCTCCAGCGATATCCGGGCCCGTCCTGGCGGCGATCGTGCACGCGGGTCGCGCCGCGCGGCGCCGCCGTGCCCTGAACCCGTACCCGCCGCTCGTACCCGCAAACGCCGGGCGCAGGGGCGGCTCAGCCGCCGGGCCGGGCGGCGGCGGACAGCGTCTGGCTCGCCGCGCAGCTGCCCAGGACGGCGAGGAAGCTGCCCGCCCAGCGCTCGGCGTCCTCGCCGTGCATGCGCTCGCGCATGGCCTGCATCGCCTTCACCCCGTGCTCCTCGGCCACCGCCGAGAGCATCGCCTGCTTGAGCCCTTCCCGGTCGTACGGGTTGACGATGATCGCCTCGGGCAGGTCGGCGGCGGCGCCGGTGAACTCGCTGAGCACGAGGTGTCCGGAGTCGTCCGGGCGGGCGGCGACGAACTCCTTCGCCGACAGGGTCATGCCGCCGCGCAGCGGCGTGGCGAGCATGACGTCGGCGGCCAGGTAGAGCGCGACCCGCTCGGCGCGGTCGAGCTCGCGGTGGACATAGTGGACGACGGCGTGCCCGACCCGGGAGTACAGGCCGTTGATCTCGGCGACCTTCCGGTCGACCCGGTGACGCAGCGTCTCGTGGCACCCGCCGTCGCCGTCCGGCTCGGCGACCTGGACGAGCACGGTCTCGGCCGGATCCAGCCTGCCCTCGGCGAGCAGCTCCGCGTACGCGCTCAGCCGCTGCTCGATGCCCTCGGCCGGGTCGAGGCGGCTGACCGCGAGGAACATCGTGCGCGGATGCTTCAGCCGCCGCCGCAGCGCCGCGGCCCGGGCCTGCACCCCCGGGTCGTTCGCCAGATCCTTCACCTCGGCCGCGTTGATGGACACGGGGAAGACACCGACCTTGACCCGGTGGTCGTCGAGGTCGACGACGTCGTCTCCAGTGGACAGACCCAGGTGCCGCGCCGCCTCGAGGAAGTTCTCCGCGGAGCGCCGGTGCTGGAACCCGATCAGGTCCGCGCCGAGCAGGCCTGCCATGATCTCCGACCGCATCGGCAGCCGCAGAAACAGCTCCGCGGGTGGGAAGGGGCTGTGCAGGAAGAAACCGACGAGCAGGTCCGGGCGCAACCGTCGCAGCCGGGCGGGCACGAGCTGCAGGTGGTAGTCATGCACCCAGGCCACGCCTCCCGGGGCGGCGATCTCGGCGACGGCCGCGGCGAACCGGGCGTTGACCTCTCGGTACGTCTCGTGCCAGGGGTCGGCGAAGACCGGCGGCTCGACGGAGCCGTGGTACAGCGGCGTCAACCCGCTGGCACAGTATCCGCGGTAGTGTCCGTCGACCTCGCGCTGCGAGAGCGGTACCGGGTGCAGCCACAGGTCGCCGACCGGGAACGGGTCGAGCGGTGTGTCCGCCAGACCGCTCCACCCGACCCAGGCGCCACGCCGCGCGCCGACGACCCCGCGCAGCGCCGAGTAGGTCCCGCTCGCGCGGTCCCGCCAGCGCGGTGCGCCGCTGCTCTTGCGGTCGCGGCGCACCGGCAGCCAGTTGGCGGTCACCACCAGGTCGTACTGCTTCGGCCGGGTAGGCGGGATCATGCTGCTCCAATCTGCGAACGTGCGGCGACGCATGGATGCCTGGCCAGACGTTGGGGCGGTCACGGCAGGTCGCGACCGTCAGCGCGAAGCCGCGTACGAGATGGGCGGCCGGGTGGCTCGGGTGCCGGCGGGGGCGTGATGTGGAAGACGTGGTCGACCCGGGCGAGCTGCAGGATCCGGTACAGCCGCGGGGACGGGCGGTGCAGGGTGAGCTTCACTCCCGCCCGCCACGCCCGTCGGTGCGCGTCGAGGAGCACGGCGAGGGTGGCCGCGTCCACGAAGGGGCATTCGGCGACGTCGACGACGAGCTGGTCGGGCTGGCGCGCGAGAGCGTCGTCCAGCAGTGCATGGACCCGCGCCGCCCCCTGCGCGTGGATCTCCTGGGTGATGGTCACCTCGACCAGCGAGGCCCGCGAGGCCGGAGGCTGGGCCGAACCGCTCATGAGGTCACCTCCCGTCCAGGCTCGACCCGAGCTTTGGCCAGCGATGTGACGGTGGTTCCGCAGAACTGTGACGGATCCGTGACAATGCGCGTTTTCGCTGGTCGGGGCTCAGGCGGTGACGAAACGGGCACCCGTCCAGCAGGAGGCGATGGACGGGTTACGGCGTGTCGAGGAGCGCCTCGTAGTCGGCCACGGTAAGCGGGGCGTCGCCGGACAGCGACCCGTCCGCGCGCGGGATGCTCAGCCGCTGCCCCTGCTCCATGAAGGAGACCGTGCGGACGTCGGGTCGGGTGAGCAGCGTGCACACGATCTGGCCGTACGCCAGGACCTCGTCGCTGCGGCTGGCTCGTTCGAGGCGGCTGGTGACGTCGACGATCGCTTCCGCTCCCTCGACGCGGACGCCCGCGATCACGTTGGTGCCGCCGAGCGCGCTGGTCAGCCCGGTGTCGCTCTCCTCCTGGGTGGGGCCGGAGAGCAGGTGCTGCAGCTGGATCTCGATGCTCGGCAGGCTCGTCACGCGCCGATCGACCCTGACGAGCTTGCCGTCCCGCACCAGGCAGAGCTGTTCGACGAGGGGCCCGGCGACCGTGGTGGGCGCGGGGGCCGTGCTGCGCAGCGGACCGGCCGACGGCAGCTCCCGGGGCGTGTCCTCGGTGGGTATCCCGCAACCGGCCACCAGCGCCATCGTCACGACGGCGGCGAGGGCCGCGATCCGTCGAATCATCATGCTGCCCCCGGTAGCTCGACCCGGAACCGCGCACCGCCGCCCGGCCGGTCCAGCACGGTGACCCGGCCGCCGTGCGCGGCGACGTGCTGCGCGACGAGGGCCAGCCCGAGACCCACCCCGTCGTCGTCGCGGCGGGCACGGGCGGACCGGCCACGGACGAACCGGTCGAAGATGACCTCCCTGTCCTCCGGGCTGACGCCGGGCCCTTCGTCGTCCACCTCCACGTAACATACGTCGTCCGCGCGCCCGAGCCGGACCGCCAACGCCCCACCGCCGTGCCTGGCCGCGTTGTCGAGGAGGTTGCCGAGCACCTGCGCGAGCCGGCGGCGGTCCACGCGCCAGCGCACCGGTGTGCCGTCGACGACCTCGACCAGCTCCTCGGTCACGCCGCGGGACCGGCACACCTCGCGGGCGAGTTCGGCCATGTCGACAACGGTGCGGTTGGCCGGCTGGTCGCTGCGGGCGAGCTCCACGAGGTCGTTGACGAGCGTCTGGAAGCGCGCCACCTCGAGCACGACGAGATCCGCGGCGGTGGCGGTGCGTTCGTCGAGGTGCTCCCTGCGTCGGGTGAGCACGCTGGCCGCCGCGGCGAGCGTCTGCAGCGGTGACCGCAGCTCGTGACTGACGTCGGCGGCGAACCTGCGGTCCCGCGCCATGCGCTCGGAGAGCTGATCGACCATGTGGTTGAACGACGCGGTGAGCGGGGCGAGATCGGGTTCGGCGGCCGGATCGAGGCGGGTGGTGAAGTCCCCGGCGCTGATCTCCTGGGCCGCGCGCGCGACGGATCGCAAGGGCCGAAGGACGTAGCGCGATGCGTACCAGCCCATCCCGGCGCCGGCGCCGGCCGTGGCGACGGCGACCAGCGTGAGCACCAGCCCCAGCACGCGCAGGGTGTGGTCGAGCTCCCGCAGCGAGTCCACCTCGTACAACGCGGTCGTCTCGGACAACGGCACGCCCACCACGACCGCCGGAGCGACCTCGGCCCGGACCACCTGCACGCCGGCCCGGCCCTGCTCGACGAGCCGCTGCAGGGCGGGCGGCACCGCGGAGGTGACGCCGGCGTCGGCGGTGCGGGAGTACCACTCGCCGTTGCGGCGCAGCACCACCCGCCGGTTCTCGCCGGTGTCGAGCGAGCGGAGGATCTCGACGATGTCGGGGTGGTCGGCGGCGAGGCCGGCGCGGACCACGGCGGCGTCGAGGTAGGCGGCGCGCACCGTCGCGCGTTCCCGCCCGGCGAGCAGCGAGCTGCGGGTGAGCTGGTAGGAGATCAACGCCATCGAGGTGGACAGCACGAGCGCCCCGCCCGCGAAGCCCGCGATCACCCTGGCGCGGAGGGTGTAGCGCCTCATCGCTGCAGCTTGTAGCCCAGGCCCCGGACGGTCACCAGGTAGCGCGGCGCCCGGGAGTCCTCCTCGATCTTCTGCCGGAGCCGGCCCACGTGCACGTCGACGAGCCGCTCGTCGCCCACCGCGTACCCCCACACCCGCTCCAGCAACTGCTGGCGGGACAGGACCAGGCCCGGATGCTCCGCCAGTTCGCACAGCAACCGGAACTCCGTGCGGGTGACCGGGACCGGCTCGCCGCGCAGCGTCACCTCGCCGGCCTCCGGCCGGATCTCCAGGTCGCCGAAGACGAGCGTGCGCATCGGGGAGGCGCCCATGCGGGCACGGCGGCGCAGGGCCCGCAACCGGGCGCACAGCTCCTTGACCGCCACCGGCTTGACGAGGTAGTCGTCGGCGCCGGCCTCCAGCGCCGCGACGATGTCGTGGGTGTCGTCCCGGGCACTCACCACGACGATCGGGACGTCGTCGTGGCGGCGCAGCTCGCGGATGCACTCGAAGCCGTCGACTCCGGGCAGCATCAGGTCAACGAGGACCGTGTCGGCCGGCGACGTGCGCTGCGCGATCAGGCCCTCCTCGGCCGTCGCCGCGCCACGCGCCTCGTACCCCTCGTCCTCCAACGCGAGCACCAGGGACAGCCGGATGCGGTCGTCGTCCTCGATCACCAGCACGCCTGACATATCCGCATCATGCCGTCGCGCCCCGCCGCAGGTCACCCCGGGCGTCACGCTGCGCCACTTCTGTCACGTTATGTGAGTTAGTCCACGACAATTCGTGACGAATTAAGTGCTTACGGGGAGATCGGGGTCGGAGCGGCCCTCGGCCAGCGGCTGGCCGAGGGCCGCCCAGGCCCGGCGTCGACTCGCCGTGCCCGGTCTGCCTACCGGTGTACGGTGGTGAACCCGCCAGGCAGGACCGTGACATGCACGGTCGCGTCCGTCGCCGTCGTCCGCGCCCGCAGGACCCCGCGCGCGTCGTAGACCTCGGCGACGGCCGGTCCGGCGCCGGGGAGGGCCACCGACGCGGCCTGCGGCGCATGGGCGGCGCTGCGCAGCAGGGCCGTGGCCCCACCCTCGCCGCGGAGCACCAGACGCGACACCAGCGGCTCGAGCATCACGGCGTCGATGACCGCCTCTCCGCCGCTCGCCACCACGCTCAGCTCGGACGCGTGCGCCGGGAGTTCCCCAGGCAGCGTCACCGGCAGCAACGCGCCCGGCGCCGGGGACGCCCCCTGTTCGCCGACCGCGCCGTGCCGGACGTCGCCGAGGTGCCGGTCCTCACCTCGCCACCTGGTCCTGGCGCGGCTGTCCGGATGCAGGTGCACCACCGGGAGGACCAGCCGCGCCTGGTCGCTCGGCGGCAGCTGCCAGCGCAGACCGCCGCCCGAGGGAAGGCTCGCGTACGCGCCGCTGAACAGCGCCTCGCCGGTCCACGCCGAGTCCGGGGTGACCACGGTGGCGCCGCCGCCGGCGATGGCGTTCTCCGCCTCGAGGACGAGCGAGCCGACCCGTTCCACCACCTCGCTGCGCGCGGCGAGCGCAGCCACGTCGGGCCGCGCGTCCAGGGCCAGCATGGTCAGCAGCGTGTGGATGGTCGACTCGGCACCGGAGTTGCGGTTGACCCGGGCGTCGCCGTCGATGCCGTCGATGGTCCGCCCGGTCGACGGGTCGTAGGCGTGCACACCCGCCGGGTTGGCGCCGAAGAACCAGGCCGCGGTCACGGCGGCGAGCTGGCGGAATCCGTCGCTGCCGGTGACGTCGGCGACGGCCAGCAGGGACTGCACCCGCGAGTCGACGCCGTAGGCGATCTGGGTGCGGTCGGTCCGGGTGGGCAGTCGGCCGTTGTCGGGGCCGCCCGAGGTGAGCAGCCACGGTGTGAACACGGCGGAATCGGTGACCGCCGGCGTGACCAGCCGCGGGTCCTGCAGCACCTGTCCGGCCCGCGCGAGGGCGGCCGGCATCTGCGAGGCCCACGCGTGCCAGACGGAGCGCGACAGCAGCCACGGCCGTACCCCGCCGAACGGCCAGTGCCGGGCGTCGCCGCCGGCCACGGCCGCGATGCCCAGGGCCAGTTGCCGCAGGATGCGACGCGCCTGGGCACCGCCACCGGCCTCGACGTACGCGGCGAGACCGAGCACGGCCTCGGCGGTCGCGTCCGCGCCGTCGACGATGAGCCAGGCCGGGCTGCGTTCCCCGTCGATCACCTGCCAGGTGCCGTAGCGGACGAGCACCTGCCGGTCCACCGCGGCCAGGGCGAGGTCGAGGCGTTCGCGCAGGAACGCGGCGAACTGCGGGTCGACATCGCGCCACGCGGCGTACCCCTCGCCGAGTGCCCAGATGGTACGGGCCAGCCAGTACGAGGGACCGCTGTCGGACGGGTCGGGCGAGTCCTTCGGTGTCGGGCTCAGGTTGATGGTGCCGTCCGGCTGCATCCACAGCGCGACGTTGCCGGCGTTCGGTCCGCTGACCGTCTGCAGGTAGGTCAGGCCGCGAAGCAGCGCGTACGAGGCGTCCCGGCTGCTGGCCGCCCCGGTCTGCCGCCAGTGACGCAGGTAGACCACGGCCGCTCGCGAGATGTCGTCGGCGTTGTAGGCCCCCTGACCCCAGGTGTTCGTCACCGGGTCGTACGCGCCACCACCGACCCGCCGGAACACTCCGTCCGGCCCGGGCTCGGCGTAGGTCCAGAGCACCCCGATCTCCGGCGAGTCCGCGAGCCGGTAGGTGGTGTGCCCGGGCTGCGCGGGTGGGCGTACGTTCTCGCGGAGGAAGTCCAGGTGCGCGAGGTTGGTCAGCGGTGCGGGCGTGCCGCTGGCGCCTTGGACGCGGCGTGCGGGGGCCGCCTGGCTGGGCGCCGCGGAGATCAGGGGAGCGGCCAGCGCGAGTCCACCGAGCAACAACGTGCGGCGTTTCATTCGGGCTCCTTGTCGACGCGGGGCATGCCGAAGGGGACGTCGGTCGGTTCGCCACAACGGCTTCACGGATCTGGTGGGGCAGGCGCCCTGGGCGCCTGCCCGGCCGCGACGAGGGGCGCAAGGTCCACGTCGCGGCCCTGCTGGGCGGCGCGGCGCGCGGCCGCGGCGACGGCCACGGCCCGCCACCCCTCGGTCGGCCCGGCGGCGGGTACGCCGCCGGTACGTACACAGTGGACAAGATCGGTCATGGCGGCGCGGATGCTCTCGGCGTAGACGGGCTTCTTCGCCTTCTCGCCGCCGAGGTCCACCACGATGCGGGCCCGGTGGGGCAGTCGGAGGTCCCGGCCTCGAGCCCGGGCGTGTGCGGGCCCGGCGTCGCGTTCCACCGCCACGTCCATCCGGCCGGCGGCGGCGAGCCGATGACCGGGGACCGCGAGCAGTTTCGGCGCCCGGGCCGGCAGATCCTCGGCGACGGCCGCGCCGGCGTCGTCGGTCCACACGTCGATGACGGCGTGGACCGGGATCCAGCCGGTGACGCGGGCCTCCGCGGCTCCGAAGTCGATGCGCATCAGTTGCCGCTCGCACCGGTCGGCGTGGGTGAACCCATGGGCGAACGTCGCCAGCACCCCGCCCGGGTAGCGGACGGTCGCCACCGCGAGGTCGATCAGGTCGCTGCCGGGCCGTCGGGCGACCATGGCCTGCACGGCGTCGGGCACGGTACCGATCAGGGCGTCGGCGGCGTCGAAGAAGTGCACGCCGTGCTCGACGAGGATCCCGCCGCTGATCCGCTCGTCCCAGAACCAGTGGTCCGGGCCGAGGTTCTCGTCGCTCGCGTCGTTCTCGAACGCGAAGCGCTGGACCGACCCGAGAAGCGGGTCGGCCAGCCGTCGTATCGCGCGCAGGATCGGGTTGTAGCGCAGGACGTGGTCGACCACCAGGACCCGGCCGCTGCGCTGCGCGGCACTGGCCACCGCGGCCGCCTCGGCCTCGTCGGTGGCCAGCGGTTTCTCGCAGAACACGTGCTTGCCGGCGCCGAGTGCCGCGAGCGCGATCTCGGCGTGGGTGGCCGGTGGCGTGGCGACGACCACCACGTCGACGTCGTCACCCCCGACGAGCGCCCGCCAGTCGGTCAGCGGTCGAGCCGACACCTGGTGGGCGAGCCGGCCGGCGCGCGCCGCGTCGGTGTCCGCGACGGCGGTGATCCGCACGTCCGGAAGGGTGCGCACCGCGGCGGCGACGAACGCCGCGAAGGCCCCGGCGCCCACGACGCCGAGTCTCAGCGGGCCGGTCACGACACCCGGTCCAGCCGGGCGACACCGATCTTCGAGTCGGCCATGCCGTAGAAGACGTAGTGCACCCCGGCGACCTGTTCGATCGCGGTGGGGAACACGACGTTCGGCACGGTGCCCGTCCGCTCGTCCTCGGTCTCGGGCGACAGGATCGGCTGCGGCGTGCGGTCCAGCACCCGGGCGGGGTCCGCCGGGTCGAGCAGCATCGCCCCGGCGGAGTAGCACACCCGCTGCTGCGTGGGGTCCCATCCGCTCGGGACGTACCCGTTGACGCCGTGGTGGATGAGCAGCCAGCCCTCCTCCACCCGCAGCGGCGCGGGACCCGCCCCGATCTTCAACTCCTCGAACGGGTACATGGGCAGCGCCACGCAGCGGTGGCCGGCCGGGCGCGCCAGGGCCCTCGGGTCGGCCTGCGCCGCGTCGGCCGGGACGTACGAGATCCAGATGCCGGGCCGGTGGTCGGTGATACCGGCCGGAAGGTGCACGGTCTCGCCCGCGCGGATCCAGCCCAGGTCCCACATCGGTCGGTGCAGCATCGCGTAGCACGGCTCGCCGTCCGGGCCGGGAACCGGCTCGGGGAAGAAGACGGCGTCCTTGTTGGGGAACAGGTTCAGATCGGTGTCCAATTCGGGCTCGTACGCGAACTGCACCGGGCCGAGGCGTCGCCAGGACCGCAGGTCGGTGGAGACCGCCAGAGCCAGCTTCGGTCCGAGCGGCCCGTACGCGACGTACGTCATGACGTGGGTGCCGAGGCTCGGCACCCAGGTGACTCGTGGATCCTCGACGCCGGCGTTGTTGGCGCCTCGCTCCCATCCCTGGTCGGGCGCGAGGACCACGCCACGTCGGGTGACCCCCACCGGCACGCCGTCGCGCAGTTCGACCTCGGCGAGCCCGATGCGCGACACGTTGCCCCGGGCGACGAGACGGGGCAGCAGGTGCAGGCGCCCGTCCGGGGTGTGCCCGCTCGCCGGGTTGAGCACCCCCTCGGCCTCCAGCGGCTCGTCGGGCAGCGGTGCCATGATCGCGCCGAGTCGGGTGAGGGTGTAGGGGACGGCGGTGGTGGAGATGTCCAAGGATTCAGCCCTTTACGCTCGATCCGATGTTGGTTGAGGTGAAGTGCCGCTGGAACGCGACGAAGAGCGCCACGGCCGGGGCGGCGAGCACGCAGGCACCGGCCAGGACAGCGCCGAACGGGTTGGCGGCCCGCGCGGCGACGTTCGAGATGTAGTTGGCGAGCGACACGGCCAACGGCTGCATGTCGGCCCGCTTCGTGATGAGGAACGGCCAGAGGAATTCGTTCCAGGGACCGATGAAGGTCAGCAGCACCGCGGTCAGCAGCGCCGGACGGACCAGCGGGAGCGCGACCGACCACAGTATCCGCACCTCGCCGGCGCCGTCGACGCGGGCCGAGGCGAACAGCTCCTCGGGGAGTTGGAGGAAGAACTGCCGGAAGACGAACACCGCCGTTGAGTTGATCGCGAACGGCAGGATCATGCCCAGGTAGGAGTCGGCCAGGCCGTAGCTGCGCACCACGAGCACGTAGAGCGGAATGAGCAGCAGGTGGAAGGGGACCACCTGGACGAGCAGCAGCAACCCGAACAACGCGCCGCGACCGCGAAAGTGCAGCCGCGCCAGGGCGTAGCCGGTCAGCACCCCGAAGACCACCGTGGCGAGGATGACGCCTCCGGTGAATATCCCCGAGTTGATCAGCGAGCCGACCAGATCGACCGCCTCATTGATGTCCCGGTAGTTCTGCAGCGTGAGCCCGCCGGTGGGAAAGGCGCCCGCCGGTGAGGTGTCGGGTTCGGCCTGCAGGGACCCGATGAACATGTAGTAGAAGGGGAAGAGGAACACCAGGGCGCCGGCGAAGAGGACCAGCGCGCGCACCACGCCGGCGACCGTGACCCGGCCGCGGCGCCGCGCCGGCGCCGCAGGTTGCCGTACCCGGGCCGGGGGCGTGGTTGGCGTCGCCTCGTGCGGCCTGGCATCGATATCGGCCATGTCAGGACCTCTCCAGCAGCCGACGGTTCATCAGGGAGATGGCGACCACGAACACGACGAGCACCAGACCGATGGCGGCGGCGACGTCGGGCTGACCCTGCTCGATGCCGAGCCGGTACATCAGCAGCACGGGCGAGGCGGAGGCGCCGTTGGGCCCGCCGCCGCCGGTGAGCAGGTACGGCTC
>NICF_comb_assmDRAFT_10003477_pt1 | contig 11404 bp, 11 predicted proteins | sample NewIslPassag4_SG_FD_11279 | JGI IMG/M metagenome (IMG submission 11279) | reverse complement strand
ACACCGTGCGGTCGGCATCGGTTGGAACGAGTGGTCGGCATCGATTGGAACGCGTGGTCGCCATCCGTTGGAACGCGTGGTCGATTTCAGTGGAATACGCAATTCGGTTGTCAAGCTCCACTGCGGCAAGCGAGACGCCGCTACGCATTACTCGCACTGCCTGCTAGCACCTTCCGTCCCGCTATGAGTGGTCTGGTAGCGAGCGTGTTCTATACGACGGAATACAATTTCGGGGAGCTGCATACGGTACGGTTTTACTCCGCACGAAAGCCTCGGTGGCGGGTGAAGCCTCACTAGACCTCGGACCCGTGGAAGATCGCGAACGGAAAGACATGGATGCGTGTGGCTCTGGCTCGTCGTGCAAGATCCCAACAGGTGCTGGAGGAATGGGAGCAAGATACAGAGAAAACTGGGCCATGAATGGAACCACGTTTCGACTGGCGAGGGACAGTGCGCTCAGAACAGAGAATTCTGGGAGGTGGCGGGATGCGTCCATGGGAGGATGCCCTCACAGAAGCCGACCGGATCGTGATCCAGAAGGGTGGCTACGGTAAGCCTCGGGGTCTCGGTTCGGCGCCTTGTCTGATGATCATCGACCCCCAGTACAACTACGTCGGTGCGGATAAGCCCATTACCGAGCAGCTGGACGAGTGGCCATCGGGTGGCGGCGAGCGCGCTTGGGCAGCCATCCGCAATATCCAGGTGCTTCTGGACCTGGCCCGCAGGGGTGACATCCCCGTCATTTTCACCCGCAACGTGCAGAAGAAGACCGTGCGCTTTGACGCGTTCGCGCGTAAGACCGCGCGGGACCAGTCGGCCTATCTGGAAGGGCACCGGGGTACGCAGATTGTGGATGAACTCAAGCCGCTCGAGCACGAGTTGGTGGTGGACAAGTCCTACGCCAGCGTCTTCTACGGGACACCCATTGAGACCTACCTGGTGCAGCTACGGGTCGACACGCTGATTATCGTGGGCGGCTCCACCAGTGGTTGCGTGCGGGCGACCGCCGTCGACGGTGTCACCCGCGGCTGGAACGTAGCCGTGGTCGAGGAATGCACCTACGACCGGATCGAGCTTTCCCACAAGGCTGCGCTTCTCGACTTGTGGATGAAGTACTGCGACGTGATCAAGTTGGACGACGCGAAGGCGTACTTGGAGGGGTTTGTGTCCCAACGCGCGGCGGCAGGTGCGTAAGATCCGGAATCGGATTCCGCCCGCGATCCCAAAAGTGAGGTGCGGGAATTACAGTGAGCAGCGGGAACGGTAACCCGGCCGGGCGGCGCCTACGGGAGCTACTATTCGGCCGACACATCGTTGTGGCCCCCGGGGCGTACGACGCCCTGACGGCGCGGCTCGTTGAGGCGGCCGGTTTCCCGGCCGTGTACTTGACGGGGGCAGGGGTGTCCTATAGCATGCTTGCACGCCGGGACGTGGGCCTGGTGACCATGACGGAGATGGTGCAGCGGCTGGCGTGGATCACCGACGCGGTCAGCGTACCCGTCATCGCCGACGCGGACACTGGCTACGGCGGGCCTGAGAACGTGCGCCGGACCGTGCGAGCCTACGAGCGGGCGGGGGCCGCGGCGCTTCAAATTGAGGATCAGGACTTTCCGAAGCGTTGCGGTCACCTGGAGGGCAAGCGGGTCGTGCCTGTCGAGGAGATGGTCGCCCGTTTACAGATTGCCTTAGAGGCCCGTCAATCCGCCGATACCGTCATCATCGCCCGCACCGACGCCCGCAGCGTTGAAGGTTGGGACGCCGCCCTGGAGCGCGCGGCCCGCTATGCAGAGGCCGGTGCAGACGTCATTTTCGTGGAGGCGCCCCTCTCAGAGGAGGAACTGGCCGAGATCCCGCGAGCCGTGTCCAAACCGGTCATGGCCAACATGGTGGAGGGCGGCAAGACACCGCTGGTTTCCACAGCGAGGCTGGCGGAGATGGGATTCAGGCTGGTAATCTACCCCAATTCCCTCACTCGGTTGCTGGTGGGCAGCGGGCAGCGCATGCTGGCGGACCTGCGCGAGCAGGGCACCACAGCGGGGTGGCGCGACCGGATGGCCGACTTTGGGACTCTCAACCGACTGCTGGAACAGCCATGGGAAGCACACACGCCTCAGGTGGGCTTGACAGGAGGAACGCAGGGAGCATGACGCTCACGGAACAGATACTGGCCCGGGCCGCCGGCCGCACGGTGACACCGGGCGACGAGATTTGGGCCCGGGTCGACCTGGCCGTCATGCACGATTCGTCGGGGCCGCGGCGCATCGCCCCCGTATTGGCGGAGGTGGGCAATCGGATTTGGGACCCCAGCCGGGTGGTGGTGGCCACCGACCACTTTACGCCCGCGGCCAACGTGCGCCACGCGGCCATCTTGCGCCAGACCCGCCATTGGGCCAAGGAATTCGGTATCGGCCGCTTCTTTGACGAAATGGGCATTCTGCACAACCTGCTGCTGGAGAAGGCCATCGTGACTCCCGGCATGCTGGTCGTGGGAGCCGACTCCCACATCTGCACGGTGGGTGTCCACGGGGCCCTCACCGTGGGTGTGGGTTCCACAGAGTTGGCCATGGTACTGGCCACCGGAGAGATCTGGCTTGAAGTGCCTCGTACCGTGCTGGTCCGCATTGAGGGGGAGCGACCCGCGTGGCTCACGGCTCGGGACATCACCATGACCATCTTGGGCAAGCTGAAGGCCGACTTTGCTCTGGACCGGGCGGTAGAGTTTGACGGCAGTGCGCTCGCGGCTCTCTCTATGGACGAGCGGACGGTGCTGACCAACCAAGGTGTCGAGATGGGCGCTGTGGCAGCCATGGTGGTGCCCGATGAGCGCACCTATGAGTATGTCCAGCGGCTCGGAGGGAAGCCGGCCATGGAGTTGAAGCGGCCGGACCCGGGTAGCTATGAGCGGGTCCACACGTTCGATGTGAGCGACATGGTGCCGATGGTGGCGTGCCCGCCGCGGGTTGACCAGACCCGACCAGCAGCGGAGCTGGAGAGTGTAACGCTGGACAGGGCATATCTCGGCTCGTGCGCGGGCGGCAAGCTGGCCGACCTCCAGGCGGCGGCCGCGCTGCTCAAGGGTCGGCGAGTGTCCATCCCGCTCACCGTGGTGCCGGCTACACGACGAGTGTATGAGGAGGCGTTGCGTACCGGGATCCTGGAGACGCTGGTGGCTGCCGGCGCCACCATTCAAGCACCAGGTTGCGGCGCCTGCGCGGGGTTGCACTCGGGTCTATTGGGCCCGGAGGAGCGTTGCATCACCACAGCGACCCGCAACTTCCCCGGGCGCATGGGCGACCCGACGGCGGAGATCTACTTGGCATCGCCGTTGACCGTGGCCGCGTCCGCGGTGGCGGGGCGCATTGCCGATCCCCGGGAGTACCTGGGAAGGGAGGCGGCAGCATGAGCGTCCTCCGAGGCCGAGCGTGGGTGTTTGGCGATCAAATCAGCACCGACCAGATCCTGCCAGGGCGTTACCTGGACCGCAGCTATGCAGAGGTGGGCCAGTTTGCTATGGCCGGCGCCGATGAAGAGTTTGCCAAGAAAGTGCAGCCCGGTGACATTGTGGTGGCGGGCGCCAACTTCGGCTGCGGATCCAGCCGCGAAGCAGCGGCTGTGGCGTTGCGTCAGGCCGGCGTGGGCGCGGTGGTGGCGCCATCCTTTAGCCGAATCTTCTACCGTAACGCGGTGAACCAAGGGCTGCCCGCCGTGGCAGTGCCCGATGTGGAAGGTTTCTTAGCAGGGGACATCATCGAAGTCGATTTAGAGAACCGCAGAGTGCGCAACGTGAGCCGCCCCGAAGTGGAGAAACCGATTCTCAATTTGCAAGGTGTGTCTCGCCAGATTCTGGCGGCCGGAGGCATTGTGCCGTTTGTGAAAGCGCGTACGGGTGCAGCGAGCGGAGCGTAACCCGAAAGTCCGCCTGGGCGCTACGGGGCCAGCGTGCCGGAAGAGGGGCCGCGCTCGTTGCAGTAGCATGAGCCCGAGTCAGCGGAGCGGTTTTAGAGAACCGGTTCCGGGAGATAAGCCATCGTCAACAGCTGGGGGAGCCACAGCGAAGGGAGGATGAAGCCGTGGAAGTCGATCTGCTCATAACCAACGGCAACGTGGTATTTCCTGGACGGGACGTGCAGCGGGTGAACATCGGCGTCAGGGGTGAACGTATCGCCGGCTTCTACGACCCGCAGGAGCAGGTGCCGGCCAAACAAGTGCTGGATGTCAGTGGCTTGTACGTATTCCCTGGAGCCATCGACCCCCACGTCCACTTGGGGATCTACAACGACTACCTGGAAGACTTCGAGATCGACACCAAGTGCGCGGCCTTGGGCGGTTACACCACCATCGTGAACTACTACCGCCACAAGGAAACCTACCTGGGCACCATCATGGAGATGGCGTCCAAGGCCGAGGAGCGCAGCACCATCGACTTTGCCTTCAGCCTGGGGCTGTTGCGCCAGAAGCACTGGGACGAGTTTGAGGAAACCCTCAAAGAAACGGGCGTCACCTCTTGGAAGTTTTACCGCCAGTATGAGCGGAAGGTGGACAAGACCTTCGGGGTCGAGGACCCGCTGCTTTTGGACGACGCGGAGCTGCTGGAGACCATGCGGCGTTTTTGGCGGATCTCCGAGCGGCTATTGGTCTGCATTCACTCGGAGAATATGGACTTTGCCAACCGCTGCATGGAAGAGGTGAAGCGGGGTCCCATTTCCCACACGTTGGAGGATCACCACCGGACCAGCCCCGGCTACGCCGAGGCCGACTCGGTGCTCCAGAACCTCTTCCTGGCCAAGGTGGCCGGCAGCCGCAACGTGTACATCGTCCACCTGAGCGCGGGCGAAAGCGTGGAGATCCTGCGCCGCTGCCGGTGGCTTTTGGAGGAGACGGGCACCGTCGTGGAGACGACGCCCCACTACCTCAACCTCAACATCCACTCCCCTTGCGGCTTGCTGGCCAAAGTCGGGCCGCCGGTCCACACCGAGTGGGATTCGGAGCAGCTGTGGGCAGGCATCAAAGAAGGGCTCATCACCGCCTACGGCGGCGACCACATCCCGGTACGGCCGCTGGAGAAGAAGGGCGGCAAGGACTTGTGGAGCACCAAGCTCGGCTTTGGCGGCATCGGCGTCGCCTTCTCCCTGATGCTCAGCGAAGGCCATCACAAGCGGGGGCTGAGCTTGCCCCACATCGCCAGCCTCATCAGCGAACAGCCGGCCCGGTCCTTCGGTCTGTATCCGAAGAAGGGCGCCATGCAGGTGGGCGCCGACGCCGACTTCGCCATCGTGGATCTGAACCTTGAGCGCGAGATCACGGCAGATATGCCCGAGGTGTCCGAGGACTACACCGTCTACGAAGGCATGCGCACCAAGGGCTGGCCGGTGATCACCATCAGCCGCGGGGAGATCATCGCCCGTGACCGGCAAGTGATCGGCAAGCCGGGCCGCGGGCGCTACCTGCGCCGGGACTACTAATAGTCCCCGGTCCCGGACGATTGACAAAGGAGGACGCGGATCATGAAACTGCAAGGGTACTCGGCGCCGCTCTCGCCGCGCGGCACGGCCAGCTTGGTGGAGCCGACGCCGCACCACATCAGCGCGGAGGCGATTCAAGTCATCTTCCGCGTGGGTGAAGACGTCGTGGCGCGTTATCTGCCCCCGCCGTTGGAGCCGATTGAGGGTGGGCTGGTGTACGCCTACGTCGCGGACATGACCAAGGTGTCAGCCCACGCGCCGGATCAGATGTACTCCAACCCGGAGCGGACCCAGTACAAGGAAGGGATCGTGGGCTTCTTCTGCCGTTACGGGGACCGTACGGGCCGCTACAGCCCGTACATCTGGATCAACCAGGACTGGTCGTTGCTCTTCGGCCACATCATGGGCTGGGGAAAGAAAATCGGCCGCGTCCATCTGACCAAGTGGCATGAGTTCAATCCGGGCATGGGCCCGCTGCGTCCTGGGGTCAAGCTCCGTGGCGTCGTCGACCGGCACGGCTACCGGCTGCTGGACATGGGTGTGGAGCTGGTGGAGCGGTTGCCCGACGGAGCGTCGGTGCCGAGTTACGGGAACAACGTATTTCTGCTGCGCTGGTTCCCCAGCACCGGCCCGCAGGTGAAGCCCGTACAGCAGCTGTTGGCCCTCAACCTCAAGGGCGTCCGCACCGTGGACGCCTGGAAGTGCAATGGCCACGTGGTTCTGGGCGATTCCGACAACGAAGAGCTCACCGATCTGCAGCCCAAGGAGATCGTGGGTGCCTACTACTTTAAGCGCGGCTGGACCACCGACGGGGTAGCCGAGCTGCTGTGGGACTACACCGAACAGGGTTGGCCCGCATAGCCGGCGATTGGTTGGACACAGGGACTCCCGGACTGGATGTGGCGCTCCAGCGCCGCTAGGTCCTATTCCGAAACCAGCGGCGTGAGAACTAAGCGACAGAGGGGGATTCGTGGGTGTCGACGTTGCGGCAGAGAAACGTAGCATGGTGGTCGGCGCTGGTCAGCGTTCTGCTGCTGGCCGTCGCGGGCGTAGGCTTCGCGCAGCCGGCCGGGGTGGAAGCGACGCTGCGCGTAGGCTACTGGGGCGGCAGCATCGGTGATGCCATCACCGAAGTGTTTGTGGATACGTTCCGGGAGAAGTACGGCATTGACGTTACGATCGTGCAGGCTTTTGACAACCCGCGCCTGACACAGCTGCTGGCCCAGGGGGCTCGCCCGGACCTGGACGTCGCCATGTTTACGGCCCCGATCATGCCCAAGGTCGTGTCCAGCGGCATCGCGGCGCGGTTGGATCCGGCCGCGATCCCGAACTTGGCCGACGTCCATCCGGACCTGAAGCACGAGGACAATTTGTATGCGGCGTTTGCTTTTGGCACCTGGGGCATAGTCTACAATACCCAGTACATCGATCGGCCCATCACATCGTGGCGAGACCTGCTGGACCCGGCCTTCCGCGGCAAGGTGACGCACCCGGACATCGCCTACAACAGCAGCATCCTGTCCTTTGACGCCTTGGCGCGCCTGGACGGGGGCTCGCTGGAAACCGACTGGCGGCCCGGCTTTGAGAACCTCAAGCGGATCCTGGCCAACTCCCCCAGCTTCTGGTCGAGCTCCAGCCAGGTCCTGGAGTGGCTGAAGCAGGGCGAGGTGTGGATCAGCGCTTTTGCCAGCGGCTCCGCCATGGAGTTGGCCGTCCAGCCCGATGCACCGCCGGTGCGGTTCGTGAACCCCGTAGAAGGAGCGTACCCGGTGCCCTTCTACCTCGTGAAGGTGGTCAACGCCCGCAGCCCCAGGGCGGCGGATCTCTTCATCAACCATATGCTGGATCCCGAGTTGCAGGAGCGCTTCATGGAGCGGATGTTCTACGGGCCTTCCAACCTGAAGGCGCGCGTGCCTGAGGAGTGGCAAGGGATCATTCTTTCCGCCAACGAGTTCGACCAGCTCGTTCATCTGGACTGGGCGTACTTTGAGGAGCGGCAGGACGAGTTTACGGACATGTGGCTCCGGGAGATCCGGTAGCCGGTTCCCATCGCGCCGCTGTCGCAGGCGCGAGTGCTGAAGGCCCTGCGCCCCCGGTGGCACCGGGAGCGCAGGGCAACTTCTGTAACAGCCTACGAGTGAGGTAGATGCACGGGGTGCGCGGGGATGCAGTCAGTCTTGAAGTGCGCGGGGTCGTAAAGAGTTACGGTTCGCTGCGGGCAGTGGACGGGATCTCTCTGACGGTCCGTGCGGGCACCATCCTGTCGCTGCTGGGTCCGAGCGGGTGCGGCAAGACGACGCTGCTGCGGACGATCGCGGGTTTCGTTACGCCCGATGCGGGCTCGGTGCTGATCGACGGGCGGGACGTCACGTCCTTGCCACCGCGTCTGCGCAATGTGGGGATGGTTTTCCAGCACTACGCCCTGTTCCCGCACATGACGGTGGAGCAGAACGTTTCCTACGGCCTGCGCATGAAGCGTACACCCCCTGAGGAAACGCGTCGCCGGGTGACGGAAGCGCTGCGGCTGGTGCGTCTGGAGGGGTTGGAGAACCGTTTGCCGGCCCAGCTCAGCGGTGGCCAACAGCAGCGAGTCGCGCTGGCGCGGGCGCTGGTTATGAACCCGCGGGTGTTGCTCCTGGACGAGCCCCTGGGGGCCTTGGATCTGAACCTGCGCCGGTACATGCAGGTAGAGCTGAAGCAGATCCAGCGGCAAACCGGTGTGACCATGGTGTACGTGACCCACGACCAGGAAGAGGCCCTGGCTTTGTCCGACGAAGTCGCGGTCCTCAACGCGGGCAGGATCGAACAGCTGGGCACACCGCAAGAGATCTATCAGTACCCGGCGTCCACCTTCGTGGCCAACTTCATCGGGCACGCGTCGGTCCTCTGGGCGGACGTGGTCGCCCGGGGCGGCGACGAGATGGCGCTGCGGCTCGCGGGCGAGTGCACCGTCACCGTGCCGGCGCGGGCGGTGCCGGATTTTGCAAAGGGTGCTTCCCGGGTCCCGGTGGTCATCCGGCCGGAGCGGGTGCAGATGCTTCGGCTTCACCCGCGCGGTGGAAGCATGCCGCGCGCTGGGGATGACAGGCCGGGCAGTAGCTATGTCGTCGGCTCAGGTCAGCCGGCAGCCGTCGTACGGGGCAGAGTGCAGGAGGGCACCTACCAGGGAGACGCCTACCTGTACCGGGTCGCACTCATGGACGAGTCCCAGCTCCAGGTGAGGGTGCCGGTAAACAGCCCCGACCTGTTCTCCCATGGCGACGAGGTGGAGTGTCTCATCGACACCGACGGCCTGCGCATCGTCCGGGAAAGCGAGGTGCGGTGATGCAGCCTAACGCCGTTGCCGCTCCGACCACTGTGAAACGTTCATCCCCGTGGGCCCCTTGGCTCCCGCTGCTGCCGGCGTTGTTTGCGCTCATCGTGTTCTTTGTGATTCCCCTCGTGGCCATGGTGCGGCTCAGTTTCCAAGAGTCGACCAACGTTGCTGTCGCCGGCGGGTGGAGCCTGCGTCACTACGTGTACATCTTTACATCGGACTTGTATCGCGAGATCATCTGGAAGTCACTGGGTATCGGGCTCCTGACCACGTTTATTACGCTCATCATCGGTTTCCCGCTGGCCAACTACTACGTGCACGCCTCACCCCGTTACAAAGGCCTTATGTTGTTCATCATCATCGCACCCCTCCTCATCAACATGGTGGTGCGGACCTACGGGTGGCAAATCATCCTGGGCCGGACCGGGTTTCTCAATGAGTTGCTACGCCTGCTGGGGTGGATCAACGAACCGCTGGCTCTCGTGTACAACTTCACCGGGGTCGTGATCGGGATGACCCACGTGTTCCTGCCCTTTATGGTGCTGTCCCTCAGCAGCGCGCTGCAGTCCATCGATCGGCGCATCTACGAAGGCGCCGAGATCCTCGGGGCCACCGACTGGCAGCGGTTTTGGACTATCACGCTGCCGTTGTCCCGTCCGGGCATCATCGCCGGCTGCATTCTCGTCTTCTCGTTGACGCAAGGTGCCTTCGTCACACCGTTGATGCTGGGTGGCACCGTGGGGCGCACGATAGCGTCGCTGGTGCACATCGACACTCTAGTCCGGTTCAACTGGCCCCGGGCGACGGCCATGGCCAACGTGCTGATGCTGATCATCGTGGCGGTCCTGCTCCTGCAGGTCCGGCTGCTCAAAGGCCACAGCTCCGCGTTGGGGGGCAGCGCTTAGTGGGCTGGACGTTGGGATATCGGCTTCTGTACAAAGCTCTGATCGTGGCTCTTTGCGTATTCATTGTGGCGCCGCTGGTGGCCGTGGTGTACGTTTCTCTGAGCCCCGTGTCCTACTTCGTCTTTCCGCCGCGGGGCCTCTCCCTGCAGTGGTACGCGCGCATTCTGGAGCACCCGGTGTTTCTGACGTCGTTTGTGCGCAGCTTGAGCGTGGGGGTGCTGGTGGTTGTGGTGTGCGCCGTGCTCTGCATCCCGGCTGCCCTGGTCCTGCACCGGCATGACTTCCGCGGCAAGGGCGCGGTCGAGTTCTTGATGCTCTCGCCGTTAGTGTTTCCGACGTTGATCTTTGCTCTGGCCATCCTGTACTTTTTCCATCGGATCGGCCTGCATGACACGTTCTTTGGCTTGGTGGTCAGCCATACCATCGTGTCCATGCCGTATTTCCTCCGTTCGGTCTTCGTCAGTGTGCACGCCCTGGACCCGAGCCTGGAGGAAGCGTCGGAGGTGCTGGGCGCCACGCCGTGGCAGACGTTCCGGAACGTGACGCTGCCGCGGCTTTTGCCGGGCATCCTGGCCGGGAGCATCTTTGCCTTCATCGTGGCCTTTGACCAGTTCACCGTGGCGCTATTCGTTTCAGGCGCCGAACAGGTGACGCTCCCGATAGCGATTTACAACTACCTGTACCACTCCAGCGATCCGACGGTGGCGGCGATCTCCACGTTCTTGATCGTGTTCGGGTTCGTCGCCAGTGTCCTGATCAACCGGTACGTGGGATTGGAACGGGTATTCGGCGGTCGCACCAGCAGCTAGTGCCTGCGCCGACCCTGGAAAGGGGGAGGATCCGCAACGTCCAAGTCAGACATGAAGCCGTTCGACGCGGCGCCGCAAAGCGTTCGGGCCGTAGAGCGGGCCTTGGATATCCTGCTTTTATTTACGTTGGAGGAGCCGGAGATCTCCCTCGCGGAGATTTCCCGCCGCCTGGGGCTCTCCAAGAGCACGGTGCACCGGCTTGTCACCGCCCTGCAAAAGAAGGGGTTCGTGCAGCAGAACCCCGAGAACCAAAAGTACGCCCCGGGGATGGCACTGCTGCAACTGGGCCATCTGGTCTCGGAACGCCTGGACATGGGCCGGATCGCGCGTCCCCTCATGCGGCGGTTGGAGCAAGAGACAGGAGAAACTGTCAACCTCAGCGTGCCGGTGGACGGCTACCGGGTGTGCATCGAGAAGGTCGAGAGCCATCAAGACGTGCGCCAGTTTGTCGAGATTGGAAAGCGGCTGCCCATCTATTGCGGTGCGTCGGGCAAGGTGCTGATGGCCTACATGGAACCCAGCGAGGTTGACGACATCGTGCGGCGCACTGGGTTGCGGCCCTACACGTCCCGCACCCTGGCCGATCCGGCGGCCCTTAAAGAGGAGCTGGCGGCCATTCGTCGACGCGGGTACGCCACCAGCACCGGCGAGCGGGTCGACGGTGCTTCATCGGTGAGCGCGCCCGTGCGGGACGGCACCGGCCGGGTGGTGGCTAGCCTCACCATTTCAGGTCCCAGTTTCCGCTTCACCCCGGAGAAGGTGCTGGATTTCGTGGACAAGCTGCTGCAGGCGGCCAACGAGCTTTCTCGCGCCCTCGAGTATCGCCGGGTGTAGGCCCTGAAGCGGCGGACGCAGTCATCCCGCCGCGCCTGGGTCCGGGACCATGCACCGGCAGGACCGCGCCGCCTGCCA
>NICF_comb_assmDRAFT_10003469_pt1 | contig 11428 bp, 10 predicted proteins | sample NewIslPassag4_SG_FD_11279 | JGI IMG/M metagenome (IMG submission 11279) | reverse complement strand
ACAGGGCGGCAAAGGCCAAGCCGGTCCGGTAGCGGGGATCGACGCCCACAAAGCGAGTGTCCACGCCGGATTCCTCCAGGTAGCGCCGGAGAAACCGGCCGTGGCCGTCGTTGCCCACCCGGCTGATCAAGCCGCAGCGGTGCCCCAGGCGGGCCAGCCCCACCGCGATGTTGGCCGCTGAGCCGCCCAGGTACTTGGAAAACGTCTCCACCTCTTCCAGGGGCCGGTGCAACTCGTTGGCATAGATGTCCACGATGACCCGGCCCACCGTAAGAACTTCCATCCCAAGCCGCCTCCCTATCCCGTCAGGGGCTGGGCTGTGCGTGAGCCAACGCCGGTAACTGACGTCGTCCGCGGCTAAGACCCACGTCCGCGGCTACAACCCCACGTTCTCCTTAAGCCAGCGCCGGTTGCGCACCGCCGTGGCCAGGGTGTCTTCGCCCGGCTGCACGACCCGGTCCTGCTCCACCACCAGCCACCCGTCGTAGCCCGCCTCCCTTAGGGCGGAAATGATGGCAGGCAGGTCCAACGAACCGGTGCCCAGCTCCACAAACACGCCCTCCTGCGCCAGGGGCGTGTAGCCCTTGCCCTGGGCGATGCCGCTCCGCAACCGGCCGATGTCGATGTCCTTCAGGTGTACCAGGCCGACCCGGGTACCCCACCGCTTCACCGTCTCCAGCGGATCGCCGCCGGCGAAGGCGGTGTGCCCGGTGTCCAGGCAAAGCCGGATCCGGTCGGGATCGGTCGACTCAAGGAGCCGCTCCACTTCGACCGGGTGTTCGATGTAGGTGCCGCCGTGGGGATGAAAGCTCACCGTTAGGCCCAAATCCCGGCAGCGGTCGGCGGCCTCGTGCAAACCGGCCACAAACGCTTCCCACTGCTCCGCCGTCATCCCCCGCACCGCCGTCTCGGCCGCCCGCCCCGCGATGGAACGCCTGAGCTCGTCGCCCTCGTCGGAGAGCAGGATGTGCTGGCCCCCCACGGCCGCCAAAAGGCGCGCCACCGCCTCTACCGCGGCGAAGGAGGCCGCATGGGCGGCCCGTTCCCGCAGGTTGACGGGCACGAAGGCGGCGATCATGGCCAGCTTGCGGCGGGCCAGCTCTTCGCGCAATTGCGCCGGGTCCGCAGGCAGATAGCCGGCGGGCCCCAGTTCGGTCCCCTCATAGCCCGCGGCGGCCATCTCATCGAGCACCTGCCCATAAGGAAGCTGCGGGCCCCAACCGGGGATTTCGCAAATACCCCAAGTGATGGGCGCCGTACCGACCCGCATCGTCAGGCGACCTCCTGGGCTGCGGCGCCCTCAGGCAACGGGACGGGTTGCGGCGTGCCGCTACGCAGCGACGCCAGGGCCGCCAGGGCAATCTCCAGCGACTTCTCCCCGTCTTCCACGCCCACCGCCGGCCGCTTGTCCTCCCGGAGGCACTCGACGAAATGCACCATCTCAGCCAGGTACGCGTCGCGGAAGCGCTCCAGGAAGTCGGCGACGCAGTCATGGCTGCCATGGCCGTCCTGCAGCACCACCACCGGCCGGCTCTGGAGATAACCCACCCGGATGGCGCCCTTTGTTCCCAGGATCTCGGTGCTGATGTCGTAGCCGTAGCCCGAGTGGCGGGAGTTGTCGTGGACGCCGATGCCGCCCTCCCGGAAGCTGAGGGTGACGATCCCTGTGTCGATGTCGCCGGCCTCGCCGTATTCGTGGTACACGTAGCGGCCGCCCAGCGCGTACACCGACGCCACTTCGTCCCCCATGAGCCAGCGGGCCAAATCGAAATCATGGACCGACGAATCCACAAACAGCCCGCCGCTGGTCTTCACGTACTGCAGGGACGGGCCCGACGCGTCCCGGCTCGTGAGGCGCACCAGCACCGGACGCCCGATGCGCCCGGACTGGATCTGCTCATACGCATACGCGTAGCCCGGGTCAAACCGGCGCATAAAGCCCAACTGGTACTTGATGTCGGTTCCTTCCAGCAGCTTGCGGATACGCCGGGTTTGGGCGAGGTCCACGGCCACCGGTTTCTCCGAGAAAATGTGCTTACCGGCCGCGACGCACTCCCGCACGATATCCTCGCGCACCTCGACGGGCGTGGCGATGACGATCGCGTCCACGTCGTCCCGGTGGACCAGTTCGCGATAGTCATCGCAGGCGAAAGGCACCCTCAGCTCCTCCCGGAGCCGCTCCCTCGCCGCCGCGTCGGGGTCGGCCAACCCCACCAGCCGCGCTCCAGGGATGCGCCCCGCCAAGTTGCGCGCATGGCACGCGCCCATGCGCCCGACACCGATGACACCTACATGCAGTTGTTCCAGTTTGCTTCCCACCGCCCTGGCCACGCTCCCGCTCGTCATTTTTGCGCCGGCTGCTGGTTCATCTCGCTGGCAAGCCGGCGGAATTCAGGGTCGATGTAAAACCGCCATGCGCGTTCAGGTCCCGCCATCACATTGAGGTAATACAAGTCGTAGCCCGGCGGTGCCGCCACGGGATGATACCCCCGGGGCACCAGCACCGCGTCGCCGTCGCCCACGGCCACGGTCACGTCCAGGTCCCGCTCGTCGGTGTACACCCGCTGCAGGGCAAACCCCCCCGCCGGCCGTAGCCGGTGGTAGTACACCTCTTCCAAGTACGTCTCGTCGGGCGGCCGGTGGGTGTCGTGCTTGTGCGGCGGGTAGCTGGACCAGTTGCCGCCGGGCGTGAGCACCTCCACCAAGAGCAGTCGCTCCGCCGGGAGATTGCCCATCAGGATGTTGTGAATCCGCCGCCTAGCGCTGCCTGAGCCCCGGTCCACCACTTCCACGTCCTCAGGGCGGATGAGTCGTGGCGGTTCACCTCGCGTCGCCGGGGCGCCGCAACGGGCGTACTCGAGCTCCGTCTCCGCCCTGATGCGGTACGCCACCCCAGGCGGCAGGTACACGGCCCACGGCAGGCCCGAGAAGACGTCCATCCGCTCGCCGATGCGCTCCCAGGTGCCCGCGTCCGACACGACGCTGGCCCGCCCGGACAAAAGCACCAGCCCCACCTCCTCGGCGCCCGTGTGGCCGCTGTCCGACTCCCCCGGAGCCAGCCGGCGCACCGTGAAACTCACGTATTTCCACCCCGCGCTTTCCGGCGTGACCGTGATGGGTGTCGGGCCGGGAGCCGGGCGCAGGTGGAGGGTAGCCATGGATGGCACCTCCTCACAGCCAAACACGTGCCGCCGTGCACGTACGGGGCGGCGTCAATAGGGGCGGCGTCAATAGTAGAAACGCTGCCGCTTGCGGGCTTCCACGTACGCGGCCCGGGCCCGCTGCACGCTGGCCTGGCCCGAAACCTCGGCGATGGGCACGTCCCACCACGACTCGTAACCGGGCACCCGGACCTCCGGGTCGACGGTGACGTGGATGAACGCCGTGCGGTCCGCCTCCTTGGCCTTGCGCAGCGCCTCCCGCAGCGACGCCTCGTCGTCGGCCTTGAAGGCCACTGCGCCCATGCTGGCCGCGTTGGCCGCGTAGTCGATGGGCATGTAGGGACCTGTGAGCCGTCCGGTGGTCTTGTCTCGGAAACGCAGCTCGTTGCCGAACGACTTGGTCCCCGACGACATCTGCAACCCGTGAATGGACTGGAAGCCCCCGTTGTCCACCAGCACGATGATGACCTTGTAGCCTTCCTGGACGGAGGTGACGATCTCGGTGTTCATCATGAGGTAGCTGCCGTCTCCAATCATGACGAACACGTCCCGCTCGGGCGCCGCCATCTTGACGCCGAGGCCCGCCGGGATCTCGTACCCCATGGTGGAGTAGCCGTACTCCAGGTGATACCCCTTGGGATCCACCGGCCGCCACAGTTTGAACAGGTCGCCCGGCATGCTGCCGGACGCGTTGAGCACCACGTCCTTGGGCCCGGCCGCGTCGTTGACGATGCCGAGCACGTTGGCTTGGGTCAGGCGCTGTCCCGGGCGCTCCCGGCGCAGCCGGTCCACTTCCGAGTCCCACTCGGCCTTTAGGCTCGCGACCTGCTGCCGGTAGGCTTCAGACACCCGGCGTCCGGCTGCGGCCAGCCTCTCGGCCAGCGCCGCCAGGGTCGCCCGGGCGTCGCCCACGAGGGGCAGGGCGCCCAGCTTGTAGGCGTCCAGCGGAGCCACGTTGATGCCGATGAACTTTACGTCCGGATGCTGGAATGCGGTCATGGACGCCGTCGTAAAGTCCGAAAGGCGCGTCCCGACGGTGATGACTACGTCCGCCTGGGCCGCCAGCCGATTCGCGGCCAGCCCGCCGTTGGCGCCCACGGGGCCGGCGTTCCACGGGTGGTTCCACGGCAGCGCACCCTTGCCCGCTTGGGTCTCCACCACCGCCACGCCAAACCGCTCGGCAAACTTGCCCAGCACGTCGGACGCCTCGGAGTAGATGACACCGCCGCCGGCCACGATCAACGGCCGCTCGGCCGTTTTGATCAGCTCCACCGCCGCGTCCAGGTCCTGCTCGGGCGGCAGCGTGCGGGCGATGCGCCAGACTCGCTTCTTAAAGAAGTGGGCGGGAAAATCGTACGCTTCCGTCTGCACGTCCTGCGGCAGGCAAATGGTCACCGCGCCCGTCGCGGCCGGGTCCGTCAGCACCTGCATGGCCCGGGGCAAGGCTGACAGGAGCTGTTCCGGGCGGTAGATGCGGTCCCAATAGACCGACACGGGCCGGAAGGCGTCGTTGACGCTCACATCCTGGCTGTGCGGATGCTCCAGCCCCTGCAACACCGGGTGGGGCAGCCGGGTGGCGAAGATGTCGCCTGGCAAAAGCAGCACAGGCAACCGGTTGATGGTGGCCATCGCCGCGCCCGTAACCATGTTGGTCGCACCCGGGCCGATGGACGACGTACAGACAAAGGTCTGCAGGCGGTTCTTCATCTTCGCGTACCCGGCGGCGATGTGCACCCCGGCCTGCTCGTTGCGGGGCTGGTAGTAGGTGAGCTCGCCCAGTTCTTCCAAGGCTTGGCCCAGGCCGGTTACGTTGCCATGGCCAAAGATGCCCAACACGCCCGCGAAGAAAGGCTGCTCGCGGCCGTCGCGCTCGACGTGCTGGCGCGCCAGGAACCGCACGATGGCTTGGCCTACCGTCATCCGCACCGTCTGCATGCTCCCGCCCTCCATGTAATCGTAAGCGCTTTCAATTCCCGTAGAGCAATCATTCCATGCACTTCCGCGAATTCCTCTTTTCCCAACACAAACCACCGGGCAACTCCCCAAGAGTCGCCCGGGGCCCCTCCCGGATCGACGGCAGCGCCTCGTTTTCAACCGCAGCGCTCCCGCTGGGCCGCCACAAACGAGCGCCGTTTGCGACGCCCATCACAGCCGTCCGCCGTCGCAGGCGCCCTCCACGAGAGCGCTCAACTTGCGCCCTCCGCTCGGCCCTGCCTCCCGGCAGGCCGGCCGGCCCGGGCCAACTCTTGCAGCTCCTCGGACAGCTCCTCCAGCTCTTTTCCGCCCGCCATCATCGACAGCAGCTCTTCCCGGCTGATCTCGTCCTTGGCAAAGGTGCCGTAGCTGTGCCCGCGGTTGAGCACGGTAAACCGGTCGCCGACGGCCAGGGCATGGTGGGCGTTGTGGGTGATGAAGATGACAGCCAGCCCGGCCGCCCGGGCTTGGGCGATGTAGCGCAGCACCACGGCCGCCTCCTTGACGCCCAGAGCGCTCGTGGGCTCATCCAGAATCAGCACCTTGGCGCCGAAGTAGACGGCCCGGGCGATGGCCACCGACTGCCGCTCGCCGCCGGACAACGTCCCTACGGGCTGGTGTACGTCCCGCAGGTCGATGCCGATCTTGCGCAATTCCTCCCGGGTCACCCGTGCCGCCTCGGCCATGTCGACCCTCCGGAACGGCCCCCAGCCCTTGACCGGCTCCCGGCCGAGAAAGAAGTTGCGGGTGATGCTCATGAGCGGGATCATGCCAAGGTCCTGGTGCACCGTCGCGATGCCCAACTCGATGGCATCCCGCGGCGATCGGAACCGCACTTCCCGTCCTTCGAAAAGCAACTGCCCGCGGGTGGGTTCGTGGACGCCGGAAAAGATCTTGATGAGCGTCGACTTGCCGGCGCCGTTGTCCCCAAGAAGGCAGTGCACCTCGCCTGCGTACACCTTCATGGATATGTCCTTGAGGGCGATCACGGGCCCGAAGTACTTGTCGACGTTGCGGGCCTCCAGGGTAGGCGTCGTCATCGGCTCGTCATCGCTTTCTTGCGCAGGTAGTTGTTGAACAGCACGGCGATGAGCAGCATGGCTCCCAGGAACACCTGAAACCAGTCGGTGTCCACGCCGGTAAAGAAGAAGCCCTGCCGCACCATGCCAAAGATGAGCGCACCCAGGCTCGCCCCGAGCACCGATCCATAGCCGCCGGTCAAGAGGTTCCCGCCGATGACCGCGGTGATGATGGCTTCAAATTCCTTTTGCTGTCCCCGCAGAACGTCGGCGGAGCCCGCCGTCAGCACCGTCAGCGCCGCGACCAGGGTGCTAGAGGCGGCGGTGCAGATGAACAGAATGGTCTTGACGCGGCCCACGGGCACGCCCGCGTTGCGGGCTGCCTGGGCATTGCCGCCCACGCCGAAAATCCAGTTGCCGAACTGGGTGCGGTACAGCACCCACGACGCCAGGGCGGTTAAGCCAAGCCACCAGTAGATCGACATGGGCAGGCCCAAGGGCGTCGCCGTAAACAGCGGGTACAGCCAGTCCCCTTCCACCACCCGTCGCACGCCGGACACGATAGTGCGCCCTGTGATCAAGCGGGTGACGCCGATGGTCAAGCCCCGCAGGATGAACAACGAGGCCAGCGTCACGATAAAGGACGGCAGGCCCGTGCGCAGCACCAGCGTTGCGTTGAACCACCCGACCAGCACGGCGAACGCGAACGCCAGCACGATGGCCAGCCACAGCGGCCAGCCCAGCTCCACCACCATGATCGCGATGGCCATGCCGGCCGCCCCGATCATGGAGCCCACCGAGAGGTCAAACTCGCCGGCGATCATGAGCAGCGACACGGCCACCGAGTTGATCCCCAGCAGCGCCGCCACTTCCAGGTAGTTGACGGTGCCGCGGGCCGACAGGAAACCCGCCTCGCCAGCCACCACGGCAAACACGGCGAATACCAGCACCACGCCGCCAATGGCGCCGAAGTCCGGCCGGTTGAGCAGCCGCTGGAAAGGAGTCAAGGGCTTGAGCCGCTCGTCGGCCCGCACCCCTGCTTCTGCCGCACGCGCCATGGCGCCTCACCCGGCGCCGGCGCAGGGACCGTTGGTCCCTACGCCGGCCGGATTAACCTTCATCGCGGCGGCCTTCGCCCGGCTCACCGGATGCCCGCCTCGCTGAGGGCCAGCACTTGGGCGGCGTTCTCCGGTGTCACAAACCCGGGGCCCGTGTAAACCTGCACTGCGGGCATCACGCCGTAGAGGGCGTACTGGGTCAAAAGCACGATGGGCAGATACCCCTGAAGGTACTGCTGCTGGTCAATCGCGAAGCTCATCTGCCGGTTGATGAGCGCCTCCAGGATGGCCGGCGACAGGTCGAACGTGCCGAACTGCACCTGGCCCACCCGGCCCACGGACTCAAGCGCAGCCAGCGTCGGGTCGGAGCCGACGGGACCCAGCGTCAGGATGCCCTCCACGTTGGGGTTGCGGCGGAGATAGATCTCCACGGAGTTGCGGATCTCCGTGAAGTCGCCGTGCACGCCCAGCACTTCCACCGTGCCGCCGAGGCCGTCGGCGAAGCCCTGGCACCTCTGATCCAGGCCCAGGTTGCCCACCTCGTGATTGACGCAGACCGCGGTGGTGACGCCAGCGGCCCGCATGCGCTGGCCCGCTCCGAAGCCAGCCAGGTACTCCTCCTGGCCCACGTGCAACAGCGCCCCGAACTCCGCGCTCACGTCGGACCCGGAGTTGATGGAGATGACGGGAATCCCGGCCGCGACCGCCCCCCGGATGGAGTTCTCCAGCGCATCGGGATCAGGAATCGAGACCACCAGGCCGTGCGGGCGGGCCGCCACTGCGGCGTCGATCAACTGCGCCATCAGAATCATGTCAAAGGTTTCCGGAGCCCGGTACTCGACGCGCACGCCCATATCCCGGGCCGCTTCCTGCACACCCCGCTCCACTACCGACCAGAACGGGTCCGCTGCGGTGCCGTGGGTGACCACGATGATGCGGATGTCGGACCTGTTGACCTGCTGCGCGAAGGCCGCGGTCACCAGCCCCAGCGCCAACGCCGCCACCAGCAAACCGACCAAAAATCGCCTCACTTTCTCGAACCTCCTGTTCGTTTGGTTGTGCTCGCGCGTCACGGCTTCCCTTTGCTGTTCGTTTCCGACACCGGATGCACCGGCTCTCCCCCGGGGACCCCGCCGTGCGCCGCCGTGGGAAACCAGCGTGTCACCGTCTGCCCCTGCTGGCTGCGCCCCCCCGCATCCCCCCTTTTCGCAGGCACCGCGCTAGAACACGTAGAGCTTCTCGCGGTCGATCCTGAGGCTTACCGGCTGCCCCGGCGGGATCGCCCGCTGAGAATCCACAAAGAACGTGGCCTGGTCCCCGACCCGCACTTCGTAGCGCACCCGGGCGCCCAGATACATGCTCTCAACCACCGTACCCCGAAAGACGTAGAAACCCGTGCCGTCCCCGCCGGGGCCATCCGTCCCTCCCGCGTCCGGGGTCGCCGCCCCCGCCGCGGCGGGAACGTCCACGCCCGCCGCGGCCGTGCCGGCCGCGCCTGGCACGCCCGCGCTGGTCGCACCCGCCCCGGTTCCGCCGGCCCCGGCGCCTTGCTCCGGCTCCAGCTCCATCTCGTCGGCGCGAAAGATAACCATCGCCTCTTCGCCCTCGGCCTTGGCCGGCGCCGGGATCCGCGCTCCGCCCAGGTCGATAAAGGATCCTTGAGCGTCCCGCCGCACCGGCACCCGCACCACGGTGCTGGCGCCAATGAACTCGGCCACAAAGGCGTTCGCAGGCCGGGCGTACACTTCTTGGGGCGCGCCGTACTGCAACAGCTGCCCGCGGTCGAGGATGGCCACCTTGTCGGCGATGCTCAGGGCCTCCTCCTGGTCGTGGGTGATGTAGATGGTCGTCAGCTTGAGCTGCTTTTGGAGCTTCTTGATCTCAAACCTGATCCGGTACCGGATCTTCGCATCCAAATTGCTCAAAGGCTCATCCAACAGCAGCACATCCGGATCTACCACCAGGGCTCTCGCCAAGGCCACCCGCTGCTGTTGCCCGCCCGACAATTGGCTAGGCAGCCGGTTTTCCAAGCCCACTAGGTCTACCAACTCCAGCGCCCACGCCACTTTCCGCCGGATGGCGTCCTCCGTCCAGCGCCGGATCCGAAGCCCGTAGGCGATGTTCTGGGCCACGGTCATGTGGGGCCACAGGGCGTAGTTTTGAAACACCATGGCCGTGTTGCGCTTCTCAGGCGGCACGCGGGTCACATCCCGGTCGCCCAGATGGATGGCGCCGCTGTCCACCTTCACGAAACCCGCCACGGCCCGGACGAAAGTGGACTTGCCGGAGCCGCTGGGGCCCAGCACCGCAACCAACTCCCCTTCGGCCACGTCCAGGCTCACGTCGCGCAGGGCGTAGACATTTCCGTAGGTCTTGACAAGGCCCACCGTCCGCAGCGACGCCATCGCGTTACACCCCCAGGCGGCCGATGTACTCGGCCCGCAGGAAACGCTCTAAAATGGCCATGAAGACCACGGCCGGAATGGTGAGCAGGATGGCGATGACCGACGCCATCTGCATGTTGTAGCCCATGCTCGCGGTGTACATAAGCACCGGCAGCGTCTGCACGTACGGCGCGCCGACCAGGAACGTGCCCGTAAACTCGTCCAGGGAGTGGAGAAACACAAAGATGGAGCTCGCGATGATACCCGGCAACGCCAACGGCAGCGTGATGCGGAAGAACGCCTTGAGGCGCGAATCGCCCAGGTTGATGGCTGCCTCCTCCAGCTCCACGGGCACCGAGCGGAACGTGGCGGTCGTGATCCAGACCGCGTACACCAGCGACGCGATCAAGTGCACCAGGATGACTCCGGGGACCGTTCCCGCCAGGTTGTAGCGGTAAAAGACCTCAGCCAGGTTGATGAAAATGGGCAACTGCGGGAAGGCCTTGGGCATTAAGAACAGCACCAAAAGCAGCCGCCCCAGCGGGATGCGAAACCGGGCGAACGCGTAGCCCGCCGGCACCGACAAGGCCAGCGCGCAGGCCACGACGATGACGGCTACCCACAAGCTGGTGGTGAGCGCGCTCCAAACGCTGGAGCGGCCGCTAAACGCGTCCACCCAGTAACGCAGGCCCACCTCCTGGGGCAGGGCATGGGGCCAGTACCACTGGAGAGCCACGCTCCAGATGGCCACGGAGGCCAAGGGCCCGAAGATGAAGAAACCCAGAACCGTCACCCCGGCGATGCGTAGCGTCATGTGGGCGATGCGGGCCAAGTTCAGCGCATGGGCGTTCATGACTCGCCTCCGTTCGCGGTTGGTTCAAGACTCCTTCAGCAGGTGCCGCAGGTAGTAATAAGCCACCACAATGACCAGCAGGTACGACACCACGCCCAAGGCGTTGGCGGTGCCCCAGTCGTTGAAGTAGGTAACCCGGAAAGCCATGTCCACGGGCAGCATAACCGGGCGGGCAGGCCCGACCAGCAACGGGATGGTCAGCGACCCCATGGTCGTCACGTAGGTCAGCACCAGCGCCACCAGCACCGTCGGCCGCGCCATGGGCAAAAGCACCTGGAATACGACCCGCACCCGGCCCGCGCCCAGGTTTTGCGCGGCCTCGATGTAGGAATCATTGATGCTCTTGAAGGCCCCCAGGGTCAGGAGCGTCGCAAAGGGGAACTGCTTCCACACGTAAGACAGCACAAGGCCGGTCCAGTGAAACGCAAGGCCCGGCAGCTCCTCCACGCCCAGCACCCGCGCGAGCAGCAGGTTCATCGTCCCGTGAGGCGCCAGGAACACCCGCATGGCATGGCCCACGATGAGGAACGGGATGAACAAGGGAATCCGGTACAAGAAGTTCAGCAGCGGCCAGTCCACAAAGCGCAGGTAACTGGCGATGGTGACGCTCACCGCGAAAACGCACACGAGGACGACCGTGGTGATGCCCACCGTGTACAGCATGTCTTCGAAGTAAAAATCGAAGGCTTTTCGGTAAAACTCAGTGGTGAGTTCCCCCCACTCCGTCACAAAGCTCCGGTAAATGGACAGCACGAGGGGCGTGACGTACAAAAGCAGCAGTACCAGCAATGCGGGCAGAACCAAGAGGAGGCCGCCGTAATCGGCGTCCCCGAGGCCGAGGCGGACCGCGATCCCTCTACGCCCGGCAATCCCGGCGCGGGGTTGGACCTGGGTTGGGGATTCCATGCCGTTGTCCTCCCTCTTGAGCCCGCGGGGCGGCCGGCGGCGAGGCCGCCGCCGGCCCCGCCGCCTTTACCGC
>NICF_comb_assmDRAFT_10003468_pt1 | contig 11429 bp, 8 predicted proteins | sample NewIslPassag4_SG_FD_11279 | JGI IMG/M metagenome (IMG submission 11279) | reverse complement strand
ACCGGCGGACCGAACGTGATGTTCGGCACGAACATGCCGTCCATGACATCGATATGAATCCAGTCTCCGCCGCTGCGCTCGGCATCGGCGATCTCCTCCGCCAGCCGGCCGAAATCCGCCGACAGGATCGAAGGCGCGATGATTGTCATGTCAATACCTCCGCTTCTTCTCGCCGGCTTCCGCCAGAAACGCGGTGTAGCTGTTGTACCGGCTTTGCGCGATTTTTCCTTCCCTCAGCGCTTCGGTGACCGCGCATCCCGGCTCCTTCACATGCGTGCAGCCCCGGAACCGGCAATCGGGCGCCAGCTCGCGGAACTCGCGGAAGCAGGCGCCGAGATCCGCGTCCTTCAGCTCGCCGAAATCCAGTTGGCTGAAGCCCGGCGTATCCGCCACATAACCGCCTCTGCCGACCGGAATCAGCTCCGTATGCCGCGTCGTGTGCCGGCCCCGGCCGAGCTTCTCGCTGATTTCGTTCGTTTCCAGCTTCAGACCCGGCACGGCGGCGTTGAGCAGCGACGACTTGCCGACGCCCGACTGGCCGCACACAACGGACAGCCGGCCGCTCAGCGCCTCGCGCAGCTCGTCCACGCCTTCGCCGGTCCGCGCGCAGGTCTCGATCACCCGGTAGCCGATCGGCGGGTAAATGCGGCGGACGGTTTCCAGCGCTTCCCGCGCCTCTTCCCCGTCCGGTCCCTCGGCCAGATCCCGCTTGCTCAGACAGATGACGGCGTCGATGCCCGCATGCTCGATGAACGCCAGAAACTTGTCGAGGAGCTGCAGATTGAGCGCAGGCTCCGCGACGGAGAAGACGACGACCGCCAGCTCGATGTTGGCGACCGGCGGGCGGATCAGCTCCGACGAGCGGGGATGGATCCGGTCGACCGTCCCTTCCCCGCCGGCGATCGCGGTATAGTCCNCCCGGTCGCCCACCAGCGGCGACTCGCCGCGTTTCTTGAAGATGCCGCGCGCGCGGCAGCGGATCGGCCCGTCCGCTCCCGGTTCGGGCCTGTCCGGCTCCACGAAGTAGTAACCAGCCAACGCTTTGACGATGCGTCCGGTTGCCACGCGTCAATCCTCCTGATGCCCTTCTTCGGCCGGCGAACCGGCATTCGTCTCCGAGCCGCCGTCGGACGCCGGAGCATCAGCCGCTTCGCCGCCCGTATTCGTCGCGTTCGCTTGCGAATTCGCCGGATCGGATGCGCCTTCCGCGCCGCTTGTTCCGTTCGTCTCGGGCGTTCCCGACGCCGGCTGTTCCTCCGGAACCGCCGGAGCGCCCGGCACGGACTGGACGCCCCGGCCGCCGGCCTTCGCCTCGTCATAGGTGACCGAGAACGAGTCGGTGAACTGGCCGTCGCGGTAGATCGTCACGATCGCTTCCGTATTCGGCGCCAGCACGACTTCGACCGGGAACGATTCCGTCTGCTCGATGGTGCGCGAGCCCCAGTTGATCTTCTCGCCGGTTGCGTCGGTGTACTCGATCCGGATCTCGCTCGCCCTGCCGGCGACGGCCGGCGAGATCGAGATGTTGAACGTGTAGCGCAGCGCGTCCTCCGGCAGACCGGAGCTGACGGTCAGCGTCACCTCGCTGCCCTTGGCGACGGGATCGCCCGGCATGTACGGGAACTGGAAGATGACCGTGCCCTCGGGCTTGTAGCTCGGCTGGCGCACGACGCCCTCGTCCGGACCGAGCTTCAGCTCGTATTTCTCCAGTTCCTTCACCGCGTCTTCGAGCTTCATGTCGATCAGCGAAGGCATCTCGAACGTCTCGCGGCCTTTGCTGACGACGAATTTGATGCGCACCGTCTCCGGATCGAACCTCTCGCCCGCGGCGATCGACTGTTCGATGATGTTGCCCGGTTCGGCGTCGTCGAACACATCCTCGCGCTCGATCCGGCCGGCGTCGACGCCTGCGGCCTCCAGCAGCATCAGCGCTTCGGCGTACTTGCGTCCGACGAAATTCTCCATCGTTTCGAGCTTCGGCCCGCTGCTCACGGTGAGCTGGATATAGGAGCCGGTCTTCACGCGCATGTTCATCTTGTTCTGCGAGATGACGATTCCCGCCGGTATCTCGTCGTTCTCCTCGTAGATGACCGGCTCCTCGACGTTCAGCCCCGCGGCCGCCAGCTTCTCGCGGGCCGCCGCCTCCTGCAGGCCGACGACATACGGCACTTCGACTTCATCGGTCTTGATGATGTCGCGCACCATGCGCACGCCCCAGATCGCGAGCGCGACGAACACGCCGGTCAGCACAAGCGCGACCAGCGGTTTCACCCATCGCCAGCGCGGCTTGTCCTCGTCGTACCACTCCGGGCCGTCGGGAAATCCGGATTCGGCGTTCTCGCGGCCGTCGCGGTTCTCGCGGGCGCGCGGCGCCGGCTGCGCCTCGCTTGTCCCGCGGATCGCCGGCATGACGCGCGTCTCTTCCAGATCCACGTCGTCGAACGTGATCTTCGGCTCATGGAGCCGCTCGGGATTCAGGCACGTCTCCAGATCTTCCAGCATCTCGCGGGCCGAGCCGTAGCGTTCGCCCGGACTCTTGCGCATCGCGCGCAGAATGACGTTCTCCAGGCTCTGCGGGATGAGCGGATTGACTTTGCGCGGCTCCTCGAACCCGTCCTGCAGATGCTTCAGGGCGACGCTGATCGGGCTTTCGCCGAGGAACGGCAGACGCCCCGTCACCATCTGATACAACACAACGCCGAGAGAATATAAGTCCGATTTCTCGCCCGTCACGACGCCCTTGGCGTGTTCGGGAGACAGATAGTGCACCGAGCCGACCACCGATCCCGTCTGGGTGATCGTCGACGACGTAACGGCGCGCGCGATGCCGAAGTCGGTCACCTTCACCCGGCCGTTCTTGCCGATCAGGATGTTGTGCGGCTTGATGTCGCGATGGATGATCTGGTTGTTGTGGGCGTGGTCGAGCGCGTCGCAGATCTGCACGGCAATCCGCACCGCTTCATCCGGCTGCAGCGGCGCCCGCTCCTTGATGATGTCGTTCAGATTGCGACCTTCGACATATTCCATGACAATGTAGTGCGTGTCGTCCTGCTGGCCGACATCGTATACGCTGACAATGTTGGGGTGTGATAGCGAAGCCGCGGCCTGCGCCTCCCGGCGGAACCGGCGAACGAATTCCTCGTCGTGGACGAACTGCTGGCGCAAAATTTTCACGGCGACGTTGCGGCCCAGCAGAATGTCGTGCGCCCGGTAGACGAGCGCCATGCCGCCCCCGCCGATCCGCTCGATGATCTCGTAGCGGCCTCCGAGTTCGAATCCGATCATGCCGACCGCTCACCCCCCGGATGCCCGCCGTTGTATTCGATCAGCAGGACGGTCACGTTGTCCTCGCCGCCCGCTTCGAGCGCCAGCTCGATCAACCGGTTCGCCTTCCCGTCGAGATCGAGGTCCTCCGCGAGCAGCGTCTCGCGGATCTCGTCCTCGGACACCATCGCGTACAGGCCGTCGCTGCAGAGCAGCAGCCGGTCCCCCGGCGCCCAGGAGAACCCCTTGAGGTCGACCTCCACTTCCCGCTCCGTCCCGAGCGCCCGCGTCAGCACATGGCGGCGCGGGTGGTTTGCCGCTTCCTCGGGGCTGATCTGGCCGGATTTCGCGAGCTCGTTGACGAGCGTGTGGTCTTCCGTCAGCAGCCGGAGCGTGTCGCCGCGCTGCTTGTACGCCCGGCTGTCCCCGATGTGTCCGATGAATCCGGCGTCCCCGAGCAGCAGCGCCGCCACCACGGTCGTGCCCATGCTCCGGTAATGTTCGTTGCGCGCGGCCAGGTTGAACACCGCTTCGTTCGCCTGCAGGATCGCCTGGCAGAGCGCCGTTTTCGCCTGTTCGTGCGTAAGTTCCGCCTGAACGGACGAGATCGCTTCGCGGAAGGTGTCGACCGCGAGCTGGCTGGCGACGTCGCCGGCCTGATGCCCGCCCATGCCGTCCGCCACGATCGCGGCCGTCACGCCGCTCGGCAGCTCGGCGGCCCAGGCGCGGTCCTCGTTCACGAGCCGGATGCGTCCGACGTCGCTTCGGTTGGCCGTTCTCAAACCGTTATCACCTCATCGATTCCATATGTTTCGCCCGCAATTGACCGCATGCCGCGGCGATGTCGTGTCCCTGTTCCCTGCGGATCGTCGCGTTGACGCCGCGGCTCTGCAGTATGCGCTGGAACTTGAAAATGTCCTCCCGCGGCGTGCGCACATATTTCCGTTCCGGCACGTAATTGACCGGAATGAGGTTGACGTGGCACAGCATGCCGCTCAGCACGTCCGCCAGCTCCTCCGCGTGTTCCGGACGGTCGTTCACGCCGCCGATCAACGCGTATTCGAACGTGACGCGGCGGCCGGTCTTCTCGATGTAATACCGGATCGCCTTCATGACCTCGTCGAACGGATACCGCCGGTTGACCGGCATCAGCTTCGAGCGCAGTTCGTCGTTCGGCGCGTGGATCGAGATCGCGAGATTGATCTGCGTATTCTCGTCCGCGAACCGGTAAATGTTCGGCACGATGCCGCTCGTGGAGACCGTAATGTGGCGCTGGCCGATGTTCAGCCCCTTCGCGTGGGTGACGATGCGCAGGAATTTCATCGTCGCGTCGTAGTTTTCGAACGGCTCGCCGGAGCCCATGACGACAATGCTCGCAATCCGCTCGCCCGACTCGTCGAGCATCTGCTGCGCCGTCACCACCTGCGCGACGATCTCGCCGGCCGTCAGATTCCGCTTGAGCCCGCCCAGGGTGGACGCGCAGAACGTGCAGCCGATCCGGCAGCCGACCTGCGTCGTGACGCAGATGCTGATGCCGTAATTGTGCCGCATGACGACCGTCTCGATCGCGTGGTTGTCGTGCAGGCCGAACAAGTACTTGACCGTGCCGTCCTTCGAGGCAAGGCGCGTGATCTCCGAGAGCGCCACGAACGCGAACGCGTCATCCAGCCGCGCCCGAAGCGCCTTCGGCAGATTCGTCATGTCCGCGAACGACTTGACGCGCTTCACGTACAGCCAGTCGAACAACTGGTCCGCGCGGAACGCGGGCTCCCCGGCTTCCTTCATCCATTCCTTCAGTTCGTCAAGCGTATAATCGTATATGAAAGGTTTCATGCTTTCGCTCCATCCGCTGGCGTTTGCCGGAATCGGCGCGCGGTCCGATGCGCCGGCCCGCGCAGCCCCTATCCATTTATTGTACCACAGGCGGAAGGATTCGAACCACCTCGGCCGCCGTCACTTGCGCCTGCGCAGCCGCGCGATGAAGAAGCCGTCCGTCCCCGCCATATGCGGCAACAGCGTCACCGAGCCGGTGTCGGGGGACGGCTCGGGCAGCCCGGCGAAACGGAACGCGTCCAGCATCGGCCGGGGCCAGTCGACGTCCGGGCTGAAATCGGGATGCGAAGCGAGGAACCGCGCGATTCGCTCCTCGTTCTCGCGCGGTTCGAACGTGCAGGTGCTGTAGACGAGCAGGCCGCCGGGCTTCACGGCCGCGGCGGCGGCCTTGAGCAGCCGGTGCTGGACCGCGGCGATCTCGTCGATGTCCTCCGGCTTTCGGGTCCAGCGAATCTCCGGCTTGCGGCGGATGACGCCGAAGCCGCTGCACGGCGCGTCGAGCAGCACGACGTCCATCGTCCCGGCGCCGACGCGGTTCGGCAGATCGGCGGCGTCGCATACCGACGTGCGGATGCAGGTCAGGCCGAGCCGCCGCGCCTGCTCGATGATGAGCGGCTCCTTGTGCGCGTGGATGTCGTTCGCCAGAACCTCTCCGACGTCCCCCATCAGCTCCGCGAGATGGGTCGACTTGCCGCCGGGAGCGGCGCAGCAGTCGAGCACCCGCATGCCCGGCTCCGGATCGCACGCTTCGCCGACGAGCATGGCGGCTTCGTCCTGCACCGTCCATTCGCCGCCGCGGAACCCGTCCGTGTCGGCCAGGTTCCCGCCGCGGCGGATGACGATGCCGGCCTGCGTGATGAGCGAAGGCTTCGCGTCGTAGCCCTCCGCCTTGAGCCGCTCCAGCACCGTCCGGCGGCCTCCGCGCAGCCGGTTCACCCGGATGCTCGTCCTCGGCCGCTCGTTGAGCGCCGCCATGATGTTCTCCGCCGTCTCCTCGCCGTACACTTCGATCCAGCGGGCGGCCATCCATTCCGGGAACGAATGCTTCACCGACAGCCTGCGGACCGGATCGGGATCGTCCGGGATTTTAAGCTCGTTCCGGCTGCCGGCCAGGCTGCGCAGCACGCCGTTGACGAGGCTGACGATGCCGGGATGGCCGCGCCGCTTCGCGATCTTGACCGCTTCGCCGACCGCCGCGTGCGGCGGGATCCGGTCCAGCCAGACGAGCTGGTACAGGCTCATCCGAAGCAACGTCAGCACCCACGGCTGCAGCTTGTCCAGCCCGCGCGCGACGAATCCGGAAAGCCAGTAATCGAGCGTCAGCCGCCGCTGGACCGTGCCGTAGACCAGCTCCGTCGCAAGCCCCGCGTCGGCCTTCGACAGGCCGGCCGCCTTCAGCGTCCTGTTCAGTTCGAGGTTGCTGTAAGCGCCCTCCGTTTCAATCCGCAGCAGCATGTCAAGCGCGGCTTCCCGCGCCGTAATGCCGCGTCTTGACAGCATCGCCATCAGCCTCCGAACGCGGCGCCGGACGGAAGGCGCGTTCCCTTCAGCCACTCGGCGGCCGGCATCGCCTTCCTGCCGGCGGGCTGCACCTCGAGCAGCTCCAGCCAGCCGTCGCCGGCGGCAACGAGCAGCCGGCCCGCCTCGGCCCGGATCGTGCCGGGCCGCGCGTCCGCCGGAGCGCCCGCGCCTTCCGCGGGCCTGCATTTCCATACTTTGAACACTTCGCCGTTCAGCAGCGTGAACCCGCCGGAGTACGGCACCAGGCCGCGCACCTGGTCGCATATGCTCTTCACGCCGCGCGACCAGTCGATGCGCTCGTCCTCGCGCGTCAGATTCGGCGCGTAGGTCGCCTCCGCCTCGTCCTGCGGCTCGGCCCGCGCCGTCCCCGCGATGATGCCGGGCAGCGTGCGGATCAAGAGCTCCGCCCCCGCCTCGCTGAGCTTCGCGAACATCGAGCCTGCCGTATCCTCCGGCCCTATCGGCACCTCGACCTTGCTGATCATGTCGCCGGTGTCGAGCCCTTCGGCCATGTACATGATCGTCACGCCGGTGACGGTCTCGCCGTTCATGATCGCGCGCTGGATCGGAGCGCCGCCGCGGTACTTCGGCAGCAGCGAAGCGTGCACATTGATGCAGCCGAGCCGCGGCAGCTCGAGCAGCGCCTTCGGCAGGATCTGCCCGTAGGCCGCCGTCACGATCAGATCCGGCCGGTGCGCGGCGATGGCTTCCACCGCCTCCGGCCGGCGCACGCGCTCGGGCTGCAGCACCGGTATGCCGAGCTCCCCGGCCGCGGCCTTCACCGGTGTCGGCATAAGCAGCCGCTTGCGCCCCTGCGGGCGGTCCGGCTGGGAGACGACGGCCGCGATGTCGTATCCGGCCGCGGCCAGCGCGCGCAGCGAAGGCACGGCGAACTCGGGCGTTCCCATAAACACGATGCGAATGCCGCTCATGCTTCCTCTTCCTGTTCCTGAGACTCGGGAGGAATCTTGTAGACCTCGTCGGCGATATCGGTGAACAGCACGCCGTTCAGATGATCGACCTCATGCTGGAACGCGCGCGCAAGATACCCTTCCGCGTCCACGGTGAACGGGTTGCCGTTCCGGTCCTGCCCCTTCACGACGACCCGCTGCGCCCGCCGCACGATGCCGTTCAGGCCCGGGATGCTGAGGCACCCTTCAGGGCCGATCTGCTCGCCTTCGCGCTCCACGATCTCCGGATTCACCATTTCGATCAGTCCGTGTTCATCGCCGACGTCGACGACGATGACGCGCTTCAGGATGCCGATCTGCGGCGCGGCAAACCCGACGCCCCGGGCGTCGTACATCGTATCGGCCATGTCCCGGAGCAGCTTGTGGAGGTTCGCGTTGAACTTCGTCACTTCCTTCGCGCGCTCCCGCAGCACGGGATCGGGATCTTTCACAATCAGCCTGATGGCCATTCGGTCACGCACATCCTTCTGGTCACAGTATCATTTGCGGGTCGACATCGACGCTGATCTGGATGTCCCCCGTCACGCGGCTTGAGGCCAGCGATTCGGACGCCCGTCGGATCAGCCCCGCCGCGTCGACATTTCCCCGATATTTTATCATAACTTGCCATCTGTAGCGATCTTTCAGGCGCGGGATCGGCGACGCCGCCGGGCCGACCAGCTCCAGCGCGGTCCCGCTGTCTCCGGCGAGCGGCGCGAGCAGCCCGGCTTCGGCGGCGGCGCGGCGCAGCGCGGCGGCGAACGCCCCGGCCGCTTCGGCCAGCTTCGGCAGCTCCGCATGCGACAGCGTCGCGAGCGCCAGCCGGCAGTACGGCGGATAGTGCAGGATTCGCCGGGCGCGCAGCTCCTCGCGCACGAACCCGATATAATCGTGGCGCTGCGCCGCGCGGATCGCGTAGTGGTCCGGCGCGTACGTCTGCACGACCACCTGGCCGGGCAGCTCATGCCGCCCCGCCCGTCCGGCGACCTGCGTGATGAGCTGGAACGTCCGCTCCGCGGCGCGGAAGTCCGGCAGATGGAGCGACGTGTCCGCGGCGATGACGCCGACAAGCGTCACCAGCGGAAAATCAAGCCCCTTCGCGACCATCTGCGTGCCGAGCAGCACGTCCGCCTCGCGCCGGCCGAACGCCGACAGCAGCTTCTCGTGCGCTCCCTTCGTCCCGGTCGTGTCGACGTCCATCCGGATGACGCGGATGCCGGGGAACGCGCGCCTGAGCTCCTCCTCGACGCGCTCCGTCCCGGTGCCGAAATAGCGGATGTGCGGGCTGCCGCACGAAGGGCACGCCTCCGGCTGCCGTTCGGCGTAGCCGCAGTAGTGGCAGCGCAGCACGCCGCTCCGCTGATGGTAGGTCAGCGAAATCTCGCAATGCGGGCAGCCGGCCGTATGGCCGCAGGCGCGGCACATGACGAAGGTGCTGTACCCGCGCCGGTTGAGCAGCAGCACGGTCTGCTCGCCGCGCTCAAGCCGCTGTGCCAGCGCCTCCCGCAGCCGGCGGCTGAACATCGAGCGGTTGCCCGCGGCCAGCTCCTCCCGCATGTCGACGATGTCCACCGGCGGCAGCGGCATACCGAGCGCCCGCTCGGGCAGCGGCAGCCATTCGGCGGACTGAAGCGCCGCGCCGGGGGTGACCCGGACGGCCGGACCGGCGCCATCCGAAGCCGCCGCGGCCGGCGCGAGCCGCGCGGCCGCGAAGCTTTCGAGCGACGGCGTCGCGGAGCCGAGGACGACGACCGCGCCGTGCTGCATGGCCCGGCGCACCGCGACGTCGCGCGCATGGTATTTCGGGCTCTCCTCCTGCTTGTAGGACGATTCGTGCTCCTCGTCGATGACGATCAGGCCAATCCGCTCGAACGGCGCGAACACGGCCGACCGCGCGCCGATCGCCACCCGGACGCGGCCGTCGCGCACCTTGCGCCATTCGTCGTAACGTTCGCCGAGCGACAGGCGGCTGTGCATGACGGCGACATCGCCGCCGAACCGCCCCTTGAAGCGCTCGACCATCTGCGGCGTCAGCGAAATCTCCGGCACAAGCACGATCGCCTGCCGGCCGATAGCCACGCACCGCTCGATCGCCTGCAGGTACACCTCCGTCTTGCCGCTGCCGGTCACGCCCTGCAGCAGCATCGTGGCGGGCGCGCCGGCTTCCAGCGCCGCCGCGATGCGGCCGAGCGCTTCGGACTGCGCGCCGGTGAGCGCAAGCGGCGCGGTCGGCCTGAACGAGCGCCCGGCGTACGGATCGCGGTCTTCTTCCGCCGCTTCGATCCGCAGCAGCCCCTTGTCCGCGAGCGCGCGGAACACCGCCTCCGACAGCCCGCTCTCCTCCGCCAGCCTGCGCAGCGGAACGGGCGCGCTCCGCTCCAGCATATGCATAAGCGCCTCGCGCTGTTTCGCGAGCCGGGGCGGGAACGCCGCGGCGGCCTTCACGGCCGCCTCGCGGTCTTCCGGCGGGAAGACGGTGAGCACCTTCTTCACGGACAGCCGGTCCTTGACCCGAACCGTCTCGGTGAGGACGCCGCTCCGCAGCGATTCGCCGATTGCGCGCGCATGACCGGGAAACCGCTCCAGCAGCGATTCGAGCTTCACCGGCCCGTATCGCTCCAGGTAGCGGATCAGATCTTCCGGCAGCCCGTACGCGGCGTCCGGCGCCATGCGCGCTCCCCCGCCCGCGGACGCCGGCGGGCTTCCGCCCTCCGCCAGACCGACCATCCGCTCCGCCTTGCCCTTGAGGGCCGCGGGAATCATCGCCTGCATGGCCGCCGTCCAGGCGCAGCCGTAGGTGTCCGCCATCCATCGCGCCAGCTCGATCAGATCGGGGCGGAGCGGCGGCGTCGGATCGAGCAGTTCACCGACCGGCTTGAGCCTTCCGGGCTCCACCTCCGCGTCCTCCGCGAAACCGACGACGAATCCCTGCACCGTCCGTCCGCCGAACGGCACGGCGACGCGGCTGCCGATCCCGATCCACGCCTCAAGCGACGCGGGCACGAGGTAATCGAACGGCCGGTCCGTCTGCCGCGCCGCGACATCGACGACGACGCGGGCGATCACGGAGCGGACGCCTCCCGCGCGGCCAGCCGCCCGGCCGCCAGCCGCATCAGGCGCAGGCCGATCTCCCGCTTCGGCAGAAGCTTCCACTCGGCCGCCCGGCCGCCCGCGTCGAACACGACGACCGAATTCGTGTCGGCATTGAAGCCGGCGCCGGGCGCCGTCACATCGTTCGCGACCACAAGATCGCAATTTTTGCGCTTGAGCTTGTCCATCGCGTTCGCCTCAAGGTCATCCGTCTCCGCCGCGAAGCCGACGAGCAGCTGCTTCGTCTTCCGCCGTCCCGCTTCCGCGAGGATGTCGGGCGTCTTCTCGAGTTCCAGGATCAGGCGGTCGTCTTTCTTTTTCATCTTGGAAGCATGGCGCACCGCGGGCCGGTAATCGGCGACGGCGGCCGCCTTCACGACGATGTCGGCCGAATCGAACCGCTCCATGACCGCCTCCAGCATGTCTTCGGCCGACTCGACGCGGACGACTTCGACGCCGGCGGGCAGCGGGACGGTCACCCGCGCCGCGACGAGCGTCACCTCCGCCCCGAGATCGCGGGCCGCCTCGGCGATCGCGATGCCCATTTTGCCCGACGAGTCGTTCGTGATATAGCGCACCGGATCGATCCGCTCCACCGTGCCGCCGGCCGTCACGAGGACCCGGCGCCCGGCCAGCGGACGCGGTTCGACGGCGATCGGCCCGCCTTCGGCGAAGCGCCCGCCCTCCTGCGCCGGCCTCCCGGATGCCGGCCGGCCGCCGCTTCCGATTCCGGCCAGCATCGCTTCCGCGGCCTCCGCGATCGTCTCGGGC
>NICF_comb_assmDRAFT_10003463_pt1 | contig 11441 bp, 10 predicted proteins | sample NewIslPassag4_SG_FD_11279 | JGI IMG/M metagenome (IMG submission 11279) | reverse complement strand
CAGCCGATACGGGCTGATCGCATTCGCCTCCTCCCTCGACCAGATCGGCCCTCTGGCCCGCACGGTCGGCGACGCCCGCCTGCTGCTCGAGGCGATCTGGGGCCACGACCCCCGCGACGCCACCTCCTATCCGGGCGAGTACCCCTCGCTCGCCTCCGCCCTCGAGCGGGGAGTGGAAGGGATGAGGATCGGCGTGGTCGAGGAGCTTTCCGGCGAAGGCTTCGAGAAGGCGGTCGAAGCGACCGTCGCTTCTGCGCTCGAGTGGCTGGCCCGTGCCGGTGCCGAGATCGTGGAGGTGTCGATCCCCACCGTCGAGGTGGCGCTGTCGGCCTACTACCTCATCGCCCCCGCCGAAGCGTCCGCCAACCTCGCCCGCTTCGACGGTGTCCGCTACGGGAACCGGGTGCCGGGCGACACCACCGAGGAGATGATGGCCCGCACCCGGGCGGCCGGATTCGGCCCCGAGGTGAAGCGCCGGATCCTTTTGGGCACCTACGCCCTCTCCGCCGGCTACTACGACGCCTTCTACGGCAAGGCCCAGCAGGTGCGCACCAAGCTGATCCAGGAGTTCCGCTCCGCCTACGAGCGGGCCGACGTCCTCGTCTCCCCGACGAGCCCGACCGTCGCCTTCGAGCTTGGGGCGAGGGTCGAAGACCCCCTGGCGATGTACCTGTCCGACATCTGCACCCTGCCGTGCAACCTCACCGGCGACCCGGCCATGTCGATCCCCGTGGGAGTCGACGAGGCCGGGCTCCCGATCGGCCTCCAGGTGATGGCCCCCTCGCTGGGCGAGGAGCAGATGTTCGCCGTCGCCGCCGAAGTCGAGCGGCTCGCCGGCTTCGACGCCCGACCGTCCCTGGGAGAGGCCCGATGAGCTGGGAACCGGTCATCGGAATCGAGACCCACGTGGAGCTCAAGACCGACTCCAAGATGTTCTGCGGCTGCGCGGTGGCCTTCGGCGACGAGCCGAACACCAACGTGTGCCCGGTGTGCCTCGGCCTCCCCGGGGCGCTCCCGGTCACCAACCAGCGAGCCATCGAGTGGATCACCGCCATCGGGCTGGCCCTCAACTGCGAGATCAGCCCCACATCGGTGTTCCACCGCAAGAACTACTTCTACGCCGACCTCCCGAAGAACTACCAGATCTCCCAATACGACGTCCCCGTCTGCCACGACGGGCATCTGGACGTGGAAGTGGACGGGGAGACCATCCGGGTCGGCATCGAACGGGCCCACATGGAAGAGGACACCGGCAAGTCCCGCCACATCGGCGAGGGGGGCCGCATCCACCAGGCGGAGGCGACCCTCCTCGACTTCAACCGCTCCGGGGTGCCACTCGTCGAGATCGTGTCCCGGCCCGACATCCACTCCGCCGCCCAGGCCCGGGCCTACGCCCAGGAGCTGCGCGCCGTGGTCGCCGAGCTGGGGGTCTCCGACGCCCGGATGGAGGAAGGCTCCATCCGCTTCGATGCCAACGTGTCGGTGCGGCCGGCGGGGAGCACCGAGCTCGGCACGAAGGTCGAGATCAAGAACATGAACTCCTTCCGCTCCCTCGAGCGGGCCATCGCCTACGAGATCGATCGCCAGATCGCCGCCCTCGAACGCGGCGAGGCGCTGGTGCAGGAGACCCGCCACTGGGACGAGGAAGCGGGCGTCACCCACACCATGCGCGTCAAGGAGGGCTCTTCCGACTACCGCTACTTCGCCGAGCCCGACCTGCCGCCCCTGGTCCTCGACCGCGACTGGGTGGAGCGCATCCGGTCGACCATCCCCGAGCTCCCGGCCGCCCGCCGCGCCCGCTACGCCGCGGCCGGCCTCGATCCCCAGATCGTCTCGGTGCTGTCGTCGGCGGAGCCGGAGCTGAGGCAGCTCTACGAGGACGCCGTCGCCGCCGGCGCCGATGCCAAGGCGGCAGCCAACTGGGTCACCGGCGACGTCACCGCCGGCTTGCGGCGACTGGGCTGCACGGTCGAGGAGGCCCACCTCGACGGGGGAGTCATCGCCGAGCTCGTGAGCATGGTGGCGGAAGGGAAGATCTCGTCGTCGGCCGCCAAGGAAGTGCTGGCCGGCGTGATGGAAGGCGAAGGCAGCCCGGCCGAGGTGGCGGAGAAGAGGGACCTGCTCCAGATCTCCGACACCGCCGAGCTGGAGGGCATGGTCGCCTCCGTGATCGAGCAGAACCCCGACGCCGTCGAGAGGTACCGCTCGGGTGAGGTGAAGGTGATCGGCTTCCTCGTGGGCCAGGTGATGAGGGCCTCGGGAGGAAAGGCCGACCCGAAGCTGGTCAACGAGCTGCTCCGCAGGAACCTGGAAGGCTGACCGGCGTGGGACGTTTCCTGGGTTTCGAGGGGGTGGACGCGGCGCTCTTCGATTGCGACGGCGTCCTGGTCGATTCCGAGCCGATCTCCGAGCGCGCCTGGCGGGCGGCGCTGGAGGAGTTCGGGATCCACATGGAGGACTTCTCGGATTGGATCGGAAAGACCGACCAGGAGCTGGCCGTCCACTTCGCGTCCGAAGCCGGCATCTCCCCGTCCCGGCTCACCTCGCTGATGGCGGACCGGCTGCTCGAGATCCTCGACCAGGAAGGGGTCCAGCCCTTCCCCGACACGCTCGCCGCCCTGGAAGCGGCCGAGCGGTCGAACCTGGATCTGGCGGTGGTCTCCAACAGCGAGGGCTGGCGCCTCGACGCCATCCTGTCGGCCGCCGGCATCAAGGACCGCTTCTCGGTGGTGGTCTCCAGCGACGACGTCACCCACCCCAAGCCGGCGCCCGACGTGTACCTGCTCGCCGCCGAGCGGCTGGGCGTGCCGCCGCTGCGGTGCGTGGTGGTCGAGGACACCCCCATCGGGGTCAGCGCCGGGCGCGCCGCCGGCATGCGCGTCGTCGCCGTCGTCAGGGGATTGGTCCCCGCCGAGGAGCTCAGGCACGCCACGAAAGTCGTCCCATCCCTCGACCGAGCGCTCGACTGAGCCACGTGACGCCGATTCCGCTACCTTGCCCGAAGTGAGACGCACCAAGATCGTGGCCACGCTGGGACCGGCCACGGACTCCTACGAGCGGGTCCGGGCGATGGTCGAGGCCGGCATGGACGTCGCCCGGCTCAACTTCTCCCACGGAGATCACGACACGCACCGCCGCTGGTTCGAATGGGTCAGGCGCGCCTCCGAGGAAACCGGCCGCAACGTGGCGGTGCTGCAAGACATCCAGGGCCCCAAGCTGCGGGTGGGCCGTTTCCCCGACGGCGGCATCGAACTGGCGCCCGGAACCACCGTCACACTCGTCCCCGACGACGTCGACGGAGGCGACCGCCTCATCCCCATCTCGTATCCGCACCTGACCGAGGACGTGAAAGAGGGGCACCGGATAGTCCTCGCCGACGGCTTGATCGTCCTCGAGGTCACCGGCGTGGCGTCCGACTCGCTGAGCGCCCTCGTGCGGGTGGGGGGCGTCCTCACCGACCGAAAGGGCGCCGCGTTCCCCGACAGCGACCTGCGCACCCCGGCGGTGACACCCAAGGACGAAGAAGACCTGGAGTTCGGACGGGAGCTGGGCGTGGACTGGGTGGCGGCGTCGTTCGTGCGCACCGGCGACGACGTCCGCCAGGTGCAGGCCCTGTGCGGGCTGGCACCGGTCATCGCCAAGATCGAGCTCGCCGTCGCCTACCGGAACCTCGACGAGATCCTCGCCGAGTCGGACGGGGTGATGATCGCCCGGGGCGACCTCGGCGTCCAGCTGCCGCTGGAGAGGATCCCCATCGTCCAGGCCGAGATCCTCTCCCGGGCGAACGCCGTCGGGCGCATCACGATCACCGCCACCGAGATGCTCGAGTCGATGACCCACAACCAGCGGCCCACCCGGGCCGAGGTGACGGACGTCGTCAACGCCGTGGTGGAGGGGACCGACGCCGTGATGCTGTCGGGGGAGACGGCGGTGGGGGAGTACCCGATCCGCGCCGTCGAGATGATGGCCCGGATCTGCGCAGAGGCCGAGAGCTCTCCCCATGCCCGCCGCCACTCCGTGCCCTTCCTCGGGGCGGTCAACCGGGTGGCCTCGGCGGTGGCGCGGGCCGCCACCGAGGCGGCCGCCGACCTGGGGATCGGCACCATCGTCGCCTTCACCGAGTCGGGCAGCACCGCCCGCCTCATCTCCAAGTACCGTCCGGAGGCGGCGGTGGTCGCATTCAGCCCCAACCCTTCCACGCGCCGGCGGATGGCCCTCTACTGGGGGGTGACCGCCTACCCGTTCGAGCGGCGCGAGTACACCGACCACGAGATCGCCGCCGCCGAGAAGTTCCTGGAGCGGGAGAAGCTGTGCCATCGGGGCGACCTGGTGGTGATGGTGGCGGGCATCCCCCCGGGGCAGCGCTCGGCCACCAACCTGATGAAGATCCACATGGTCGGAGAGCGCGAGAGCGGGGTGCTGTCGCAGCGGACCGGCCGCCGCGCCCCCGAGGTGGGCGGTCTGGGTGTCTGAGGGGGTCCCTGCCCCCACTATGATCGCCGCATGGGCCAGACCATCGAGGTAGATCGCGCGCTCCGGGTCGGCGACTCGCTCGTCGTCATCTGTGACCGGAGCCTGGCCGGACAGGAAGGCGAGGCCTACACGCCTGGCACGACCGCCGGGATCGACACCTGGCCGGCGAAGCTGGCCGAGAGGCTGTTCGCCGCCGACGGCGACATCCAGCGGGTGCACGTGATGTCCAACGCGGTGACGATCACCCGCTCCGGTGGCTGGGCCCCCGAGGCCGAAGAGAAGGCCACAGTCATCGTTCGCGACTTCTTCCGCTACTACTGAGCCGACTGCGGGACGGGCGCACCTGTTCCGGTCAGCCGCCTCCGGTCGGCCTCATGGCTCCGTGGCAGGCGGCGCCGTCTCCGGGGGAGCGGTCGTCGTGGTCGTCTCCGGCGGAGCGGTGGTCGTGGTCGTCGTCTCGGGTGGAGCCGTGGTCGTGGTGGTCGATGTGGTGGTGGTCGTCGTCGGGCAGGCCTGGCTCGCCCCCGGGACCTTGCAGGGGTGGACCTCGATGATCGCCTGCTGGGGCAGATAGCGAACCAGCCACTCCTGGGTGATGGTCTCGTCGCCCACGGTGATCGTGCGGGTCACCCGCACGCTCCATCCTTCCCGGGCGCCCTGCACCTGGCGGGTGTCGTTGATGCCCAGCTCCGGGTTCCCCCGGTACAGCGGGTCGGGCGGCTCCTGGAAGTCGAAGCGCTCGGAGCGGTCGCCCCGCACCTTGCGGGCGTTGGGCCCTCCCTCGCGAACCACACCCACCCGGAGCTGGCCGCCGGACTGCTCGCCCACGAGCACCCGGCCGTCGTTGTTGCCGTAGAACGACACCGTCACTGAGGTGTCGGTGTACGACGTCTTGATGAGGATCCCGGCGTCCGAGTCGTTGCGGAACTTCAGGTCGGGCGACGGCCACGAGATCGTCGCCTCGATGCCCTCCGGGTAGCGGCTGAAGTAGAACGAGTGGGGCTTGTGCTCGACGTCCTCGTAGCCGCCCCAGAAGACGGCGTTGTAGAGGGTGGTGGCGAACTGGGACACGCCGCCTCCCACCGTGTCCACGATCTCGCCGCCGACGATCGTCCCGTCCGGCAGGTAGCCCTCTTGCTCCGTGCGCTGCCCGACGTGCTGGTTCAGCGAGAAGACCTCTCCGGGGCGCACGATCGCCCCGTCGACCTCGTCGGCGATGAGGTGGATGTTGGTCACCCGCGGCGAGCAGCAGTCGTAGTAGGTCGTGAACCGAGAGACGAGGTGCTTGATGTCCAGTGCCTCGAGGTCCTCCGTGGTGACCTCGGGCGGGGCGCCTTCCTGGAGCGGCAGCTCGGCGCGCCGGCTGGCGGTGCGGGCCGCCTGCTCGAGAGCCGCCGCCGGGCCGCCTGCTCGAGAGCCGCCGCCGTCTCCTCGGCGTCGAGCCGGGTGCCGCTGCGGCCCGGCACGATCTCGACGTCGTAGCCGTTGATCTCGAACCGGGCGTTCACCGGCTCGGACTCGAACTCCGAGCGGATCGGCTCGAGCTTGGTCTCGATCACCTCGGGGTCGAAGCCGAGATCGATGGAAGGCGGGTCTTCGCGGACGTCGGCGACGAACGCCTCTTTCAAATCGTCGACCCCGAAGGTCAGCTCGGTCCCGTTGTCGGCGGTGAGGACGATCGGAGCCGAGAGCATGGCCTCGGCGTCGTCCAGGGCCTCCTCCAGGTCGGCTTCGGTGAAGACGGGCTGCTCGTCGAGCACGGGCAGCTCGACTTCCCTCTTCTCCAGCACCAGGCTGGCCGTGGTCAGCAGCTGGCGTGCCTGGTCCCGGTCGATCCGCCGGCCAGGGCGGGGCGGCTCGGCGACCAGCTCGCCGTCCACGACCCGGATGGAACCGGGGAAGGGAGGCTCGCCGATGATGCCGACGTCGAGGGCCTCGAGCACGGTCTCGAGGGCATCGGGGTCTAGCGAGCCTTCGGGGCCCAGCTCGGTGGTGCGGCCGATGTGGCCGATCCACCAGAAGAAGTTGGTGAGCGGGTTGTCCGTCCTGCCCACGGCCATGGCGCGGCGGACGATCGACTCCTCGTCCAGGTCGAAGCCGGCTTCGGCGGGCACGATGGCGGCCGACTGGCCCAGCACCCTCACGGGAATCGCCTCGGCGGCGAGACGCGCCTCGAGGTCGAGCAGGAGCGCGGTCGCCTCTTCCGGCGTCGTGCCCCCCAGCTCGACGTCGAGGACCGTGACGGAGCCGAGCACCCGCCCCTGGCTGGTCCAGCGGACGATGCCATAGACCAGGCCGACCAGCGCCAAGAGGCCGAGAACGCTCAGCAGTGGGATGTTCTTTTGGGCGTTACGGCGTTGTCTGGGCGGCAAAGCGGGATCACGGTCGACTGGCGTTCAGGTAAAGGCCGGACGCGGAGGCGCGCCCGGCTGATTCCCCCTGCGCACAGAATGATAACCGGGCTCTGTAGGGCACCTGTTGGCCCTACAGACGCCCGGACCGCCGCTCCGGTTCCCTCTCCCGGTTTGTCACGTCCGGGCCTGGCGAGTGGAATCGAGCGGACAGACCCCAGGAGAAGCGGCATCCCACATGAGTAGCGACATCGTCATCGTCGGCGCCGGCTGCATGGGCGCCTCCACCGCCTACCACCTGGTCCAGCGCGACCCCTCGCTCCAGGTGACCGTCTACGACCGCGACCTGTCGCTGGCCAGGGCCTCGACCCTCCTCTCCGACGGCAACGTCCGCATCCAGTTCAACCTGGAGGAGAACGTCCTCATCTCCCGCTACGCCATGGAGGTGCTGGAGCGGTTCGGCGACGAGATGGCGGTCGGCGACTTTCGTCCCGACGTGGGGATGAAGAAGCAGGGGAACCTCTTCTTCGTCGACGAGGACAGCCAGGAGGCCGCCCGCCAGGGCCTGGAGCTCCAGCGATCCCTCGGCTGCAACGTCGAGTGGCTGGACATGCATGCCGTCACCGAGCGGTGGCCGGTGCTGGCCTCGGATCGGTTCGTGGGGGGCACCTTCGGCTCCGACGATGGCGCCGTCGACCCGAACGCGGTGACCAGCGGTTACCGCCGGGCGGCGGAAGCCCGCGGCGCCCGGTTCGTGCAGGCAGAGGTGGCCTCGCTCACGACGAGCGGGGAACGGGTCGGAGGAGTGGTCCTCGCCGACGGCACGGTGCACTCCGCCTCGACGGTGGTGGTGTGCGGCGGCGCCTGGTCCACCTCGCTCCTCGCCACCGCCGGGGTGGAGATCCCGGTGGAGCCGGTGATGCGGACGGTGTACGTCGTCCGCTCCGACGTCGCCGGAGGGCAGATGCTGCCCAGCTTCTTCCTGCCGTCGGGGCTGTACGTCATCTCCGAGAACCCCGACACCTTCTTCATCGCTTGGTCACTTCCCGACGACCCGGTCGGCTTCGACTTCACACCCGCCGACCGGACCCGCTTCTACGAGATCATCTGGCCGGCGCTGGTGGAGGCGATTCCCGCGTTCGACCGCCTCGAGGTGGTGCGGTCGTGGGCGGGGCTGTACGAGCAGAACACGCTCGACGCCAACGGCATCATCGGCGAGTGGCCCGGCATCACCGGCCTCTACCAGGCGACGGGCTTTTCCGGTCACGGATTCCAGCAGTGCCACGCGGTCGGCCGCTACCTAGCCGAGAGCATCATCGGCCAGGAGCCGTTCTTGGACCTGTCGCGGCTCGGCCCGGAGCGGATCGTCGAAAATCGGCCCGTTTTCGAGCACGCCGGGCGCATCATCTGACCCATGGAGAGCCTTCCCGAGCACGCACGGTTCAATCGCGCCTACTGGGACGAGAGGCCAGCGACTGGGTCGCCGCCGGTGAGCGCAACTGGGCCGTCGACGAGCCCCGATGGGGCATCTGGGGCATGCCCGAGACCGACCTGCGGCTCCTTCCCGGCGACATGAACGGCATGGACGCCATCGAACTGGGCTGTGGCACCGGATACGTGTCCGGGTGGATGGCGCGCCGGGGAGCCCGGGTGGTGGGAGTCGACATCTCGGCCGAACAGCTCCGGACCGCCCGCCGTCTCGCCGAGCAGCACCGTGTAGAGGTGACCTTCGTCGAGGCTTCCGCCGAGGAAGTGCCGTGCCCCGACGAGTCCTTCGACTTCGCCATCAGCGAATACGGGGCTGCCACGTGGTGCGACCCTCACGTGTGGATACCGGAGGCGCACCGGCTGCTCCGCCCCAGCGGAGAGCTCGTCTTCATGTCCAACTCGACCCTGTCGGTCGTATGCAGCCCCGACGTCGGCCCGGCCGGGGAGCGGCTCGAACGCGACTACTTCCCGCTCCACCGCCTCGACTGGCGCCAGGACGGCGGCGGCATCGAGTTCAACCTCCCCGTGTCGGGGTGGTTCCGCCTCCTGCGCGACACGGGCTTCGAGGTCGTGGACTTCTTCGAGGTGCAGGCGCCTTCGGGCGGCGACGAGGTGAACTTCTTCGTGACCGGCGACTGGGCGCGCCGGTTCCCGTCCGAGCAGGGGTGGAGGGCGCGCAAGCGCTGATCGGGCGTCGCCCGCGGTGGATGCAGCGGCCGATATCGTTGGCGAAGCTCCGCGCATGCCGACTCGACTGAGCAGCAACGAAGAAGACGTACGCAGAGCGGAAGCCGACATCCGCCGCCGCATGGGGCGGCGGAAGCTCGACTTCCCGGCGCTGTTGGTCGTGGCCAACATCTACCGGGCGGCCACCACGGTGCGAAACCGCATCGAGCGTGAGGTGCTGGCCGAGGTGGGCCTGACCTGGGGCGGGTTCACGATCCTGTTCGTCCTGTGGGTATGGGGGCCGATGGAGGCGGCGTCACTGGCCGACGAATGCGGGCTGGCGCAAGGGACGCTCACCGGGATGGTCAGGACCCTCGCCCGACGGGGCCTCGTCGAGAGCAGGCGGCTCGACACCGACCGGCGCCGGGTGCGGATCGGGCTCACCTCTTCGGGCGAGCAGATGATCGAAGACGTCCTCCCACGCTGCAACGCCGTGGAGTCCTCGATGGTCGACGGCCTCAGCTCCCAGGAAGTCACGCAGCTGTCCCGGCTCCTCCGCACGGTGATCCGGGATGCCGGCTGAACGGCCGGCCACCCCTCCGGGATGGGCAGGCGGCGGCTCCTGCCACAATTGAGGGAATGCCACCCCCGATCGCCCGCGCCGCTCGTCTTCGGGCCGACCTGGATCGGCTGGCGGACGCAGTGGCCGCGGCCGGGTTCAACCTGGCATCCGCCGGCCAGCAGGAGCGACGTCGCCGCCGCGACCAGCTCGTCACCGTCCTCCGGTCGTATCTCATCCCCCGTCTGGGAGAGCCCGACGCCCCGCTGCTGGTCGTCGTGGCCGGCCCCACCGGGTCGGGCAAGTCCACGATCGTCAACTCGATCGCCGAGGGCGAGGTGAGCCGGCCGGGGCCTCTGCGCCCGACCACCCGCCAACCCGTCGTGTGGTGTCACCGCCGCCACGCCGAGCGGTACTCCCGCATCGGGAGCGTGGAATGCAAGGTGGTGGGCGACGACCACCCGCTGCTCGAGGACCTGACGATCGTCGACACGCCCGACATCGACTCCTACGTGGCCGAGCATCGGGCGATGACCGTCGAGATCCTCCACCACGCCGACGTGGTGGTCTTCTTGACGTCTGCCCAGCGCTACGCGGATGCCGTCCCGTGGGAGGTCCTCGGTGGCATCGACCGCCGCGGGTCGGAGATCCTCTACGTCCTCAACCGTCTCTCCCGGAGGGCGTCGGGCGCCGTCTCCGACTACGCCGCCCTCCTGCGCCGCCACGGGCTGGCGGCAGGGCCGGGGGATCCCGCCGTCATCCCGGTCCAGGAACAGCGGGTGAGGGGAGAGGCGGCGGCCCTTCCCGCCAAGGCGGTGAGCCGGCTCACCGACGCCTTGCGCGACATCGCCCGCCGACGGGTCGACGTGATGTCCGACATCACCTCCCGGGCGGTCGCATACTGCGTCGACGAGGCCGAGGCGGTGGCGGCCGGCGTGCTCGCCCAGCACGAGGAGCGCCTCCGGCTCGAGGCGGTCGTCGACCGGGTCTACGAAGACGCATTCGACGAGCTCACCTCCGAGCTGGACGGCGGGTCCCTGATCCGGACCGAGGTCATCGAGCGATGGGCGGAGCGGGTCGGCACCGGAGACGTCGCCCGCTGGATCAAAGGCTCCGCATCGTGGCTCAAGAACGTGGCCGACCGGCTGAGCGGGCAGCCGGCGGCCGAGGTGGGCCGCATCGAGAGGGAGGCCAGGCGCGAGCTCGCCGATGCCGTCACGGTGAGGCTGGAGCGGGCGGCCCGGGCGGTGGGGACCGCGTGGGAGGTGGACGACGCCGGGCGAGCCCTCCTCACCCCCGACCTCCGCGCCGCCGGCGGCGACGTGTCCGACGACACCGAAGCAGTGATCGACCGGTGGCTGGCGAGCCTCGCCGCTCTCGTGGAGGCCGAAGGGCCCCGGCGCCTCCGGGCCGCCCGGGTCGCCTCTACCGGGGTCAACGCCGCCGCGGTGGCGACGATCCTCGCCGTGTTCTCCGCCACGGGGGGCCTGACCGGCGCCGAGTTCGGGGTGGCCGCCGGCGCCGCCGCCGCCCAACAGGGCATCCTCGAGCACGTCCTCGGCCAGGCCGCCGCCCGCTCCCTGGCAGGCTCGGCCCGCGACTCGTTCCTCGACGCCGTCCGGCAGGTGTTCTCGGCGGAGAAGGGGCGCTACCGCCGGGTCCTCGAGGCCGCCTCCGACCCGCCCCGGCTCGCCGACGACGTCCGGGCGGCCGCAGAGGCCGTCGCCGTCTCCTCGGAGGAGTTCCATGCGCTCTGACCTGCTGGCGGCGGTCGACGCTTTCGACCGGGTGATCGCCGCCGCCCGCGAGCTGATCGACCCGGCGGTCCTCGACCCGGTCGCCACCACGGTGCGCCAGGTCCGCGAACGGGCCGGCTACCTGGGCGACACGCTGGTGGCGGCCGT
>NICF_comb_assmDRAFT_10003461_pt1 | contig 11442 bp, 9 predicted proteins | sample NewIslPassag4_SG_FD_11279 | JGI IMG/M metagenome (IMG submission 11279) | reverse complement strand
CTGCATCAGCGGCAGGATGGGCGTGTAGGCAAATCTGCCAATCCCCATGGCCACCATTAAGGAACAAATGCCGCCGATCAGACATCGCCATGTGCTCCTGTTCATTTTTACTCCCGCAGAAATGTGCTTTCCATTTCTATCCTAATGGTTCTTGGGTATATGGTATAATACATATTAACGATGCATGGGTATCGCTTTTTTATATATCCTGATTCAGGCAAGTTGAGGCTACCGGCATGGATTTGCAAGCGTTGCGATTTTTTCAGGCAGTGGCCAAGTCGGGCAGCATTTCACAGGCGGCCCGGGAATTGAGCTATGCTCAATCCAATTTAACGGCCAGAATCCGGCAGCTTGAGGAAGAGCTGCAAACCACGCTGTTTTACCGGCATCATCGCGGGATTACGCTGACGGACAAGGGCAACATCCTGCTTTCTTATGCGGACAAAATCTTTCAGCTCATCGACGAGGCGCAGCATGCGCTAAGGGACGACCAAACGCCCAAAGGCCCGTTGCGGATCGGTTCGATGGAAACGGCCGCCGCGGTCCGTTTGCCGAAATTGCTCGCCCGATACCATCGGGAATATCCGGATGTGGACATCTTGTTAAAAACGGGTCCCACGGAGCAGAACGTGGAAAATGTTTTGAACTATGAACTCGATGGCGCTTTTGTCGCCGGGCCCGTCGAGCATCCGGATCTCGCCTGCCAAACGGTAGTGGAAGAAGAGTTGGTGCTCATCACGGACGCGTCCCATCGCCGATTCACTTCCATTCGGGCAATGCGAAACCGAACCCTATTGGTGTTTCGCCAGGGTTGCTCCTATCGGGCAAGGTTTGAGGAATGGCTGCGTCATGAAGGGGTCTTTCCGGACAAAATCATCGAATTGGGCACCCTCGACGGCATGATGGGCTGTGTGGCGGCGGGGCTGGGAATCAGTTTGCTGCCGCGAAGCGTCGCCGAAAAACAGGGCAAAGATCATCCGATATGCCGGCATGAGATCCCGGCCCGGTTTGCCAAAGTGACGACCGTATTTGTCTACCGGAAAGATCGATCCATGTCCGCGCCTTTGCAAAAAATGATCGAACTGATCCGGGATGAAAAATGGGAGAATTGACGCGAGGCACATCAGCAAAAAAGGGGGGCTGGCGTTGATACGGCGAATGGTGATGTTCATGCTGGCCGGACTGCTCCTTGCCGGCTGCATGGCGAGCGGCGGAGAACGGGAGAAAACGGAAAATGGCGCGGCCGTGCCGCCGGCCGGATCGCCGCCGGCTGAAACGCAGCCTGCAAGCACCGCGCCGGCCAGCCCTGAAACTCCGGCGTCCGAAAAACAAGCGGACGAGCCCGTGATTATTGCGGAAAACTTGCGCGTTCCCTGGTCCATCGAAAAGTTCGAAAGCACATTCTACGTCTCCGAGCGGCCGGGCTCCATCGTCAAAATCGAAAACGGGATCGCCGAGCGGCAGCGGGTGGAACTGGCGAAAGAACTTTCCGGCGCCGCCGAAGCGGGTCTGTTGGGATTCGTGCTGGCACCGGATTTTGCCCGGACGAAGCGGGCATACGCCTATTATACGTATGAAGACGGCGCGGACAGTACAACCGGATCGTCATCCTCCTTCTGGAGGATAACGTCTGGAAGGAAGAGACCGTGCTGCTCGACCGCATCCCCAGCGGCCGCGTGCACCACGGGGGCAGGCTGAAAATCGGGCCCGACGGCATGCTGTACGCCACCGCCGGCGACGCCGCCGATGCGAGCCTCGCCCAGAACCTCGATTCGCTGGGCGGCAAAATTTTGCGCATGCAATTGGACGGCTCCATCCCAGACGACAATCCGTTTCCCGGTTCTTACGTGTACAGCTACGGCCACCGGAATCCGCAAGGCCTGGTCTGGGCGCCGGACGGCACGATGTATGCGAGCGAACACGGCAACCGCGCCAATGACGAAATCAACATCATTGAACCGGGCCTGAACTACGGTTGGCCTGTAATTCAGGGCACCGAGCGGAGAAAGGGAATGTTGACGCCGCTCTTCACATCGGGCAGCGGCACCACCTGGGCGCCGTCCGGCATGGCGTACGACAATGGAAAATTGTACGTGGCGGCACTCAGGGGAACGGCGGTCATGGAATTTGATCCGGCGGCCGGCACGCAGCGGAAGGTGATCACCGGATACGGCCGCATCCGCGACGTGATGATTCACGAAGATTATCTGTACTTCATCACCAACAACACCGACGGCCGCGGCAACCCGCAACCGAATGACGACAAGCTGTATAGGGTACCGCTTTCGGCATTTGCCGGCTGAAGCCGGCCGCAAATGTGAAAAAAGGGCTTTCCGCTGAAGCGTTGAAGCGGAAAGCCCTTTTTCATCCTCAGTTTGCTGCGGAGCGTCCGCGGCGATGTGATTCCACGGTGACTTCGGTCAGGTTTCCTTTTTCCGCCGTGATGTTATTTTTGAATAAATCACAAAAAATGTCATCTGAATTAGCAAAGCAAATTTGCCAAAATGGCCAGATATGCGCCGGTATCGGCTTTTCGAGAGATGCAATCCTCATGGGAATAAGCCAAAAGTCATTTCCCGGGCACCCCTGCAAATGGATGCATATAGGGGTGCTTTCTTGAATTTACCGGGTGACGACAAATTTCTAAAAAACTTAAAATGTTTGTAAAAAACTGTGTTACAATATAAGCACTCAAGAAACCGCTTACATCCCTGCGCCATCCCGATGCTCCCCTGGAGGAGGTTGCGTCATGAGCGTCATGAACGAGACCTGGGTGGATATAGCCAAACATCACGATCAAAGCAGAAATCAGTTGCTGTACGATTTCTTGCTGAAATTTCAGCATTGCGGAACCGTGAAAAGGCTGCAGAAGAAAGACATCATTTTTCGCGAGGGGCACAAGGGTGAGCATCTGTATCTCCTGCTCAAAGGCGTGGTCCGGCTGTACAGAACGTTGCCGAACGGGCAGGAGCGCACGTTATGGTTCGTGCGCAGCAAGGAATTGTACGGCAACATTCCCTTCTTCGACGGGGGAGAGCATACCGTGACGGCGGAAGTTTTTGAGCCCGGGGTAAACTTTATGATCAGCTACGAGAAACTCAAGGAGATCGGTCGCCAGCTTCCGCAATTGTTCATGCTCCTCGGAGAAGACATCACCTTCAAATTGAGGCTGTTCACCCGGGCCGTGGACGAAAACAATGACAAGGCGGCGCATCGCATTCTCAAATATCTGCGGCTCATGTGCGAGCGATTTGGCGTGGAGACGGACAGGGGGATGGAATTGCGGATCCATTTTACGCATGAGGAACTGGCCAGGTTCTCCGGCACCACGCGCGTCACCGTCACCAAATTCATTTCCGACCTGGTCCGGGACGGGGTCATTTCCATCAAGCCGAAACCTTGGATCATTCTGGATTACAACACGATGAAACAAATGGAAATTGCATACCGCAACGGCTGCTGCGGCGGATTGTGATGACCGAACATCCTGCGAATCAGCCCTTTCGCTTCCCGAACGATGGGGAGCCGAAAGGGCTTTGGTTTTATGGGAGCGTCACCTTCCAACCTAAGAATTTTCGGATTATGTAGTGACGAATACATATTCGTTTTTTTCTTTCCTTTATACTTGAACTAAATTTTCAAGGAAAGGATGATACCATGGGACTTACGAATGACCGGCACCCGTTTGACCGGCTGTTCGTGGCCACCGTCCTGCCTTACAAGGAAAACAGCTGCGAGATTGATGAGGAAGCGTACCGGAAGCTGTTGCGGTATTTTCTCCAGCCCAAATTTGTGGATGCGGGCGGCGCCATCATCGTCAATCCGGAAGCGGGCGAAATGTTTTATCTGAGCCGGGAGGAGAAAAGGCGCACCCTCGAAATCGCCATGGAGGAATGCGGCGGGAAAGTGCCCGTTTTTGTGGGGGTGCTCGGCCTGACGACCAGGGAGACGATCGAAGAGGCGAAGGATGCGCAAAGCATGAAGGTGGACGGGCTGTTCCTGCTTCCCCCGATCGGTTCGCTCGACATTACGGGCGCATGGAACGCCGAGAAGTATCCGGAAGTGTGGATCGATATGGCGAAGGATGTGCTGCGCGGAGTGGACTTGCCGGTGATCACCCATCCGGTGGCCTCCTACACGCCCAAATTCGGAATCGGCCTGCCGCTCAGCGCCACGCTCAAAATGCTGGACGAGATCCCGCAGATCATCGGCTGGAAAATGGTGTACAACTACGAAGGATTTCGCACCGTCGCCTGGGCATTAAGAAATTACAAGCGACATGTGGGTATCCTCGGGGCGAACGCTGTCTTCTTCCACGAAGCTCTCGCCAACGATCTGCTGGACGGAACGCTGACCGGATCCTTGTCATACGCGATGGAACCGATGGTGGACCATATCCAGGCCTGGAGAAACAAGGATATTGATACGGCCAGGAAAATCTGGAACGGCGGGCTGATGCAATTGCAAGAGTACGTGTATTCGGACTATTCAAGGCTGCACAATCGCTACAAAATCGCCGCCTGGCTGCGCGGGCTGGTGCCGCACCCGTTCATGCGGCCGCCGCTGCCGAAGCCGTTTGAAGAAGAAGTCGTGCAGCTGAAGCAGTTGCTGCAGAATTGCGGCCTGGACGTCATTCCGGATGACAGGATCCGGGAGACGTTCCGTCAGTTCAGCGCTGCAATCTGATTTTTCGTAATTTTCACAAATTCATTCAAGAGGATGTGATCTTGTGATCGAACCTCAAGCCACAAAGGACATCAAAATTACGTTTAACAGGGAAACCTTGAGGAAACTGGGGCCCGCATTCGTTTTGGCATCCGTCACCATCGGCCCGGGTTCCGTCATCCTGTCCGTGATGAACGGCGCGTTGTTCGAATACAAAATGGTGTGGCTGCTCGTGCTCTCCGGAATCTTCATGGCTTTCTATTGCGAAATGTTCACCCGGATTGCGATCGTGAGCAAGGAAACGGTATGGCAAACCATTCGCCGGAAATACGGCGTGCCGCTGGGCATTCTCGGCGGGATCATGGGCTTTGTAACCTCCATCTGCTACCATACCGGCAACATCACGGCGACCGGCGCTTCCCTGGGCACCATGTTTGGCGGCAACATCGCGGTCTGGAGCACCAGCATGACCATCCTCGCGATCATCTTCATTTTATTTAAAGGTTTGTACAAGAAAATTGAATATTTCGTGCTCGGCGTGATTTTGCTTATGCTGCTGGGTTTTATCGGCACGCTGGCCATTACCGGATTTTCCGTCGGCGGCGCTGCCAAGGGCCTGGTTCCCACGTTCCCCTCGACCCAAGCCATTTTTCTGGGCATGGCGATGATGGCCACATTCTTCAGCTTGAATGCAAGCATTTTCCAGTCATATCTGGTTAAGGAGAAGAAATACCAGATCAAGGATCTGAGCAATGCCAGGCTGGATGCCTATTCCGGCGTTGTGACGATGGCGATCATCCTGCTCGTGATCCTGTTTGTGGCCGCCAACGTCCTGCATCCGCAAAAGATTATTCCCTCTTCTCCCGCCGACATGGCCAAGCAACTGGAGCCGCTGGCAGGCGCATTTGCGCATTATCTGTTTGGGTTCGGTCTTTTTGCTGCGGCTTTCTCTTCGCTCATCATCAACTCGATCGCCGGCGGCGTGTTTCTGGCGGACGGATTGGGGAAAAGCGCTTCCTTCGATGACAAATTCGTAAAAATGCTGAGCATTTTGGTCATCGTGATCGCGTGGGTCATTTCGATGATTCCGATGCTGCTAAATGTAAACGCTGTCAACGCAATTGTGGTGGCTCAAGCGGTGTCCATTATCGGCCTGCCGTACTACGGATGGGTCGCACTGAAACTGGGGAATGACAAGGAGATCCTGGGTAACTTCACGAACACGAAGGCCAGAAATGTGATGATTGGGCTGGGGTATCTGCTCAGCCTTGCGGTTGCGATTTACTACGCGTACTCGATTTTCTTCAGCTGATCGCGATCATCGTGACGGTTCGTGACGGCGTAGGAGAGAAGACGGATACGGAAAGCCGGTGCCCGAAAGGGGGCCGGCTTTTTGGCGTGTTATTGGCCGACTGTTGACGGCGGAAATCCGGCGGTGATACTGTACCTTACGGCGCATGATAAAAAAAGATCACAAGCGCTTCGACGGAGGAAGCTGCATGGAACGGCTGAAACAGACGCTTCGGCGCATCGACGGCAAAGGATACAAAGCGTACAAAGATATGGAGGGAACCTACCGCCTCGGCGAATGGGCGCTGCACATCGACCATGTGCAGGGCGACCCGTTCGCTGCCCCATCGCGGATCCGTCTGGAGGTGCCGGCTGCGGTCGCGGGCGTTGCGGCGGATTGGCTGGATCCGGCCTGGCGGCGCGTCGCGGCGGAGGATTTCTTTGCCCGCTGCGTGGCGCAGGCGATCCGCGGGCGATCTGCCCGCGGCGCTGCCGGCGGGCATGGCAACAGCGGGCTGGTGGCCATTGACGCTCCCGGCCAGGAGGTGCTGCCGCGCACCGCGGTGGTGATCGACGAAGGGCGCCTTTCGGTGCGGCTCACCGTCGGATTGCCGGCCGCCGGGCGGACGATTCTCGGGCGGGCGGCGGAGACGTTGCTGTGCGAGACGGTGCCGGGCATCGTCACAGAAGGGGTGCTGCGGGCGGATCGGGAGAAGCTGAAGCGACATCTGGAACTGGCCGATCAGCAGGCGGCAATTCGCGCATACTTGCGCGAAAGGGGCTATATCGCCTTCGTGGCGGACGGCGCCATCCTGCCGCGGGAGAGCGGCGCAAGCGACAGACCGATGAAGCAAGGGGCCATTCCGTTTCGCTCGCCGGACAGCCTGGCGGTGGAAATTCCGGTGCCGCATCGGGCGCCCATTCGCGGGATGGCCATTCCGAAAGGCGTGACGCTGATCGTCGGCGGAGGTTATCACGGCAAGAGCACGCTGCTGAAAGCGCTGGAGCGGGGCGTATACAACCATGTGGCGGGAGACGGCCGGGAATATGTCATAACGGAAGAGACGGCCGTCAAGATTCGGGCGGAGGACGGCCGCCGCGTCACGTGCGTGGACATTTCGCCTTTTATCGCCAATCTGCCTTTCGGCAAACGGACGGACCGCTTCACGACCGATGACGCAAGCGGCAGCACGTCGCAGGCGGCGAGCATCATGGAGGCGCTGGAGATGGGGGCGGGCACGCTTCTCATCGACGAAGATACGAGCGCGACGAACTTCATGATTCGCGACGCCCGCATGCAGCGGCTGGTCGCCAAGGACAAGGAGCCGATCACGCCGTTTGTGGACAAGGTGCGCCAGTTGTATGAGCAGCATGGCGTTTCCACGGTGCTGGTGGTGGGCGGCTCCGGCGATTATTTCCAGACGGCGGATACGGTAATCATGATGGACGAGTACGTGCCGCGGGATGTGACGGAAGAAGCGAAACAGATCGCCCGGGCGTACGGCAGCGACAGGGCGGCGGAAGGGGGCGAGGCGTTCGGCCCCATCACTCCCCGCATCGTCCGCCCGGACAGCTTCAACTTCATGCGCGGCCGCAGAGAAAAGGTGGATGCAAAAGGTTTAAGCACGATCCTTTGCGGCACGGAAACCATTGATCTTTCGCAGGTGGAACAGCTTGTCGATCCGAGCCAGACGCGGGCGGTGGCGCGCATGCTGCGGGAACTGGCGCGGCAAATGGAGGAAAACGGCGCGCGGACGCTCAAGGAACAAATCGACCTGTTGTATGAAAAAATGGCCTCGCACGGCCTGGATCTTCTGTCGTTGGAACGCGGCAAGCATCCGGGGGATCTGGCGCTGCCCCGCAAGTTCGAGCTGGCGGCGGCCGTCAACCGGATGCGCACGCTGAAGGCGGAAACGGCGGGTTTGCTCCGGATGCGATGACCCGCCGGAGGGCGTGCCCGGCTTGGGCAACGGCAGGTACCCGCGCTGCAGGCTTGAGCGGAAAAAAATCGGGGCCGGCAAGGGCCCCGATTGTGGTGAAGTTTTGGTCCTCAAAAACAGCAGGTACGGACCGTTTATGGTGTTCGTGCTTCTTCATGTTCATGCGCGAACCGCCATGATTTCCTCCGGGCGGATACTCCGCCGCACGAACCGCCCGTGCCCCGGCGCGCCAAGAAATTGCCCGTTTTGCACAATGACCTGGCCGCGTGAAATGACGGTTTCGGGATAGCCCCGCAATTCGAATCCGCGGTAAGGCGAAAAATCCGCCTGCATATGATGATTGTCGTCGGTGATCGTATGGCGCGCCGTCGGATCCAGAATCACCAGATCCGCGTCCTTGCCCACGGCAATGTTGCCTTTGCCGGAAAGCCCGAAGATTTGCGCCGGGTGATGGCTCAAGAGTTTCACCAATTGCTGTCTGGTGATCCGGCCGGCGTTCACGCCATAATGATACATCAAGGGCAAGAGCCACTCCGTGCCGTGAATGCCGGGCGAAACCTGGGTAAAATTGCGCTGCCCGGCCATCTTCTTATCCAGGCGGTAATCGCAGTGATCGCTGCTGACGACGGACAAGACGCCGTCGCGAATGCTTTCCCAGAGCGCCTCCGAATCTTCTTCGTCTCGAAGGGGCGGCGCCATGATGTACTTGTATCCGTCCGCTTCCAGATAGCGGTCCCGGTGCAGCAGCAGATAATGCGGACAGGTCTCGGCGATGACGTTCAGCCCGCTCTTCTGCGCCCGGCGGATCAACTCGGCGCCTTTTCGGGTCGAGACATGGACGATATAGATCGTCGCGCCGGTATATTCGGCGAACAGAATCATCCGCGCGATGCATTCCGCCTCCGCCACATCGGGGCGGCTGTCGGGATAAAGGGCGGGCACGGCGACGTCGGCGGCCACCAGCATCTCCGTCAGCGATTCGCACATCGAATCGTTCTCGGCGTGAATCATCACGAGCCCGCCGTGTTCATGGATGCGTTTCATGAGCGTCAGGCAGTCATGGTCTTCAATCTTGAACCCGGCTTTCTTGTAGGTCGTGAACATTTTGAACGAAGCGGCTCCGTCGAGGATGATATCCGGAATGCCCCGCAGCGTCGCTTCATCCGCGCCGGTGACATGGGCGTGCAGGCTGTAGTCGATGCACACCTTGCCATCGGCCTCGCTTCTTCTGCGCCGAAGCGCCGCCTCCGCCGTTTCGCCCGGACGCTGAATGGCAAAATCGATGACCGTCGTGACGCCGCCAAAGGCCGCCGCGCGGGTGCCGCTGAAGAAATCGTCGTCGGTTTTGGCGGAACCGCCCCAGTGATCGATATGGGTGTGCATGTCGATCACGCCCGGCAGCACCAGTTTGCCGGCGGCGTCCAGCACCCGCGCCCTTTCGTCCCGCACGTGACCGATGCTCACGATTTTGCCGTCCGCGATGCCGACATCGCCGGCGAATTCATCGTGCGCGGTCACAATCCATCCGTTTCGTATGATCAGATCCATCCTTCGCACCCTCTATCGATTTCCGCTATGCGTTCCCGTTTCAGAAATTGCCCCTGTCCTTTCGTGCCCAGAAACTGATTGTCCTGCACCAGGACGTTTCCGCGCTGCATGACGAGCTCGATTTTCCCTTGCACTTCCATGCCCTCATAGGCGCTGTAATCGACCGCGCCGTTCATGCGGGATTTGGACAAAATTTCCTTCTGCCGAGGGTCCAGAATGACCAGATCGGCGTCCGAGCCGGGCAGCAAAATGCCTTTCCGCGGATAAAGCCCGAAGATTTTGGCCGGATTCGTGCTCATCAGGGCGACAAATTGCTGCACCGTAATCTTGCCTTTCATGACGCCTTCGGAAAACACAACGCGCAGCCGCTCTTCCACGCCGGGAATCCCGTTGGGGCACAGCGTGAAATTGTCTTTGCCGAGCTGCTTTTCCTTGTGAAAATGAAAAGGGCAGTGATCGGTGCCGATGACCTGGATTTGCCCGTCCGCCAAACCGTCCCACAGGGCGTCGCAGTCCGCCTGCCGGCGGAGGGGAGGCGACAGGATGTACTTCAGCCCTTCGCCGTTCTTGCCGAGGTAGCGATCCTCCGTTAGCGTCAAATATTGCGGGCACGTCTCCGCAATCACGTTGCGGCAGCCGTTCTGCCGGGCCCGCACCACCGACTGAAGCCCTTTGGCGCTGGAGAGGTGAACGATATACAGCATCGTGCCCCCCGCCATCCGGGACAGCCGGATCATCCGCTCGACGGCTTCGGCTTCGCAATCGTCGGGCCGGCTTCTGGCGTGATAAATGGGGGCCGTTTTGCCTTCGCGGACGAACCGCTGCCGCAAGTGTTCGATGACGTCGTGATTTTCCGCATGCACCGCCACGAGGACGCCGAGCTCTTTGGCCCGCCGAAGGACTTGAAGTAACTCCGCGTCATTCAGCTTGTAAGCGTATGTCATGTAGACTTTAAAGCTTGTAATCCCTTCCGCCGCCAGCGTCTCCATATCCCGGAGGACGTCGTCATCGACATGCTGCACCACGCCGTGGAAGCTGTAGTCGATGACGCTCTTGCCCGCGGCCAGGCGGTGGTATTCGTCAATCTGGTGGCGCAGCGGGCAGCCGGCCGGCCCGAAGGCGGGGTGATCGACGATGGTGGTCGTGCCCCCGCAGGCGGCCGCTACGGTGCCGGTATGGAAGTCTTCCACGACCCGGACCGGGCCGGCCTGCAGGTCNAAATGCGTGTGCACATCGACGCCGCCGGGGAGCACGAATTTNCCNTCGGCATCCACGACTTCCGCGCCGNCCGTGGGNAGATCCCGGCCGATGCNGGCGATTTTGCCGTCCTCAATCAGAAGGTCGGCCNGANACGCGGCTTCGGGNGAGACNACGATGCCGTTCTTGACGATGGTGCGCACCTTGCACCCCTCCTTTACTCCGTCAAGAATGCAGACTGCTGAATCGGTTTGGGTTCAGGCGAGCGGTAAAGGCCGATTTTGGACATCCGGATGCGCTGCCGGGCCATCATCTCCAGCACCTGGTAACCGCACTCCACCGGATCGATCACCGGCACGCCCAGCTCCTCCTCCATGCGGCTTTTCAGACCGGTCATGCCGGCGCATCCGAGGATCAGCACTTCGGCGCCCTGCTCCAGGGCCCGCCTGCCCGTTGCCAGCAGGCGCCGCAAGCTTTCGTCTTTGTCATGCTCCACGTCCAGCACGGACATGCCGATCGGAACCACCGAGGCCAGGCGCGAGGTCAGTCCGTATTGGTTGACCATGTCTTTCATCATCGGTACGGCCTTCTCGGAGGCCACCAGCAGGCTGAATTTCTGGCCCATGAGCAAGGACATGGACAGGGAGGCCTCCGCGATCCCGATGACCGGCACGCTGCTGATCTCTTTCAGGGCATACAAACCCGGATCCCCGAAGCAGGCGAGCAAAATACCGTCCCATTCCGGTTTAGTTCGCTGCATATAACGCAGCACGCCGAATGCCGCGAGCTGATAATCATAGAA
>NICF_comb_assmDRAFT_10003458_pt1 | contig 11446 bp, 10 predicted proteins | sample NewIslPassag4_SG_FD_11279 | JGI IMG/M metagenome (IMG submission 11279) | reverse complement strand
CTACGCGCGGCCCCGGACGAGGCGGGCCCGCCGCTCCTCCAGCGCCGCGACTGCATCAGCGGGTGCGGAGACCGATCCGATGGACCGGTCCACCGTGGAACCCGGCCCGTGGAAATCGGTACCGCCGGTGATCACGAGATCGTATTTCGCCGCCAGTGTGAGAAACCGTTCGGTGTCTACCTGCGAGTGCTCGGGGTAGTAGCATTCGAGGCCCTGCAGGCCTGCCGCCACCAGTCTGGGGATGATCTCCGGGTGCTGCATACGCCCCGGGTGGGCGAGCACCGGCACGCCGCCGGCGGCCAGCACCGCGCGCACCGCGTCTTCGGGCGCAAAAGGCTCGTGGGGCACGTAGGCCGGGCCGCCCGTGTACAGGTACCGCCGGAACGCCTCCTCCACCGAACCGACCAAACCCGCCTCCACCAACGCCCTGGCCACATGGGGCCGGGTGATGCTGCCGTCCTGGGCGATGCGGAGCACTTGGTCGAGGGTGATGGGAAACCCGAGTTGCTGCAGGCGCTCCACCATGCGCTGGCCGCGCCGCACCCGCGCCTCGCGGCGGCGGGCCAGCAGTGCTTGAAAGTCCTCCTGCTCGGGCGGGATGAGGTAGCCCAGGATGTGCACTTCGCCGTAAGTACGATCGGTATTGAGTTCCACGCCGGGGATCAGGCGGATGCCCAGCCGGGCGGCGGCTGCCATGGCTTCCGGCACGCCGGCCATGGTGTCGTGGTCGGTCAAGGCCAGCACCGAGACGCCCGCGGCGTGGGCCGCTTCGACGACGGCCGCCGGCGCGAGGGTTCCGTCGGAGGCGGTGGAGTGCACGTGCAGGTCGATCAACACGCCGATCCCTTCCTTGTTGCCGTGGCAGGCTGGCGCCGGCCCCAAATCCGCCTGCTGCCGCCGGCGCCATCGCAAACCTTGGGCGTGCGACCGCGCGCCGGTTCCTGCAGGTGTTCGCGGCAGGCGATCCGCACGGCGGGCGGTGCGGCACCCGCGCCTTGGGGTCCCGCTGGTTGGTGCGGTGCCGCCAAGCGGCGCAGGCTAGCCCTTTTGGGTGAGGATATCCTGAAACCCCTTGATGTGTTCGGCCTGCAAGGGCTGTTCGGTTTCCACGTAAATGCGGTGGAGGTTGCCCAGCATGCGCAGGAGAATGGCCCGGGGCTTCATGGGCTTGAGGAAATGTTCGCGGAATGGGTAGCCCATGGCCCGCACGTGGCGAATGCAGTCCTCCCGCGTCAGCAGGCGGCCGCGGTGGAACGGGTCGATCCAGATGGTTTCCTCCGGATGCGAGAAACGCACCAGGAAGTGGCCCGGCAGGCCCACGCCGTGAACCGGCAATCCCAGGCGCTGCCCCACCAGCAGGTAGATGACGGAGAGGGTGATGGGAATGCCCCGCTTGCGGTCGATGACCCGGTTGAGACAGCTGTTGTCGGGATCGTAGTAGCGAACGTCATCTCCCTGCAGGCCGGCTTTCTCGAACAGCTGCATGTTGACAAGGCCGATGGTGCGATAGACGCTTAAATCAGGGTCCAGGTGGGGTGCGATGGCCGCGGCCATGTCATCCAGCCAGCGCCGGTAGGGCTCCATGTCTACTTCCGGGTAGCGGTACTTGGCCACGAGGAATGCGCCGGTTTCCAAGTCCAGCAGGTGATCGGGTTGGCTGGCCAGCTGGGCCCAACGCCGGTTGAGGTCGGCCAGGCGCAGCTCCTCGAGGAAGAGGCGGGCGCGCCCGCGAATAAGGGGATCGGCGTCGCTGACCGCGGCGCGCAAATGGGGCAGCACGTCGTGGACGTCGGCCTCCAACAGTTTCTCTTTGGCAAAGGAGGCCGTGCGCGGGTCTGAGTCCCCCATCAACCGGATGAGGGCTTGGATATCCTCCCCCGTCAGGCGTCGCATGGCTACCCTCCTACAACCCGCCGCCGTCGCCATCCGGAGCCAGCAGGCGGTGCAGAGGGATGCCCGTCAAACGGGCGAAGTTGCGCGCCAAACGCCGGACCATCGGGGAGAGGCGAAAGTCGATGGTAATGATTGGCAACCTCATCGCCTCGCAGTCCAGAGCGTTGGTATCCTTTATTTTCTACAGTTGACCCCCGAGACCTGCCCTGCTTCGCGCACAACGCGCCCGAAGCCATCGGTTGGCATTCCGGCCCCGTTTCAGGCCGATCCGGGCGGGTGCAGGAAACATGCTCCCCGTCCCGTATATTGCACTCATGGCGGCCCGCCTGGTCGCGGGCGGGAGACCCAGACCAAGCTGCGTCGTCTACCCCGCGGGGTGCCGGATGCCGGAGGAGGTGCGCACCCCGGTGAACCCAACGGCCAACGCGCTCTCAATTGACCCCGGGCTGCTGTCCCGGCTCGCGGAGATCGTGGGCGCTCAACACGTGCTGACCGGTCCGAGCGCGCTCACGGTGTATGAGTTCGACGCGTACACCCTGGAGCGCCAGCTGCCCGCGGCGGTGGTGCTGCCGGGCTCGGGCGAGGAGGTCGCCCGCGTGGTGCGGGTGCTGCACGACGCCGGGGTGCCCTTTGTGCCCCGGGGCGCCGGCACTAGCCTCAGCGGCACTACCGTGCCTGCACCTGGTTCGGTGGTCATCTCGCTCGCCCGGATGCGACGGATCCTTGAGGTCGACCTGCGCAACCGGCGCGCCGTGGTGGAACCCGGGGTAGTCAACGCCTGGATCACGCGGGCGGTGGCGTCCGGAGGGTACCTGTTCGCGCCCGACCCTTCCAGCCAAGGCGCTTGCACCATCGGCGGCAACGTGGGCACCAATGCGGGCGGTCCGCACACCCTCAAGTACGGGGTGACGGTCAACCACATTCTCGGACTGGAGCTGGTGCTGCCCGACGGGCAAGTGGTGGAGCTGGGCGGCGCCGTGGAGGATCTGCCGGGGTACGACCTGGTGGGCCTGGTGACGGGGCACGAGGGCACCCTGGGGATCGTCACCAAGGTCATCGTCCGCCTCGTGCGGGAACCGGAAAGCTGCCGGACGCTCTTGGCAGTGTTCGACAGCGTGGACGCCGCCACCCGCACGGTGTCCCAGATCATCGAGCGCGGCATCATCCCGGCGGCGCTGGAGATGATGGACAATTTGGTGATCCGGGCCGTGGAGGACGCGTTCCGCTTCGGGTTTCCCACCGACGCCGCCGCGGTGCTCATCATCGAAGTGGACGGCGTGAACGCAGGGCTCGGCCAGCAGGCGGAGGCGGCCGCGGCCATCTGCCGCGCCAACGGGGCCCGGGAAATCCGGGCTGCCAAAAGCGAGAACGAGCGCCTGCGCCTGTGGGCGGCCCGCAAGAAAGCCTTTGCCGCGCTGGGGCGGATCACGTCCAGCTACGTCACCCAGGACGGCGTCGTGCCCCGCACCCGGCTACCCGAGATCCTGGCCTTCGTGGCCCAGGTCGGCCGGAAGTACGGCCTGCGGATCGCCAACGTCTTTCACGCCGGCGACGGAAACATTCACCCGATTCTGCTCTACGACGAACGCAACCCCGACGAGGTGCGGCGGGTCGTCCAGGCCTCGGATGAGATCCTCAACGCCTGCATAGACATGGGCGGCTCGGTCACTGGCGAGCACGGGGTCGGCGTGGAGAAGGTGAAGCACCTGTCGCGCATGTTCTCGCCGGCCGACTTAGAGGCCATGCTGGACGTCCGGGCGGTGTTCAACCCGCGGGGCTTGTGCAATCCCGGCAAGATTTTCCCGAGTCCAGGCGGTTGCGCGGAGTTGCAGCGCCCCCGCCGGGCGGCGCCCGCGTAAGGTCCCGAGGCCCGTTTTGCGCATCTCCGCCCCGGCGCGCCTGGTGCGGGCTCTCGGCAAGGCGTGCTAAGGAGGCAAACATTTGTCGGAAACGCCTGGTTCCGTCGCATCCATCCTGCAGCCGTTGATAGACGCGGCGGGCGCCGACCGGGTGCGGCCGGCCGACCCGGCGGCCGACGCGGTGGAGGGGGTCGTACCGCGCCTGGTCGCGGCGCCCGCGGATGAGGAAGCGCTGGCGCGGGTGTTGGCCTTTTGCCACCGGCACCGGCTCGCCGTGGCGCCGCGGGGCGGCGGCACGCAGCTGGAACTGGGCGGCATCCCGGAGCGGCTGGACGTGCTGGTAGACGTGACGCCCCTGGCGCGGATCGTCCAGTACGAGCCGGCGGACTTGACGGTGACGGTGCAGGCGGGCATGCGCCTCGGGGAGCTCCAGGCGGAGTTGGGCCGCCGGGGGCAATTCCTCCCCGTCGACCCGCCCACCGGCGGCGAGGCCACCATCGGGGGGCTGTTGGCCACCGCGGCCAGCGGCCCGCTGCGGACGGGGTACAGCCATTTGCGAGACCGCCTATTGGGAATGCGGGTGGTGCGAGCCGACGGGACCATCGTCCGCTCCGGCGGGCGAGTGGTCAAGAACGTGGCCGGCTACGATATGGGCCGTCTCCACACCGGCGCCTTGGGCACGCTGGGCGTCATCGTCGAAGCCACCTTTAAGGTCCAGCCCCTGCCCGAAGCCTGGGGTTGCGTGCAGGTGGGCCCGCTCGCGCCGGAGGCGGCTGTTGCCCCGGCGGCGGCGCTGGAGGCATTGCTGGCCGCCCTGCTGGACGCACCCGCCCAACCGGTGCTCCTGGAGGTCCTGGGCCCGCCCGCTCGCGTGCTCGTAGGCTACGCGGGCGTCGCGGCCGAGGTGGACTTTGCCGTGGCCGAAGCGCTTCGTATAGCGAAAAAGGTGTTGGGTTCCGCCGGCCAAGCTGCGGCCCCTGTCTCGTGGGACGCTGCCCACGCGGAGACGCTGGCCGCCCACCGGAGCGGCGACGATGCGATGCTGACGCTCCGCCTGCACGGGCCCAGCTCCCAGGCGGCGACGCTGCTGGAGCAGGTCGTGCGCGAGGCCGCCGCAGCCGGCGTCCCCTGCCGCTACGCGGCCCACGCCGCGGTGGGCACGCTGCGGGTGCACCTGGGCGCTGCGGCGGATCAGGCCTTGGAGGGCCTCGTTCAAAGCTGGCTCCCCGCCGTGCGCCGCTGGGGCGGCAACCTGGTGGTGGAGCGTGCGCCGCTCCCGCTCAAACGGGCTATTCCGGTCTGGGGCGAGCCGCCGCCGGCCCTGTTTCTCATGCGGGCCTTAAAGGAAAAGTTTGACCCGCACCGGATCTTGAACCCAGGCCGCTATGTGGGCGGCTTGTGAGGAGGAAACCTGGTGGCCACCGACCACGCCGCCCGGCCGGGCGCACCCGCCGCGGCCGTATCCCAACCCACCGGCGCCGCGCCGCAGGCAGCCGAAGCGATCCCCATGGACCACCTGCTCCGCTGCGTCCACTGCGGTCTGTGCACGTCCGCGTGCCCGACGTATCTGGAGCTCGGCAACGAGGCCGACTCTCCCCGGGGCCGCATCCACCTGATGCGGGCCGTGGCCGAAGGCCGGCTGGAGTGGACCGCCGACGTGGTGGCGCACCTGGACCTGTGCCTGGAGTGCCGGGCGTGCGAGACCGCCTGCCCGTCGGGCGTCGAATACGGTCAGTTGCTGGAGGCGGCCCGGGCCGACATCGCCCGCTCCTACCGCCGCCCGTGGCGGGAGCGACTGCTGTTGGGTCTGCTGCGGGACAACCTTTTCCCCTACCCCAACCGGCTGCACGCGGCCCTGTGGCCTGCCCGCGCCTTCGGTGGCCTCCTGCGCCGCCTGCAAGGGGTGCTGCCCGCTGACGTGCGCCACATGCTGGCCCTCTTGCCGCCGGACTGGCGACCTGCACCGCCCTTGCCCGAGGTTATCCCCGCCCAGGGCGAGCGCCGCTACCGCGTCGCGCTGTTGACCGGCTGCGTGGGGCAGGTGCTCTTTCAGCACACCAACTGGGCCACGGCCCACGTGCTGGCCGCCAATGGCTGCGAGGTGCTGGTGCCGCGGGACCAGGTTTGCTGTGGCGCCTTGCACGCGCATTCGGGGTCGCCGGACGCGGCGCGGCAGTTCGCCCGGCGCAACCTGGACGCGTTTGACCTGGACGGCGTGGATGCGGTGATCACCAACGCGGCCGGCTGCGGTTCGACGCTTAAGGAATACGGGCGGCTCCTGGCGCAAGACCCCCACGACGCGGCGCGGGCGGGCCGCTTTGCCTCCCGGGTGCGGGACGTGAGCGAATTCCTGGCCGCCATCGAGCTGGTGCCGCCGCCGCACCCCGTGCAGCGGGTGGTCGCCTACCACGACGCCTGCCACCTAGCCCACGGGCAGGGCGTGCGCCAAGAGCCGCGCCGGCTGCTGGAGGCCATCCCCGGCCTGCGCCTGGTGGAACTGCGGGACTCGGAGCAATGCTGCGGCAGCGCGGGGCTGTACAACATCCTGCAGCCGGATATGGCCGGCCGGCTGTTGGCCAAAAAGATCGCCGCCATCGTGGAAACCGGCGCTGACACCGTGGCCACCGGCAACCCCGGTTGCCTTATGCAGATCGCTAAAGGCCTTCGGGAGCAGGGCTATCCCATCGACGTCCGCCACCCGGTGGAGCTCTTGGCCGAGGCGTACGGTTTCCCCCCGCCGCGGGGCATGCCCGGGCCGTCCGGGTGGACAAGCTGAGGTGGGAGCCGTGACGATTACCGATCTTTTCTGGATGTTCCTCATCTTGAGCTGGATCGTGCCCGCCTGGCAGCGGTGGAGGATTCTTTACACCCGCCAGGCCATTGTGCGCCTCCTGCAGCGGGAGCGCGGCTCCCGGATTATCACGCTTATCCACCGGCAGGAGTCCATGAGCCTGTTGGGCCTACTTACCCGCCGCTTCATCGACATCGAAGACTCGGAGCAGGTGCTCAGGGCCATCCGCAACACGCCCAAGGACGTGCCCATCGACATCATCCTGCACACGCCCGGAGGGCTGGTGCTGGCTTCCGAGCAGATCGCCCGGGCCCTCAAGAAACATCCTGCCCGCACGGCCGTATTTATCCCGCACTACGCAATGTCCGGCGGGACCATGATCGCCCTGGCGGCCGACGAGATCTGGATGGACGAAAATGCGGTGGTAGGGCCCATCGACCCGCAGTTGGGCGGGTATCCGGCGGCGTCCATCCTCAAGGCCGTTGAGGAGAAACCCAGGGACAAGGTGGACGACGAGACGCTCATCATGGCCGACATGGCCCGCAAGGCCATGCGGCAGGTGGAGGATACCGTCTACGACCTGCTCAAGGACAAGTTTCCCCCGGAGAAGGCCCGGGAGATCGCCCGCACCCTCACCGAGGGCCGCTGGACCCACGACTACCCCATCACCAGCGAGCAATTGCAGGCGCTGGGCGTGCCGGTGCGCACCGACATGCCTGCTCTTATCTACAAGCTGATGGACCTCTACCCGCAGCCGGCCAACCGCCGGCCCTCCGTCACCTACTCGCCGTTGCCGGCGCCGGCGCCAGGGGCGCGTGAGGAGTAGCGGCCGGGCAATCAGCGCTTTCCATCGGCCTTTACCGCCTCCGGTTCGGCGGCCAGCCACCCCGCGAGCGCGGCCCGGGCCGCGTCGGAGCGGATTAGCTCCCGGGCAGCGTGAATGTCCTTGGCTGTAAGCCGGTCCTGGGCAAGGTACGGCACGGCCTCCCGCACCAACTGGTATAGTCGGGCCGTCCCCTCGCCCAAGCCCTCAGGCCCGCCCGACAAGTCGACGGCCTGGGCGGCGCAGACCAGCTCCACGGCCAGCACGTGGCGGGTGTTTTCCACAACGGCCGCCGCCTTGCGGGCTGCGATGGTGCCCATGCTCACGTGATCCTCCTGGTTGGCCGACGTGGGGATGGAGTCTACCGACGCCGGGTGGGCCAGGCTCTTGTTCTCGGACACCAGGGCTGCCGCCGTGTACTGGGCCACCATGTACCCCGAGTGCAGCCCCGAGCGCTCCACCAAAAAAGGCGGCAAACCGCTCAGGTGCGGGTTGACCAGCCGTTCGATGCGCCGTTCGCTAATGTTGGCCAGCTCCGAAAGGGCGATGGCCATGTAGTCCATGGCCATGGCGATGGGCTCGCCGTGGAAGTTGCCGCCGTTGAGCACCAGGTCCTCGCCGGGGAACAACAGCGGGTTGTCGGTGACCGCGTTGGCCTCGATCTCCAGCCGCTCCCGCACGTGCTCCAGCGCGTCCCACACCGCGCCGTGCACTTGGGGCACGCAGCGGAGGCTGTAGGCATCCTGCACCGACGCGGCGCCGTTGCCCTGGAGCCGCCGGCTGCCACGCGTCATCCGGCGCACGTGCGCGGCGCTACGCTCTTGCCCGCGAAATGGCCGCAGCCGGTGAATCCGGGGGTCAAACGCGGTGCGATTGGCCCGCAGGGCCTCGAGGGTCAGGCTGGCCGCGGCGTCGGCCCACAGCGCCAGGCTCGCGCCGTCGATCCACGCGAGCGCCCCGATGGCGGTCATGGCCTGCGTACCGTTGATGAGAGCCAGTCCCTCCTTGGGCGCCAGGTCCAGAGGCTTGAGCCCCACCCGGGCCAGGGCCGCGTCCGCCGGCAGCAACTGGCCATCCACATAGGCCTCCCCTTCGCCAATGAGCGGCAAGGCCAGGTGGGCCAGGGGCGCCAGGTCCCCGCTCGCGCCCACCGACCCCTGCGCCGGGACGGCCGGGTGCAGCCCCCGGTTGAGAAACTCCACCAGCGCCTGCACGGTTTCCAGGCGCACGCCGGAATGGCCGCTGCAGAAGGAGTTGATCCGGAGCACCAGCATGGCCCGGACCGCGTCTTGTGGCAGGTGCGGACCCACGCCGGCGGCGTGGCTGCGCAAGACGTTTTTTTGCAGTTCCCGGCTGAGATCAGGAGAGATGAAGACGGTGCGCAGTTCCCCGACTCCGGTGGTGACACCGTACACCTTAGTGCCCGCCTGCACGAACCGGTCCACCAGGTCGGCCGCGGCGCGGATGCGCTCCACGGCCTCCGGCGCCAGCGCCACGGGCCGGCGGCGCCGCGCCACGTCCTCCACCACGGAGAGCGTCAGCGAACTGCCGTCCAAGACGACCACGGGACAACCTCCTCAGGCGGACTCTACACCGAGTCTTCCCGAGGGATCCCTAACGGCTGATGCCTTTGATGCCCTGCGGGGGCAGTTTTCTGCACGTGCGCTCGCCTGCGTACGAGGTCCTTTCGCCTGCGTACCAGGCTGCTGCCTTAATACACCGGCGACTCTTGTCCTGACCAGTGACCCGGGCCTATGACTGCTGGCTATGACTGTTGCCTACGCCCGGCACTGTACCGGTTTCCGTCGCCTGCGTCACCTACAAATGATTAATCCCCAACCCCAGTGTTTCGTGCTCAAACCCTTTGATGGGCGCGCCGATGGTGCCATATAGTACGACCGCCAGCCAGTCGCCGTCACCGGGCACCTTGAAAGAGCGAGGGCCGCGGGCGATGACGAAGGTGAGCCCCACCGTCCGCAGGACTTCCCGCAAGAGCACTTGCCCCCGCCCCATGCCCTGCATGGCCTCCACGATGGCGTGGTAGAGGGCGTGTTCCTCCCGGTAGGAGTCGGGGTTAATCAATCCCTGCCGCTTGGCCGCGGTTTCCAGCGCGGCGATGACCTTCTCGCCCTGCATGGAGCCGACCGCGCCCCGCACCAGGCGGTAGCCTTTGCGGCCCGCGTGCTCGATGATGACCCCGGCGGTTTCCGGGTCCGCAAGGGCGGCGAGAACGGCCGTCTTGCCGATGTCGTGCCCGACATGGTCCAGCAGATTCAGCTGCGCCACCCGCGCCACCTCCCCGGCCAACCCCGCCGCCGGTCAGCGTCCGCCGACGGGCAACCCTCCGGCGGTCCGCGCCTTTATGCCCCTTGGATGGCCCTGTAGAGCCAGCGCTCGTCAAACGCCTCGCGATGCACCTCGTGAATGATGCGGCCTCTCCACAACACCAGAATCCGGTCGCAGATCGCGATCAAGTCCTCAAGCCCGGGCGCGGACATGACCACCGCGGCGTTCTGGGAGAGTTCGTTGCGGATGAACTCAAGCAGGCTCCGGCGGGCGGCGATGTCGATGCCCTTGGTCGGCTCGTCCAGCAGAAACACCCGGGGCTCGGTGGCAGCGATGCGGGCAAACACCACCTTCTGGCGGTTGCCGCCGCTCAGTTGCTTCACCTCTTGGTCGTAAGACGCGAGCTTGATCTGCAGCCGGCGCACCATCCGGTCCACCAGTTCGTCTTCCCGCGACCGCTTCAGAAACAGCCGTCCTGCCATCTGCCGCAGGGAGCTCAGCGTCACGTTGGTCCGCACGTCCAGGGAGGTGATGAGCCCTTCCTCGTCCCGGTCCTCGGGCAGGTAGACGATACCGTGCTTAAGAGCTTGGGCCGGGTTCTGAGGCTTGATGGCGCGCCCCTCGAGGCGCACGATTCCCGCCTCGGCCGGCTCGATGGCGGCGATGGCCTTCTGAATCTCGGTGCGCCCGCTGCCCAAAAGCCCCGCGAGGCCCACGATCTCGCCCGCGTGAACGTGAAACGTGACATCGTAGAAGCGGCCCGTGCGGGTCAAGCCTTCAACGGCCAAGAGCGGTACGCCGGCCGCGGTAGGGACGGCAGCCGAACTCGCATCTGGGCCTGCCGCCGGGGCAGCCGCCCCGGCAAGCGCCGGGCCGCCCGGTCGGCCGTCCTGCCGCACCGCGTGCCCTGGCGCCCCGTTGACCCGGATCCGGGGGCGGGCGGCCAAGAACGCATCGTCCGCCCGGAAGGACTCCCCGACGATCAAGGATGCCAGCTTGTCCTTGTCCACGTCTCGCCGTTCAACGGTGGCCACGGAGACGCCATCCCGCAGCACCGTCAGGCGGTCGCAGATCTCCAGCAACTCGTCGATGGAGTGGGTGATGTAAAGGATGGCCCGGCCTTCGTCCCGCTTGGCCCGGACGATGTTGTACAGCGTCCGCTTGTCCCGCTCGGGCAGCGAGGACGACGCCTCATCCAGGATGATGACGTCCGCATTGGCCACGTAGCACGCCTTGACGATGAGCAAAAGCTGCTGCAGCCCGATAGGCAGGTCCTTGACCTTGTCGCGCGCGTCGATGGGCACCTGCGCCTGGTCCAGGATCCGCTGGGCGTCGGCGAACAGCCGTTTCCAGTCCACCAGCGTGCCCCGGCCGCGCGTAGGGTAGCGGGGCATAAACAAATTCTCCGCGGCAGTGGCCTCGCCCACCACTTGGGGCTCCTGCGGCACAATGGCCACCCCCGCCTTGCCCGCCAAGGCGGGGGTGAGGTGCGGGTACGTCCTGCCCTTCAGGTGGATCCGGCCGGAGCTGGGCGGGATCAGGCCCGACACGATGCCCACCAGCGTCGACTTGCCGGCGCCGTTTTTGCCCACGATGCCGTGCACCTCGCCCCGCTCTACCGCCAGGTCGACGTTGCGCAGGGCCACAGTGCCCGGATAAACTTTGGATACCCGCTCCAGGGCGAGGATCGTCCGCTGCGTCACCGCGATCGCCTACCGGAACCCTAATCTCACGCCGGCCGCAAGCCCGGCTGGCTCCACCGGCGGCGGGCGGGCCGGCCGGCGAGCCTACGCC
>NICF_comb_assmDRAFT_10003455_pt1 | contig 11453 bp, 4 predicted proteins | sample NewIslPassag4_SG_FD_11279 | JGI IMG/M metagenome (IMG submission 11279) | reverse complement strand
GAAGGCTTCCGCCGCGAAAACTCCGCTCGACTTGCATGTATTAGGCACGCCGCCAGCGTTCGTCCTGAGCCAGGATCAAACTCTCCAATAAAGAAAGAGCTGTCTAGCTCGAATTTCGTACGTTCGCGCTTTGCTTTCGTTCCTCAAAAGAAGAACGGGCAACTCAAGCTCGTTGTTCAGTTTTCAAGGAGCCATCTTGCTTGCTTCGTCGTCCGCCTGTTCAGCGGCGACTTTTATAATCTATCACAGGCGACAGGCAGAATGCAACTGTTTTTTTATGGAATCCGACAGGCAATCATAATGCCGGGCACGGCGGACACCATTATATTATGTAGCCATTCTTCGGGCAGAAACGCCGGCCGCCGCACTCCCCGGGATCAGGGGAATACGGCGGCGCAGGCGTCCGTCCAATCCGCGGATGAAAGTCATCCTGACAACGCTTCAAGCAAAGCCCTGACATCATCGCTGTCAAACTGCCAATCGCCCGTGACGTCCACCGGATCATCCGAACCGAGCTGGTCAAGGACGAATCTGGCGACATGGGACAGGGAAATGGACTCGTCGGCATGCAACTCGTACGCTCTTCTCAAGACTTCGGAAGCATCCGCCGCGTCCCGCAACTCCAACTGCAGCCACCCCGGCTGATAGGAGACGGAGCTTCCATCATTCATGATTAATACAACCACCAGTTCCCCCGCGTCCTTCGGCAGTCTCGTACCGGCCCAAAAGCGGTATTCCGGCTGCCACACACGCGCAAGTCCCGTCAGTTTTCCATCCTTGTCCCGATAATACAAGTCGTACAGGAATGACGCATACGCATAATCGGTCGGCGGCGTCCAGCTTACATGACCTTCCAGATAACCGCCCCGAGGGTCGACGTCGACCAGATCGGAGATTTGATCGGCTTGAGGAGCAGGTATTTCATCCGAAATTTCATACAGCCCCAATTCATCATAATCGATCAGGCCGGTCTGGTCGGCCATGTTGTCAACAACGGGAAGCACGGTTGACGTCATGGAAGTCAGGCCCTCATTGTCCACCAGATAAAGAACCAGTCTTTCCGAAGGATCCAGGCTGATTCTCGGCAACAGGTCCGGCTCATTCGGCATGTCGGCCGGTATGAACGCGATCGTCCGGGGTTCGCCGTACAGTTCCTCCTTTACGATCTTGTAGAAGTCGATCCGGTGCCCGCCGAATGCATGGAATGTCATTTGCATATCCAGTACACCCGGTTCCAGGTCCCGATCCCTTATGGAGATCTCGTGGATCCGCAACGACTCCAACCATAGCTTGGTATGGGTCGCCGCTTCTTCGCCTTGTTCGTCAACCGCATAAAGTTGGAGATAAGCGCTTCCCGCCGGCACTTCATCATCTTCAAAATAATAAAACCAAAAACCGCCTTCAAAATTTGCCCAGGAAAGCTCAATTCCGTCTCCAATCTTCTTGCCGTCGGCATCGATGAAGTAGAGCAGATAGCCAAAGACATCCGGATGGCTTCTGACAAAAACTTCACCCTGCAGCTTGCCGTCGACAAGACTGATCCGGTCTGTCTCCGGCTCGGAGGCAGGAATGACCCGAACAACGGATGCCGTCGCTTCGTCCTCTTCACGCACGATAAATTGGGATTCGCTGAATCGATATCCCGGCGTGCCGCTTTTCAAGGAGTACCATTGATCCGGAACGGCCGTAAACACAATCTTGTCATAATGTTTTCCTTCTCCGCCGGGAATCTTCCGATACGGGATATCATCTCCATACGATTCGATCTTCAACTCAAAACTGTCGGGCGCCCCGTACAGATAAATCGTGTACTCGAATGCCGGAATTTCAAGCGGAAAAATCGACTTCTCCGATGCGATATTCCAGTATGAATCGAGGGAATAGATCTCGACCTGATATTCCCTGCCCGGCTCGAGGAAAGGAGTCTTGTACCTGAATTTGTTGTCGATGTTGTCTTTGGGTCTGATCGTTTCCGTACTGATCCGGGCAAGCGAATTGTCGTTCAATTTCTCGTAGACACTGATATACAAGGTGTCGTATCGACCGAGATGCAACTCGATTTCAATCGAAAAACGGCTGTCATCCTTATAAGATATGAATGATTTCACGGCAGGCGGAGGCGCGTCGAAAGCGAGCACGGGCAAGGGATTGGATTCCGGCGTCTTGTGATTGATGGTACCATTTCCGAGCAGGTTGAATGCGTCTGATCCGAAATTATCCCCCGCCGTTCTCACCTGGTCCGCTGTTGCCATGAAAATCTGATAGGGGCCCGCAAAAATCCGATTGACCCCCTCCAGATTTGCCACGAGGGTGACGCCTCCCTGGTTGTTTGTCTTATAAACCTTGTTGTCATTCTTGAGGCCCAGAACGTAACCTCTGTTCAAGGCGATTTCGGTCAGATCGTTCAGGAACCCGATCTTCACCGGAGCACTGACATCGCTGGAATTGCCAAATCCCAGGTTGTATGCGCTGTCAGACCATCCATATACGCCGTCGGATGTCAGGACAACGCTGGAATTCGCATAGGAGGCTGTAATGATTTTGGTGATTTTGGTCGCCGGCGGCATCGCAAGCGGTGTTGCAACACTGACCTGTGTGCTGTATCCGCTTCCCTGTAGTCCGACCGCACTGCCTGACCCCCATGTATAAACGACGCCTTTCGACAATGCCAACGCATGTTGCGATCCTCCGGCAATCTGTTCGACCTCTTGCAAAATGGTGCCGTTCGAATCGACTACGACCGGCTTGGGCGTAAGGTCGAAATCATCAAAACCCGCATTGTCGGAAGGGATGCCCCAACCCGCCAGTTTACTGGCTCCCCATGTCCAGACTTCTCCGTCTTCGGTCAATGCCATGGCAAGCCCGGAACCGGCGCTGATCGCGGTCACCTTCTTGTTGCCCAGCGGCACTTGCTCCGGAACGGGCCGCAACGCTCCTTCGGGACATTCCCCAGAGACGAATAAGTAAATACATCCCCATTGCCAGACTTTCCCGTCCTCGTCCAGAGCCAGCGCAAATGATCTTCCGGCCGCAATGTCTTCGATGAAGGGATTGCCTGCGATCTTTACCGGTTCGGGAAAATAACGCGGTTCGCTATCGGTACCGCCGTTGCCCAACTGACCTTGGCCGTTATTTCCCCAAGCCCAGACGGTGCCGTCATGGAGGAGAATGTATGTATTGGCAACTTCGCTCTCCACCTTCTTGACGCTTGCCGCATCGAGATATGGCGGTTCGCCGCCATCGCCGTTTTGCAGTGTCGACACCGGTTCCGCCGACGCCTCGCCCGAAAGTCCCGCTGAACCCGGCGCCGGCAGCAACGCGAAGATCAAGAGCGCACACAACGCCTTGATCCAACGATTCGAACCGTTGCGCATGTTACCCCGCCTTTCCTCTGCAAAAACCCGCAAATTTTTCCTCATTGTCTTCCTTTATACCTAATTTCGACTTGTTTGTAAATCACCCGAACGGGTGATGAGGACCAGAAATGGACTCCTCCGTGCGTACCAACGCCGCAGCATACGCACACCTGTGATCTTTTTTACATGAAAAAAATCCGCCGCCCGAAAGCAACGGATTCCGTCATGCCCGTTTACAGTTCGCCCAAAAGCAGCCGGACATCGTCCTGGTTGAATATGCCGTCTCCCGTCAGATCGACGGGATCTGCTGCCGCCAATTGCGCGATGACGAACACCGTGACATGGGCGGCCGTGACCGGCTCCGTTCCGGACGGCCTCAGCAGCTCGGACAGGAAGCGAAGCCGGATTTCTTCCCGCCGCTCGCCTAGCGTCACGATCAGGATCGAACCGGGAGTCACGGGATCGAAAAGGCCCGGCTTGTTATTGCCGTTCTGAATCATCATTTCTGCTCCGGCCGCAACCTGGAACTTGTCCATCACCATGCCGGCCGTCATCCCTTTCGGAATGTAGCCGTACGAACCGTCCTCGAGCGGGATGAGCTCCGAACCTTGCACCAGCTCGTCCGGCTCCTCCTCCTGCGGCGGCTGCTCCTCCCCGATCGGAACGAAGAACGGTTGCGCGAAATAATAGCTGGGGTACGGATCAAATTCATCCCATTCCGTCAGGAGCGTCACAACCGCGACATACGCCGCGTCCTGGGGCGCATCCGGGAGAGAATACGCGAAAGATCCGGTTCCATAGAGTTCCGGCGAATTGACCCTGACATCGCCGCGGATGATTTCCAGGTTCTCGTCGGCGTAATAGAGATCGTAGGCCATAAGCTCAAGATCCCCGGTGTCCGGCAAGGTCCAGCTGACGGTCCCGCCTGCAAATTCGGTGTTCTCGGGAACAATTTCGTCATTAAAGCGCTCGAAGTACAGGCAATAATATTGGGACGGATCAGGCAGCCACGAAGCCGTGCCTACACTGTTGTTTCCTCCGCACGCAAAATCGATGTTGCCAACCATCACCGAAATGTTGTCGTTCAGCGGGAAAACCGCGCGTTTCGCATATGGATATCCATCGGCAGCGATCATCTCGATGATGAGCCGATCGCCCGGATACGAATAGCCGGCCAGCGCGAAGTCGTAGATGCCCTGTCCGGGTTCAAAATATCGGATATCATAGGATGACGGAGTTTGCACCTTGTACAGGGAAACTTCCGCCGCGTCTTCCGAATCTTCGAATTGAGCCGTAAGTTCGATCGTTTCCATCCCGTCATCGAGATCTTCGGCCGAAAGCAGACCGGGCAAAGCGATATCGTCCAGATGCCACAAAGCATTGGTCGGGAACACAAAACCATCCGCGACCGCGTCCATTCGGAGGCTTTTGGCGCCGGACGGCATATCGCATTGGAAGTTTGTCCTTATGCCCATCTCGCTGCCGGGGACGGACTCGATTTCATCCAAGCACGCCCCGAGTACGCTTCCGTTCTGATCCACAAATACCAGCCGATAAAGTTGCTCCCAGCCGTGGAACCAGATATTTCCCCGCACCGATCCGCCTGTCAACGTGATGTCGTAATCCCCCAACATCACCGTGTAATCCGGCTGCTCCAGGTGGAAGACGAAATCCTGTTGTTCTTCAGGGTAGATCGATTGTTCCCCGAACGAGGGATGGCTGGGGGAGGTCAATCGGTAATAACCGACGGGATACACTTCATAGGTATAGCGCACGTATCCATCGAATGCTTCGGCGCGCGCGAGCGGCACGACATATTCATCCCAACCGTTGAACAGCTCGACCTGCGTATCCGCGTCCGCGCCGAACAGGTAGATGTTCAGCGGAACGCCGGTCAGCGTGAAATACTGCTCATCCTCGGCCGCCACCTGTTCGTCGATCTTCAACTCCAGCACGATCTTGTAAGAACCGGGCGGAAGCTTGACTTCCACGTGAGGCTGAGAGCCATTGTACGACAGGTACACGTCGGCCCCCTCAATCGGTTCCAGGTCGGGCATTCGATACAACCGGACGGAAAGTTCGTACTGATCCCCGTCATGGTAGTTATCCCAGTCGAACCAGGCGCCGTTCCCGTTTGCGTTCAACCCCCAGTCTCTCAACTCGAGCAACCCGCCATTTTGCGCACTGGCCTGCAGGATCGGGATTCCGCAAATTGTCCGACCGGCAGCAACGCGGCAACCAGCAAGACGGCGAACCACCGGGTCCATCGGCTCTTCCCTCGCATACGATCACTCTCTTCCCGTACTATGGTCCATTCCCGTGTCGGCCGCCGGACTGCTTTACCGGTTTCGGCATATTTCGACATGTTGATCTTAACATTGGATTCCCGATCTTGCTATGCAAAAGAATTCCATATCCGCATAATCCCTTGGGCTGGCGCAAAAAAAAATAACCGCCGCCCCGGAAAAGGGCAGGCGGATCGACGCGCCATTCGTCCGACCCGGCGTATCGCGGGCGCACGCGCGAGTCGCGGACTGCGATCATTTATGCTGCCAGTTCTTTGAGCAGCAATCGGGTATCTTCACTGTCGAACTTCCCGTCGCCCGTCAAATCCTTCGGGTCCGTGGAGTTCAATTGCTGGATGATGAACAGGGCAATGTCCGTGATGGTCACCGGATCGCCGCCGGATTTGCCCATCGCTTCGTACACGAATCGGAGCGTAATCGTCCGGGTTACGCCGTCTTTCGACAACACCAGTTTCGCGCCCGTTTCAACGGTGGCATCCGTGTCCAGCGGTTCGCCGTTCTTGTCCAGCACCTGCTTGCTCGCGCCGTCGACAACGTTGAACCGCGACAACAGTTTGCCGGCCGTCATCCCCTTGGGAACATAGCCGTACGAGCCGTCCGCCAGCGGAACCATCCCTTCCACCGATATGATGAAATCCGGATCCTCCGTCGCGCTCAGCGGCAAGTAGAACGGGTCCGCATGATAGAGGGCGGATTGATTGCCTTCGACACGCAAGATCGGCACAACCGCGACATATGCCGCGGACGCCGGCGCCTGGCTCAACGGATGTCTGAACACGCCCGTCAAGAGGTGCAGGTTGACCCTTGCCTCGCCGCGAATGATCTCTTTATTGGAATTGGCGTAATACAGGTCGTACGCGACCGGATAGATTTCATCCGAGTAAGGCAGCGTCCATCTGACAAATGTCCCGATATTCCCGGTTCCGTCATCCTCGCTCACCACGGAGCCGTCCTCATGCCCGGGGAACTCGCCGTAAGCTTCGACCGGCGTGCAATACGGGGTTCCCGTGTCGCAGATTGCATCAAAGTTGATCCAGTTTTTCTGCTCCGTCATGATATCGATGATTCCGGTTGCCTTGAAGTCCGGATAACGGTATCCGTCGCGATCGTACGCGTTGATGAAGACCCGGTCTGTCGGACGTGCGTTCAGGGATCCGAAATATACGACGTACGGATCGTCCTCTCCCTTCGCTTCGACGAAGGATTTGTCGCCGTTGACCGGGTACCCCGGCGCTTCAACTTGATAAAGGGAAACATCCGATTCGTCGTCCGATTCGAAGCGGACGGTCAGATCGATCTTGCCGGCGAAGGGATCCTCGTCGAAGACGTCGATGTCCTTGATCTGGTTGAACGCGTCGAGGCGCACCGCGGCGTTGGTCGGAACGGAAATTCCCTGACCGATCAAAGCGTTGATCCGCAAATATTTCGAATTCGTCTCCGAATAGTCGAGGCATTGGAACATCAGGCTGTTCAAAGCGAAATTGCCCTGGGCCGTACAAGCGTGCTGGCCGCCGTTCTTGTCCACGATCACCAGTTCGTAATTCTCATAGTTTCCGATTCTGGTGAAGGTGATATGCCCTTGCAGATTGCCTTCGATCCAGGAATAAATGCCAATTGCATTCAGATAGGCGTCGTAAGCCGATTCGGTCGCGTGAACGATATAGTGCGTGCCTTGGTCGGTGCAATAGGCAAACGGGTGCGGCGTATTGAACCGGTAAGTGTCGTGGCTCAGGGCATAACAGTACCCCGGCTTGGACTGAATCGTGTACCGCACATACCCGTTGCCCTCTTCGTACGTCCATTCGGCCGTCTCGACATTTTGCGATTCTTGTGGCGGAGAGCCGGTAATCTGCAAATTGCCGAGCACCTCGTCCGGACCGAACACATAGAAGTGCATCGGTTTCGGTCCCGGCATCTCGAACGTCATCTCGTCCTTGGCGAGTTCTTGTCCGTTGTGGACCATGCGCACGATGACCTTGTAGGTGGTTGCCGGATCCAGCAGGCTCAGACCCGCGATACCGGAATATTGCTCGATTCCATAGGATTCGACCGGGACCGGTTCGTTGTCCACGATCTTGTACAGTTCGATTTCCACCTGATACGGTTGGCCGGGCAGAACTTTCTCCGTCCAGTACAGATAGACCGAATTGCCAACCACGTTGTGGGCAACCAGATCGATGACCGGATCCGCGCCCTTGTACAGGGTCAGCATATATATCGCAAACACTTCCGGATCTTCGGGCGAATAGACGGCGATCATCAATTGCTTCAAGTGTCCGTCCAAATCGACCGTGTACTCGCCTCCGGATCCCAACGGCACCTCGTTGTTGATCCGGATTTCGCCGTTCGGCGAGCTGACGGTGATCGTCGCGGATACCGCGTCCTTGTCCACGACGGCCCAATACGTGTAGCCGGACGGATCGTACTCGTACTGATTCGCGTACTCGCCGTTCACCTTCGGCGGATCAAGGACGGGCTGCTGCGGAATCGGAACATCGGGCAGCGTGATATAGAAAGGTTCCGCATAATAGACATCGGCGTACGGATAGCCTTCATCTTCGACATAGACGAGCAGAGGCACAACCGCCACCCGGTCCGCTCCGAACGGGATGTTCGTCACCGGATACGAGAACGTGTCCGAATCCGGATCGATATTGACGCGAACGAACCCCGCAGGGGCCGAACCGTCGAAGTAGGCGAAGTACAGGTCATACGCCACGATGATGTATGGCGCGGTGTCCGGCAACGTCCAGGCGATCTCCCCGTCCGCATATTCGGCGTCGTCGTGCTCCAGGTCGTACTCGTGCGGATACGCGTAATAACATTTGTAGTGGTAAGAATAGGACAGCGTCATCGAATTGTTGCATCCGTAAGAGGAGTAATTAATGAAGCCATTCTGCCCCGATATCATGCTGTCCTCGATCGGAACGTCAAGCGCGTCGAAGAATTCGTGCCCGTTCCGGTCGACCATCCGGATGGTGATCCGGTCGCCGAGAAACGCTTCGAATTTCTCCAATTGAGCGCTGTGGACCGGTCCCCCTTCCGCGGGTATGTATTTGATGCCCTCGGGTTCGTTTTCTTCATAATGAACGGGAGGAACGAACTTGTACAGCGCGATGTCCGAACTTTGCGAACCGAAGAACGTGATGAACGGCGCGGCCGATCCGAGCTTGCCATCGGTGTCCTGGAGCTTGTCAACCACGGGCAGGCTGACATGTCCCAGATTCACCGCGGCGTTGGTCGGGGCGTACCCGGTCGCCGTCTGATAGTCGAGGCGCACCTGCAACGGCGTTTCGTTCGGCTGCAAGGTGCACGAGAATTCGTCTCCCATCTCGATGTCGTCATAAATTCCGTCGCACGCTTCGTAAACGCCGACATCGGTGATGACGGTCACCGCGTAATTCCCCGTTTCGCCGACGCCCCTGAACCTGAGGTAACCGCTGAATTGCCCCGTGTACGGCTCGAAATGGAAATCGTATTCCCGCAAATTGACCGCGTATTCCGTTTCGACCGCATGGACAACGTACTCCCACTGTTCCGAGCCTTCCAGAAAGTCCCCATCGTTGGACATCAGGTAGCCGTCGGCGGACAGGGAGAATTGCTCGTTCGGATGGGCAAAGATCGTATACGCCCAGTAACCGTCGCCCGGCGTAACGAAAGGCCCCGACTCGACCGGTTCTTCCTTGATTTCATTATAGAACTTGAGATCGATCGGATCCGTCGGTCCGAAAAGATAAACGGTGAGCGGTTGCTTGTCGGGGATGGTGAAAAAAAAAAAGGAAGCGTCAGTTCAGCTATGCCGTCCTTGATCAGATTCAGATAAAGCGTATGTTGGCCGGATTCAAGACCCCAGGCCTCGAATACGTAAACTTCATCGTCGTCGTCATACTTGAAATCGTATCGGTCGGTCGAAACCGGCATGATGTCTTCCATATACATCAGCACATCGACCTCGGGAACATAAGACGGATCGGTCATGGCAAACACCAGTGTAACCTCGTCTCCGTCGACTTCGGATTCATCTTCCAACAACACGATCGGTTCCATCCCCTGCGCCCCTGCCGGCTGGAGCGCGAATCCGGCCAGATTCGCGACCGGCAGCAGCGAGACGATGAGCAGCGCGATGATCGGACGCAGCCAAAAGCGTTTCCTGAACATGCAATCACTCGCTTTATCATTGGTATGGCACGGACAAACCGGAACAATCCCGCGCATTTCGTGCCGATTCGACAATAAAATCTTACCATTTCACCCCCGCAATTGCCATTCAAAAAATTGTCATTATTGATAAGACCCGCATAAACATGTCAATCATGTTTACACGGGTCTGGATTACGGGCTATACACTATACCCTTCGCGCGATCAGGTCTCAGATATGCGGACGATCAACCGGGATGCGCCGGCTGAAGGGGTCAGCCTGAGTCCCAGCGGTGTCTGTTCCGCCGAGGCGCCCTCCACCGACGCCGCGTCCCGGATGCCGCGAAGCACGACATGCCATGGCTTCACGGCGCCTTCCGCCGCGATCTCGATCACGTTCCCGCTTCGGGCTGCGGTAACGGCGAGCGTCGGATTGCCCTGCAGATCGTGGACGACCGCCCTTGCCGACGCGCCGTCCTCCAGCTCGAACAGATGGAACGTCACGTTGTCCGCGTAATCGTAATCCGGCCGCTGATGGTTCGCGCCGATCGCGATCAGCGAGTTCGGGCGGACGAGCAGCGGCAGCGACAGATAGCCGTGCTTCTCGCGGCGCCATTTTCCGCCGGTGACGGTCTCGCCCGTGAGCAGATTTGTCCAGCGACCCTCCGGAACGTAGTACAGCGCCTCTCCACGGTCGTTCATGATCGGCGCGACGAGCAGCCGCTCGCCGAACATGTATTGCCTGTCAAGGTACAGGCAGGTCGGATCGTCCGGGAACTCGAGCACCATCGCGCGCAGCATCGGCAGGCCGCGCTCCTTCGCCTCGACCGCGTACGCGAACAGGTGCGGCATGAGCGAGCACTTCAGCTCGGTGAAGAACCGGAGCACGTCGACCGACTCCTCGTCGAACAGCCAGGGCACGCGGTACGATTCGTTGCCGTGCAGCCGGCTGTGCGAGGAGAGCAGCCCGAAGGCGACCCAGCGCTTGTAGACGTCGGCCGGCGCCGTCCGCTCGAAGCCGCTGATGTCGTGGCTCCAGAAGCCGAAGCCCGAGAGGCCGAGCGACAGGCCGCCGCGCAGCGTCTCGGCCATCGAGTCGTACGTCGCCGAGCAGTCGCCGCCCCAGTGGACCGGGAACATTTGGCCGCCGGCCGTCGCCGAGCGCGCGAACAGCACCGCCTCTCCCTTGCCGCGGCATTCCTCGAGCAGTTCGAACACCGCCTTGTTGTAGAGATGCGTGTAGTAGTTGTGCATTTTCCGCGGATCGGAGCCGTCGAACCAGACGACGTCGGTCGGAATCCGCTCGCCGAAGTCCGTCTTGAAGCAGTCGACGCCCATCTCGAGCAGACGCCGCAGCTTGCCCTGATACCAGCGCACCGCCTCCGGGTTCGTGAAATCGACGAGCCCCATGCCCGCCTGCCACATGTCCCATTGCCAGACGTCGCCGTTCGGCCGCCTGACGAGATAGCCGTTCTCCATCCCTTCCCTGAACAGCGGCGACTTCTGCGCGATGTACGGGTTGATCCAGACGCAGATGCGGAGGCCGCGCGCCTTGAGCCTCCCGAGCATCCCTTCCGGATCGGGGAACACGGCGGGATCCCATTCGAAATCGCACCATTGGTATTCCTTCATCCAGAAGCAGTCGAAGTGGAA
>NICF_comb_assmDRAFT_10003454_pt1 | contig 11454 bp, 8 predicted proteins | sample NewIslPassag4_SG_FD_11279 | JGI IMG/M metagenome (IMG submission 11279) | reverse complement strand
TGCCACGGGTGGGGCGTGCCCAGGTGGGAGCGCTCACCGTTGACCTCGGTCCGTGGGTCGGACAGGTTGACCAAGATTCGCTCGACGCTGTTGCCGGGCGTCACCGACGCGATACCCTCGCCTTCCGCCTCCAGCGACGCCAGCACCTGCTCCTGCACTTGCAGGTTCCAGGCAAAGTCCACTTCGCCTGTCTGGATCGCGGCGCGGGCCGCGCTGGTCGCGTCGCCGCCACCCTTCAACTCCACCTGAGCGAAGAATGGCTTCCCCTCCTCGCGGTAGTTGTCGTTCACGGAGTAGAGGACGACGTCGCCCGGGCGGAATTCGTCGACCTTGAAGGGCCCGGTGCCGATCGGCATCAGGTTGAACGGAGCGTTTCGCGCCTCTTCCCCGACGTAGTCGCGAAGAACGTGTTCCGGAAGGATCATCCCATAGGGGCCGACGAAGACGTTGAACCAGCCCGGCGTCGGATCGGTGAAGTGGATCACCACCGTGTAGTCGTCGGGGGTCTCGATCGACTCGATACCCCGGTAGTAGCTCACCGTGGTTGCGGTCGTTTGCTCGTTGATGACGTAGTCGTACGTGAACTTCACGTCGGCGGAGGTGAACGGCTCGCCGTCCGACCAGACGACCCCTTCCTTGAGCCGCCAGGTCACGCTCAGCCCATCTTCCGCGACACCCCCGTTCTCGAGACTGGGGATCTCGGCAGCCAGCTTGGGCACCAACTGGGCGTTGATGTCGATGTCAGCCAGCGGCTCAAGCACCACCGCGGCGGCATCGAAGTCCTTCGTGCCCTGCGCCAGATGAGGGTTGAGGATCGTCGGAGCTTGCCACCAAAGGAGCTTCAGCAGGCCACCCTGCCCACGCTGGCCGGCCGGTGCGGTACCAGGGCTCCCGCTCGGGGTCTGCTGGGCCGCACCTCCACCGGTGGTGGGCACCGCCGTTTCGCTCGTACCCCCGCCCCCGCCTCCGCAAGCGGCAAGGAGCGACGCCAGCACCGGCGCGCCAAGACCGAGTGCGGCACCACGCCTGAGCACCTCGCGGCGATTGAGTCGACCGGCCCGGATCTCCGCAAACAACTCGTCGACGTCGCGGCTACGCATGGAACGATCTCCTCCTCAGCTAGTTCGACGCCACGATGCTCGCTGGAGGCACACCCGATACTCGCGCCCGGGCGGTGCAAGCAGCGGTTCGATCGCTTCGAGCGTGGGTCCACCTCCTCACACAGCCCATCTACCCGATCTGCGTCGCACGAACCGCATTCCACCAGACAGCCAGCTTGTGCTGAAGAAGCATGCGAAAACGAGGCAGTGACATGCGCGTTCCGCGAATAGTGCCCATTCTAGTAGCGTGTCAGAGCAGGTGTCAAGTGGCGGAGTTGAGGGGCACCTGTGACGGGAACGGCAGCGTGGCCCCCGCTGGAAAGGACGGCTGCAAGCGGGTAAACTTACAATGTAGTCCGCGTCGCGGCGTGGCCGTGCCCGCGTAGCTCAGCGGATAGAGCCGGGGCGTCCTAAGCCCTGTGGTCGGGGGTTCGAGTCCCTCCGCGGGCGCCGTGCATCAGGCCGGTGGAGCAGGACCTGCTGCACCGGCCAACGGCTCGAGCGGAACCGCGAAGGAGGCCGCCGTGGACGTCCAGATCAAATCCCGGAACCTACGCCTCACCGACGCCCTCCAGGAATATATCCAAACCCGCCTGCAACGCCTCGACAAGATCGACCAGAAAGTGACCGACGCCAAGTTCGAGATCCGCTCGGAGCGGAACCGCACCGGCGGTGAGCAGATGGTGGCCCAGTTCACGATCGCCACCAAGGACGCCATCCTCCGCACCGAGGAGAAGAACCGCGACATCCACGTCGCCATCGACCTCGCCATCGAGCGCATGGAGCGACAGATCCGCCGTTTCCGTGACAAGCGCGTCTTCTACCGCCGCCGCCAGGCCCAGATGGCAGCCGAAGCCGGTGAGTTGCTCCCAGCCGGCACGCTTGACGGCCTCGACGTCGCTGACGAAGAAGAGACCCCGACCGAACTGCTGGTGCGGCGCAAGCGCTTCAAGATTCAGCCGATGAGCGAGGAAGAGGCCATCGAACAGATGGAGCTCCTCGGCCACGACTTCTTCGTCTTCTTCAACCCCGATCTGGCTGAGATCAACGTGCTCTACCGTCGCCGTGACGGGCTCTACGGGGTCATCCAGCCCGACCTCGCATAAGTGTCGAGCTGCGACCGTCGGGAGCCGGAGCGCCCGGATGCCTCCCCGACATCCTCGCCACCCGGTTCCCGGCGGCTGACAACCGATGCCGGCTCAACGCGCTGAGACATCCGCCACACAAACAGCGGGGCTACCCACAGGCAAATCCGTGCCGAGAGATGCGCGGCTTCCCCCGCAATTGCCGACATCCTCCCGTCTGCCTGCCGCTTCGTCCCGAGCCCGCCTCAACGGTCTCGTGCGACCCCGACCGTCTCCGCGATGGGTCGTGAACGGATCCCCGTGCGGGGGCACGCGCCCAGGGGGTGGCCCAGTTTGACGAGGTGTTGGAGTGTACGGGCGCGGCCCGTGCCCGGGGGTTGGTGGCGTGAGGATCCCCGCGTCGTGGACCGTGCCGAGCGGCGGAGTCCATCATGCCGAGGCGCCAGTCCTGCGTCGCTCCAGCCGGCATGAGCCGGCTTTCCTTGTCAGCCCGGCGGCTTCAGCCCCGCGCACGCGCCGAGCAGCGAACATCCAACGAACTCGTCAAACTCCAGTACCACCGGGCACGCGCAGCCCCCATACACCCCTCGAATTCGGCACACTCCATCAGCCCCAGGCACACGCTCGTACCGCTCACCCACCACATGTGAACCGCCTGCACTCGTTCGACCCATTGACCTCCCGCCCAGGGCGCGTCCTAAGCGCCCCACCGGTCCACACCGGGGCGGGAATGCGCCGACTTGTCGCGACGTTGTATGCTAGCAGTGCCGACTTACGAGGCTCGGGTCGCTCTGCGGTGATGACACGCCGCAGCGTGGGAGCGCGCGAGGACGGCACTGCGAAGCTGTCTGGGATTTATGACGTGGGTCCGGGCGGCCAGGTCGGCCAGCATCATGGGTCAAGTGGGGCCGGGGGAAGGTAGTACACGCGGGTGCAAAGCGCACAGCAAATCACATCACCGCTCTTCGTGCCTCCGCACGTGGAGCGGGTTGCGATGATCTCGGTCCACACGTCTCCCTTCGCCATGTTCGGCGGGCGAGACGCGGGCGGCATGAACGTCTACGTGCGGGAGCTGAGCCGGCACCTCGTCGAACGAGGCGTTGCCGTCGACATCTATACCCGGCGCACGGATCGACTCTCCCCGCAGATCACGCCCATCATGGAGGGTATGCGCCTGATCCAGGTGGAGGCTGGCCCGCCTCACCCAATCGACAAGGACTCCTTGTTCTGCTATCTCCCGGAGTTCGCGAGCGACGTCGCCTACCTCGCCATCAGCGAGGGGCTCCGCTACGACGCCATCCACGCCCACTATTGGCTGTCAGGCTGGGCCGGCCACCTGCTTCGCCGCTACATCGACGCGCCGCTCGTCTTGATGTTCCACACGCTGGCCCACCTGAAGAACGCCGTGGCTCAAGATGAGCACCGCGAAACCACCCTCCGTCTCCAGGTGGAGCGCCGTCTCGTGGACCTGGCCGATGCCATCATCTCGGCCAACCCCGATGAGCGCGAAGAGATGATCCACCGGCTCGGCGCGGACCCGGCACGCATCCACACCGTTCCGCCGGGCGTCGACCTGGAGCGGTTCCGCCCCGCGGACGGCTACGCCGCGCGTCACCGTCTCGGCCTGCCGGATGGTCCCCTCGTCCTCTTCGTCGGCCGCATCGACCCGGTGAAGGGGATCGACACCCTCTTCGACGCCTTCCGGCGCCTCGTCCACGACCATGAGTGGGAGGGACCAGCGCCCAGGCTCGTCTTCGTCGGCGGGTTGATCCAGATCGACGACCACGGCTCGACGATGGACGCCGACCTGCAACGGCTGGCCGCCCGGGCCGAAGCGCTCGGCCTCTCGGACTACGTCCTCTTTCACGGCGCCCAGCCCCGCGAGCGGCTGCCGCTCTACTACAACGCGGTGGATGTCTGCGCCGTCCCTTCGCGCTACGAGTCGTTCGGGCTGGTGGCCGTCGAGGCGATGGCCTGCGGCACCCCGATCGTGGCCTCCCGCGTCGGCGGGTTGCGGTTCACCATCGAGGACGACATCTCCGGCCTGCTCGTCCCGCACTCCGACCCCGCCGCGCTGGCCGCGGCCCTGCGCCGCGTGCTGATCGACCACGATCTGCGATCCCGCATGCAGGTCGGTGCACGTCAGGCGGCCGTCCACTTCTCGTGGCAGACGATCACCTCGGCAGTGCTCGGGGTCTACGAGCACCTCGCCGCAGCAAATCCGGTCATCGCGTCGGCGTGATGCGTGATGCGTCACACGTCATACGTCATGCGTCATACGTGACGCGTTTTGCGTATTGTGTGTTCCTCCCCTCTCCCCTTGTGGGAGAGGGGTCGGGGGTGAGGGGAACGCAACACGGAATACGCAACACGCATCACGTATGACGTATGACGCATGACGTATGACACTGCTTGGGTGACGAAAGGAGCACGCAACTCGATGCCTGCCGTAATCGATCCCAGCGTCTGTGATCGAAACTTCGCCGGATGCTTCCCGGCCCGGCGCTGCCCGGAGCAGGCGTTCTTCTTCGATGCCGCCACCGAGCAGGTGGTCATCGACAGCACCCTCTGCGGCACCTGCCCCGGTCCCTGCGTCAACTTCTGCGACCGCTACGCGATCCGCTACACCCCGGACCCGGACGAGTTTGAGGTCCTCAAGGCGCGTACCCTTGGCGAGATGACCGAGGCCGAAGCCGCCGAGGCGCTGGCCAAGCGCAAGGAAGAGCGGGCCGCGGCCAAGGCGGCGGAGGAAGCGGCGAAGAACGCGGTCATCGAGGTCACGACGGCTACGTTCGACGCCCAGGTCCTGCAGGCGGACATCCCGGTCGTCGTCGACTTCTGGGCACCCTGGTGCGGCCCCTGCAAGATGATGGCGCCGGTCTTCGAACGGCTCGCCGAACAGTACCGCGGTCTGGTGCGGTTCGTGAAGGTGAATGTCGACCAGGAGCCGTCGCTGGCGATGCGGTACCGGGTGCAAGGGATCCCGACCCTGGCGTTCTTCTGGCAGGGCCAGCTCGTCAATATCCACGTAGGCGCCCTGCCGGAGTCCGCGTTGCAGACAGCCGTCTACCAGTTCCTCAGCGCGGTCCGTGCCCAACAGCAGCAACAGCAGACGGCGGCGACCGAGGACACCGTCCAGGAGGTCTAGCGTGGCTGCACCGGTCTTCCGCATCGACCCCGAAGTCTTCAGCCTGGTCCCCACGGCCCGGTTCTACGCCGTGGTCGTGCGCGGGATCGACAACCGCCGCGGCGCCGCGGCGGCAGCCGCGCGGCTGGCGGAGGCGACGGCCGCGGTCCGCGAGAGCTTCGACGGCCGCGATCCCAAGTCGGCGCCGGAGATCGCGGTCTGGCGCGACGTCTTCGGCGCCCGCGGCTGGACTCCGAGCAAATACCTCAGCTCCATCGAGGCCCTCGTGCGTCGCGTGGTGAAGACCGGAAGCATCCCGAGCATCAACCCAGCCGTCGACCTGGGCAACGCCGCATCCCTCACCTACCTCGTCCCCATCGGCGCGCACGACCTCGGCACCGCACCCGACGGAATCACCGTCCGGCTTGCCGGGCCGGACGACGTGTTCCGCCCGATGGGGGACGCGCCGGACGAGACACCCGACCAGGGCGAGATCGTCTACGCCCACGGCACCGATATCCGGACGCGCCGCTGGGTCTGGCGGCAGAGCCGCACCGGCCTGGTGAGCCCGGAGACGACCGACCTGCTGTACCCCATCGACGCTTTCGCCGGGATCACCGACGACGCCGCCCGGCAGGCAGCGGAAGCGCTGTGCGACATGGTTCCGGCGCTCCTGGGTGGTCACGCAATGCTGGCCTACCTCGACGCTGCCCACCCCGAGCTTCGCGACTGACCCGGCGGCGTGGCCCACTCCGCTGCCGCGAGCCCTTGGGAGTGCCGAACGTGTCTGGTCCGATCGATCAGGCACCGGCCCCAGTAGGTTCCCACGAATGCGCTGAGAATCTACTGGGGCGGGCGGATTCCGTCCGGTCGTTCACATGGCCGCGGAGGAGGGCCAGCCCATCGGCAGAGGGGCTGTCGGCGATCTCATGGATAGTCCGCTTCTTGCCGTGGCCCTCCCCACTCGCAATCCGCTCCGCGGTCAGGACGATCGCCGCTGGCGTCGTTCGAGGAACGACCGGATCGCGCCCTGGGCCTCTTCCGTCTCGAAGACGCGCAGGAAGTGCTCGCGCTCGAACGCCACCCCGGCGTCCCAGGGCATCTCCCGACCGAGCTTGACCGCCGCCTTGGCGGCCTGCGTCGCGGCAGGTGAGTAGCCGGCGATCTCGTTCGCAAGGGCCATCGCCTCATCGACGTACCGGTCCACCGGAACGACGCGGTTCACCAGTCCCAGACGCAGCGCCTCGTCGGCGGAGACCTCTCGGCCGGTCAACACCAGCTCCATCGCGAGCGGCTTGCTCAACCGCCCGGCCAAGTGCTGGGTTCCGCCTGCGCCGGGGATCAGCCCGAGGCGAATTTCCGGGCTGGCAAAGCGGGCCGTCTCCGACGCCACGATGAGGTCACACGCGAGCGCCAACTCGAAGCCGCCACCGAAGACGTAGCCCGACACGGCGGCGATTATCGGCTTGTCGAAACCCCAGATCGTCGCCCACTGCGGCCGATCCGAGCTTGCGCCCGTCAAGTCCCGGGACGTCACGTTCGCGAAGACGTCGACGTCGGCGCCGACGGAGAACGCTCGCTCGCTACCGGTCAGCACCACGACACGCACCTCGTCGTCGGCACGTGCGTTCTCCAGCGCGCCGGCAATCTCGCGCATCATCTGGGGATTGATCGCGTTCAGTTTCTCGGGCCGATTCAGTCGAAGAACGAGGACGTGACCCGTTCGCTCGGTCAGGATCGTCTCCATCACTCGCTTCCGCTCCATGAGCCCGTGCTACCGTCGACGTGCCGTGGCCTCGCGCACCACCGTTTGCAGCCGCGCGCGCACCTCGCCGTCGCGGAGCGCTTTCGCCCACGCCTCTCCCTCGTACGCCAGCGCGTCGGCGATGGGGATGCCGCCCGCGACGTTGGTGACAGCCTGCGCCCAGACCTCTCCGATGGCGCTCGGGAGGCCGGCATGCTCGGCGATCTGCGCGACACGTGCGCGGAGGCTCGCCACACCACGCTCGTCCAGCGCCGGGAGGTTCACCGGCCGCGCGCGGACGCTGCTTGCCAGCGTCGAGCCCACCGCGCGAGCCACGTCCAGCAGACCGTCGCGGTTCAGACTGACCACATCGCCGGACGCCAGCACCCCCAGGCGCTGCGCCCGCGCCGCCGATAGGATCGACGTAGCCGTCGCCGTGCTGAACCACTGAAGGCCGTCGACGTCCTGCGCGGGACGTCCATTCCCAGCGGTGGCGTCTCCTTCGGAGTTCCCGGGAATCATGTCCCCGCGAGCCAGCAGACCGGTCACGGCGCCGAGTGGCAGCAACCCGGCTCCCAGCTCGGGGAAACCGAGGACGCTGGTGACGTAGGCAACCGTCCGGTCCGCCCACAGCGCGACGGTCGTCGCGGCCCCGCGCACCTGCCCGTCGAGCACGACGACGATCGGCAAGCCGGACTCAGCAAGTGCCAGGAACCCGCGCCGCACCCCGGCGATGACGTCCTCGACACCGTGCCAGTCGCCCGCCTCGGCGAGCTCCAGCATCCGGCCGTATGGATAGCCAAGGCCCTCCATGCGCGGGACAAGCGCGAGCGCCTGCGGCCACGTCTCGCGGGTTGCCGAGGCGATGAGTTCCGGAAGCTGGTCGATTGCCGGCACACGAACGGCGACCACTCCGTCGCCCAAATCGTGGATCCCGCGCCGCTCCAGCTCCGCCCAGGCCCGTGCCTGTCGATCCCGCCCGGCAGTCGAGACGGTATCGAGCGGAATGACGGCGTCGCTGGCGATGCCCAGCGCGCCCCCGTCGGGATAGAAGCCACCGTGCCGCCGCGCCCGCGCGAGCAGGTCGGGCTCACCCTGGTCCGCGCTCGCGACGAGCTCGGCGGCCAGGTCGGGACCGAGGGAGCTCATCTGGCGATACGGACCAGCCGCCCAGCCGAAGCCCCACTCCAGCGCGCGGTCGACGGCCGGAAGGTCCACCGCGACGTCCGGTGTCTTGTCGAGAACGTAGCGATAAGTCCCTCCGAGCAGGGCGCGGACGTAGGCGCCGTACGGATCAGGCAGGCGGATCGCGGCCTTGAGCCGCTCGGGGAAGGGCTGGCTCAACACTTCCGCCAAGCCTCGGATCTCCGGCTCACGATACGGGCGATAGGTGCCGGTCTCGATATCGAGCGAGAGCTGGTTGTCACCATCGCGACGGAAGAATCCACCGCCCGTCTTGTCCCCGAGGTGTCCTTCGTCGAACAGCCGCCTGACCCAGGGCGGCAGTGAGTAGTCGTCGCCGGTGGACTCCTGCAAGCTCCCGGTACCCAGCACCAGGATGTCCAGGCCCGTCAGGTCGATGGTGCGGAACGTCGCGGAGCGCGGCCGACCGAGCAGCGGCCCGGTCAGGGCATCGACCTCCTCCACGGTCAGCCCGAGCTCGCCGGTCAGCCGGATGGCGAGCACCAGCGAGTAGATGCCGAACCGATTGGCAACGAAGCCGGGGCTGTCGCGGACCACAAGCGCGCGGCGGCCGAGCTGGCGCTCCAGGAAGCGGACAAACCAGTCGAAGCGGGGTCGGTCGGCCTCCGGCAGGCACGCGACCTCGGTCAGCAGCAGCGCGCGCGGCGGGTTGAAGAAATGGGTGGCGAAGAAGCGCTCGCGCCAGGAGGCCGCCTCGTCGGGAAGGAGCGACGCCAGCGCGAAGGTGGACGTGTTCGTGGTGATGAGCGCGTCGGAACGGACGACGTCCACCAGGGACCGGAAGAACGCCCGCTTGACCTCCCGATCCTCAACAATCGCCTCGAGGATCCAGTCGCAGTCTGCCAGCAGTGAGAGGTGCTCGTCGGTGTTTCCTACCGTCACGCGCTCCACGCGTCCGGATCCAGGAACGCCCGGTTGGCCACCGCGCGTTCCAGTCCACGCCGCGCGGGTGCGTTCGGCTCGTCGTCGCCACGTACATCGAGCAGTACGACCTCGAGACCGGCCGATGCGACCACCCCCGCGATCGCACCACCCATCGATCCGGCACCGACGATCCCGACTCGACGAATCACGCCTCCTCCTCCCACACCTGATCTCGATACCGTGCGCGGAGCTCCGCCTTCGCGAGCTTCCCGGTCGACGTCTTGGCGAGCTCGTCCACAAAGATGATCTTGTCCGGCAGCCACCACTTGACGAATCGCTCCGCCAGAAATGCACGCAGCTCCTCGGCAGTCGCCTGCTGCCCCTGCCGCAGGACCACGAGCGCGACCGGCCGCTCCTGCCACCGCTCGTGCGGCACGCCGATCACCGCCGCTTCCTCGACGGCGGGGTGAGCCACCAGGGCCGCTTCAAGCTCGAGCGAGCTGATCCATTCGCCGCCCGACTTGATCAGATCCTTCGCCCGGTCCACGATCTTGATGTAGCCCTCTTCGTCGATGACCGCCACGTCGCCCGTCGCCAGCCAGCCGTCGTGGAACGATTCGGCACTCTCCCCCAGGTAGTAGCTCGTCGCGATCCAGGGACCGCGGACTTGCAACTCGCCGACGCTCTTCCCGTCCCACGGCGCCTCCTGGCCGTCCTCGCCGACGACGCGTGCTTCGACGAAGGGAGCCGGCAGTCCCTGCTTCGCAAGCCAGGTGTAGCGCTCCTCTGGCGGGAACTGATCGAGCTTGACATGTGCCTGGAATCCAAGCAGCACCTCGGTCATGCCCCACCCGTGGATGGCCGTCATACCAAGCCGCTCCAGCCGTCGCAGCAGCGCCTCGGGCGCCGCGCTGCCACCGAGGACGGCCCGCAGCCGCGGCGACAAGGACCACTGCCCCGGCTTCGCCTCCATCAAGTTCGCGATGTCGTGCCAGACGGTCGGGACGCCGGCAGCGAAGGTCGCTTGCTCGCCGGACATGAGGTCGAGCATGTCCCGGGCCTGAGGTCGCGGACCCGGCATCACGACGCGCGAGCCAACCAGCAGTGCCGCATACGGCAGCGCCCAACCGGCGACGTGGAACATCGGCACCGACATCAGGATGCAGTCGTCGCGGCTGATGGCGAACGAGATGGTCGACGTCAGCGCCAGGGAGGCCATCGCAAGCTGGCCGTGCGTCCAGAGCACGCCCTTCGGCCGGCCCGTCGTGCCCGAGGTGTAGCAGAGGAACGCGGGCGTGTCGGGAGCCATCCGTTCTCGGCCGATATCGGCACTCCCGGCGGTGAGCAGACCGTCGTATCGCTCGTAGCCCGCGCCGTCGGGCGGCTCCCCGACGACGAACACCCGCTCCAGCCGGACGCCGTCGCGGAAGGCCTCGAACACGGGGAGGAGCGACGCGTCCACGATCAGGAACCGGTCCTCGGCGTGGTTCACGATCTGCGCGAGGTCGGGCGGGTTCAGCCGCAGATTCAGCGTATGGATAACCCCGCCAACCGCCGGGATGGCGTAGTACGCCTCGAGGTGAGCAGTGCGGTTCCACAACAGGGTCGCAACCCGATCCCCCTGGCGTAACCCGGCGCGCCGCAGCCCCGCCGCCAGTTGCGCGGCCCGCCCCAGAGTGTCGCGGTACGTGGTGTAGCGGACGCTCCCGTCATCGACGCGCTCCACGATCGCCTGATTCGGGAACATCCGCGCCGCTCGGTCGAAAACAGCGTTGACCGTCAACGTCGGCCCCAGCATCCGCGTCCCTCCCGTGATCTGTGTCAGTCGCGTCCGGTGGATCCATGGTAGAGCACTTCGGTGACCCGGTCCACCGCCGAGCGGCGACGCGCTCAGCCCCGGTTCAAACCCGACAAGTGCCACGAGGAGCGACGACGTGCGTATGAGATTTCTGATCCGGCAGGCAGTGTAGCGGCGATATTCCCGACCGGTCAACGGGCGCTATCGACGGCAGGCAGCACCTGGGCACGGAGTGTAGTGCGCTCGAAGCAGACTGACCGCATGGTCGTGAACAGTGAGGTCCGGTTCCCGAGACAGGCTATGGGGACGCGCCGAATAAACACAAATCGCGGCGGGGGTTTCCCCGCCGCGATTCGCTGCTTGTCCTGGTTGCCTGCGCTAGCCCCGCGCCGCGGCGGCGCGACGGACGGCTTCCGGCGCGCCGTGGCAGTTCTTGTACTTCTTGCCGCTGCCACACGGGCACGGGTCGTTGCGGCCGACCTTCTCCTTGACTCGCCGCGGCTGCGCGCCGCCGTCGGTCGGCTGGTTTGTGA
>NICF_comb_assmDRAFT_10003453_pt1 | contig 11455 bp, 8 predicted proteins | sample NewIslPassag4_SG_FD_11279 | JGI IMG/M metagenome (IMG submission 11279) | reverse complement strand
GGAGGCCAGCCTGCCGGAGGCGAGCCGGCCGAGCACGGTGCCGGGAACGGCTCGGCCTGCGGCGGCTCCCCCGGCGCCAATACCACTGGCGGCGCATTTTCCTCCCAGACCGGGGCAAGGACACGTCCGGGTCTAGGGCAACGTATTCCGGCCAGTCCGGGTTGGTGCTCCTGTCGCAGGAGCAGGCTCACGGTCACAAGAGCCGGCTCACTGTCGGCGGCGCGAGCCCGATGGTTAGAGGCGCAGGCTCACGGCCACCGCCAGGTTGACCACCGCGTGGGCCGCCATAGGCGCTACGAGGGTACCGGTCCGCTCGTACAGCCGGGCCAGCAGGAGGCCGATAAAAAACAGCGGGAGGAAGTGCACGACGTATGCGTGGGCGGCGGCAAACGCCGCGGCGCTGGCGTAGGCGGCACGGCTGCCCAGCCGCGCCCGCAGCACGCCGTGGACGTAGCCGCGGAAGAACAGCTCCTCCGACAAGGGGGCCACCAGCACCGACCCAACAAAGAGCAGCGCCAGTACTGCGGGTGGCAGCTCCAACTGGAACAAGGCCGTTACCGCCCGCTCCCGGTCCACGTGGCGGGCCACCGCTTCCTCCCCCAAAAGCGCCTCGAAAACCAGCACCGCCACCCGGCTGCCCACGATGTTGACGAGCAACAGCGCGAGCCCCGCCGCGAGGCCCTGCCCGGCGCGCGAGAGCCACCGGTCCGCCGACAACCCCAGAACGCGTACGGACAGGCCCAGGCCCCTTGGACCCGTCACGTGGCTGAGGGTGATGGCGATCAGCGCCGCACCCTGGGCCAGCAGCGCCGCGCCTGCCGCCGCCGCATCCCGCACCTCGGGCGGGAAATCCAGTCCCGCCGCGGGCAAAAAAGCCCGCGCCAGCACCATGGCCGCGCGCGGGACAAACAGGGCCGAGAGAATGTAGATGGCTGCCGGGTTGAGCAAAGTGTCCCGGATGGCCGGTGCGCTCTTTTCCCTCACAGCCAGTAGTTGGGGGCCTCCTTGGTGATTTGCACGTCGTGGGGATGAGCTTCCCGCATCGCCGCGTAGGTGAGGCGGACGAACTGCGTGTTCTCCTGCAGCTCTTTGATGGTGCGGGTACCCAGGTAGCCCATTCCGGCCCGCAGGCCGCCCACCAACTGAAACACGGTTTCCGCCAGCGGGCCCTTGTAGGGCACACGGCCCTCGATGCCTTCCGGCACTAGCTTGCGGTCCTTGGCCCCGTCTTCTCCGCCTTCCTGGAAATAGCGGTCGCTGCTGCCGGCCCGCATGGCACCGATCGATCCCATGCCCCGGTACACCTTGTAGCTGCGGCCCTGGTAGATCTCGATCTCGCCGGGGGCCTCCTCGGTACCCGCGAACAGGTTGCCCAGCATGACGGCGCTGGCGCCGGCCGCGATGGCTTTGACGATGTCGCCCGAGTAGCGGATGCCGCCGTCCGACACGATGGGGATGCCGTACTCCCTGGCCACCTGCGCGCTTTCCCACACCGCGGACACCTGCGGCACGCCAATGCCGGCCACGACGCGGGTCGTGCAAATGCTGCCCCCGCCCTGGCCCACCTTTACGCAGTCCGCCCCCGCCTCGATCAAGGCCCGGGTGCCCTCGCCCGTGGACACGTTGCCGGCGATGATGCTGACGCGGTCGCCGAACTCGCTCTTAAGCCAGGAAACCATGTCCAGCACCTTGCGGGAATGGCCGTGGGCGGTGTCCAGCACCAGGGCGTCCACGCCCGCGTCCACCAGCATGCGCGCCCGGGTCTTCGCGTCCCGACCGACGCCCACAGCGGCGCCCACCCGCAGGCGGCCCTTTTCGTCCTTGGCCGCGTTGGGATACTTGCGCGCCTTTTCGATGTCCTTGATGGTAATGAGCCCCTTGAGGCGGAAGTTTTCATCCACCAGGGGCAACTTCTCGATGCGGTGGCGGTGGAGGATCTGCTTGGCTTCCTCCAACGTCGTGCCCACCGGCGCCGTGATCAGGTTTTCCTTGGTCATCACGTTGGCGATGGGCTGCTCGTGGTCAGTCTCAAACTTCAGATCGCGGTTGGTGAGGATGCCCACCAAGCGGCCGGTTTCGTCCGTGATGGGCACGCCTGAGATGCGGTAGCGGGCCATGAGCTCCAGGGCATCCCGCACCCGGTGCTGGGGCGACAAGTAAATGGGGTCCACGATGACGCCGCTCTCGGACCGCTTCACCTTGTCCACTTCGCCGGCCTGGGTTTCCGGGTCCAGGTTGCGGTGGATGACACCCATGCCGCCTTCGCGGGCCAGTGCGATGGCCAGGCGCGCCTCGGTCACCGTGTCCATGGCGGCCGACAAAAGCGGGATGTTGAGCCGGATGGTCCGGGTGAGCCACGTGGACGTGTCCACCTCGGCCGGCATGACTTCGGAGTAGTGCGGCACCAGCGACACGTCGTCAAAGGTTAACGCCTCGGGCAGAAACTTCTCCAAGGACCGGGTCCTCCCCCGTTCGGATTGCACCGATTATATCAGAGCCCCACCGGGGCGTCCAGTTGCGCCATGACAAGCCCCGTCAAGAGCTTGGGGTAAAAGTACGTGGACTTCTGGGGCATGCTGTGGCCGGCCAGCGCAATGTCCCGCACCGCCGCGGGCGGCGTGGGCCGCACCAGGAACGCGGCCTCGCCCCAGCCGCCGTCCACCGCGGCGATGGCTTCGGCGGCGCTGCGCGTGTAGCTCAGGTAGGTCCCGGACCCTTGAGCCTCCGCGTCCAATCCGGCCGCCTGCGGCAGGGCCAGCCCGTGCAGCACCGTCACGTCCAGAGTCCGCCACGCGTCAGGTTTGCCCGCCGTCGCGGCCTTCCATGCCCCCTCGTCGACCAGGCGCGCCACCCAGCCCCTGCCGCCGGTGTACACAGCGAAACCGGGCACCCGCCCCAAGGCTTCCAGCGCCCCAAGCAGCTCCGCGGCCGGATCACCCTGCAACGCCACGGGCGCCAGGGCGAAGGAGCGCTCCAGGCGCTGCACCAGCTCATCACTCCCCACGCCCGTGCCCCGCAGGATGCGGTGGGTGGCAAGCACCGTCAAGCCGCGGGACTCAAGGTCTACCAGGACCATCATGACGTAGTTCCACGCGGCGTCCGGCTGGTCCCCCGACCGGGCCCGCTCCTCATCCCGGAACGCGACGGCGGTCTCATAGCGATGGTGGCCGTCGGCGATAACGATGCGGGCCGGCGCCAGGGCCGAGCGAATGGCCGTCAGCGCAGCCGGGTCTGTGAGCACCCACAGGCGGTGGTCGACCCCGTCGCGATCGACCACCTCGACAGCAGGCGCGTGTTGGCACGCGGCGCCAAGCAGATCATCCATGGGTTTCGCGGCGCCGAAGTGCAGCCCAAAGACGGGGCTAAGGTGGGTGCGGGTAGCCCGCAGCAGGTTGAGCCTGTCTTCCCGGGGCTTGGGTAAGGTGCGCTCGTGGGGGAACACGACGCCCTCCCCGTAGGCCGCCGCTCGGACCATGCCCGTCAGACCCCAGCGCACCAGTTCCTCCCCGGACGGGCCCCGGTACGCCTGGCGGTAGGCGTAAAAGGCGGGCCGGTCCTCAGGCTGCAGGACGCCGTCGCGGATCCACTGGGCCAAACGGGCCGCCGCCTGGCTGTAGCCGTCGTCGGACAGGTCGACGCGAACGATGTTGTAAGGACTTTGGGCCGCCAGCCGCTCCCGCTCGGCCGCGTCGATGACGTCATAGGGCGGGGCGACGACCGCCTCCAGGTTCACGGCTCCGGGGTTGTACCTCAGGCCGCGGAAAGGCTGTACGTCCAAGGAAGCTCCACTCCTTTGGGCAACGCACTTCGGGGCCGCAGCGGCAACTCCTGCCGCCGGCAGAGGCCTCGCCCCGGAGCAGGGAGGCGGCGGCCGGTGCTCGAATGTTGGGCTGAGCCCACGCCGGCTCCCCGTGGAGCCGGCCGGCAACCTGCCTGCCGGCCGGGCCTGGCCGTCCCCGCGCCCGCGGCCCCGGCGGTTCAATGCTACGGGAGGTTCGCCGGGGGGCTCATCCGGTCCTCTCAACGGGGAGACACTGGCACGCGGGGAGGGACTCCCGCCGGGTGAAGGTCTTTGTGCTCAACTGCGGCAGCTCATCGGTTAAATATAAGCTCTATGACATCGCCCCCGGCGGCCCCCACACCGTGCTGGCCACCGGCCGCGTGGAGCGTGTAGGCACCGACGCGGCCGTCCTCACCCACCGCCAAGGCGGGCAAACGCGACAGGAGACGCGGCCCGTGCTGCACCACCACGAGGCCATCCGGCTGTGCCTCAGCCTGCTGGGGCGAACGGGCGTCGGCGTCGACCCTGCGGCCGTGGACGCGGTGGGCCACCGGGTCGTGCACGGCGGCGAACTGTTCCGGCACGCCGTTGTGGTGACGCCAGAGGTCAAGGAGGCCCTGCGGGAGCTGAATGATCTGGCACCGCTGCACAATCCCCACAACCTGGCGGGCATCGAAGCCGCGGAGGCCCTCCTGCCCCACGCCCCGCAGGTGGCGGTGTTTGACACGGCCCTGCACGCCCACATGCCGGCCTATGCGTACCTGTACGCCATTCCCTACGAGCTGTACGAGCGCTACCGGATCCGGCGGTACGGCTTCCACGGGATCTCCCACCAGTACGTGGCGCGCCGGGTGGCTCATCTCATGGGACGGCCGCTGGAGGAACTGCGGATCATTTCGTGCCACTTGGGCAACGGCTCGAGCATCGCGGCGATCCAGGGCGGCGTCTCCATCGATACGTCCATGGGCTTTACACCCCTGGAAGGCCTCATGATGGGCACCCGTTCCGGCGACATCGACCCCGGCGCCCTGATCTACCTCATGGCCCACGGAGACCTGAACTTGTCCGAGCTCAACGCGCTGCTCAACCGTCAAAGCGGCCTCAAAGGCATCACCGGTTTCTCCGGTGACATGCGGGACATCGAGGCGGCCATCGACGCGGGTGATGATCGGGCGCGGTTGGCCTTTGACATGTACGAGTATCGGGTGCGCAAGTACGTGGGCGCCTACGCCGCGGCCATGAACGGTGTGGACGCCATCGCCTTTACCGCTGGCATCGGCGAGCACTCGCCGCGCTTGCGGGAGCAGTTGTGCCGCCACCTGGGCTACTTGGGCGTGCGCATCGACACAGCCCGCAACGCCGCCGCCGCCGGCGAGACCGACATCACCGCCCCGGGCGCGTCCGTCCGGGTCTACGTCATCCCCACCGACGAAGAGCTGGTCATCGCCCAGGACACAGTCGCCTTGCTCAGCCGGTAGCGTCGTTGCCGGTGGCGCCGTCGGGACGGTTTCCATCGATCAGGGTCGGCTGCGCGCCCGGCGTCTCGGGCAGCAGGACGCCGCCCGAAAGGACCATCTTAAAGGCTTCTTCCGGGCTGATGTTGAGCGGGATCAGCTCCCGCGCGGGGGCAACGATAAAGAAGCCCGAGGTTGGGTTGGGCACCGTGGGCACGAAGACGGTCTTCATGGGCTCCGAAAACGGGCCCGCCAGCTCGCCTCGGGCCTCGTTGGTCACGAAGCCGATCGCGTAAAGCCCCGGGCGGGGGTGCTCCAGGAGCACCACTTCCCGGAAGGAGCTGCGCTTGACGCTGAAGGCCTCGATGACCTGTTTGACGCCGGTGTAGATGGACCGCACGATGGGGAACATGAGCAGGATACGCTCGCCCGCGGCCACCAGCCGGCGCCCCACCACATTGGTGGCCACCACGCCCACCAAGAAAAGCGCTGCCACGGTGAGAATGAGGCCGGCGCCGGGGATGCGCACCGGATCGCCGGTCACAAGGCCAATGAGCCACGCCACCAACGTCCCTAGGGACGCCTCCACGGTGCTGAAGGCAAACCACAGCACCCACACCGTAACCACCAGGGGCAGCGACACCAGCACGCCGGTGATGAAGTAGTTGCGGAGGAGCGTCGTCAGTCCACGCGCCATGTTCCATCCCCTTCTGTGCTGTGCTATAATGAGGGCCAGAAACTGCCAGGGAGGGCCCGCACCCCTTGGCCATCACCGTCAACTACCGCAAGGCCGCCCTCATCGTCGTCCTGGCCCTTGCCGTGGTGTTTCGCGGGCCTGTCCTCAGCGCTGTGCTTCCCTTCTGCGTGGCCTTTGTCCTGGCCCACCTCATCGACCCCATCGTCAACGCCTTGCAGCGCCGGCTGCGCCTGCCCCGGCCGCTGGCCACGATGGTGGCCATCTTCCTCGTCGTGGTGGTGCTGGGCTCGGCCGCGCTGTGGGTAATCACCAACATGTACAACGAACTGCTGGACCTGGCCCTGCTCCTTCCCGCCCACCAGCGCACCGCCATGAACGTGGCCAACCAGTTGCTCCAGAGCCTGGAGCAGCTCTTTGAAACGGTGCCCGAGGAGGTCACCGCCTACGTCCGCGAGACGCTCAACCGCCTGTTCCAGCGGGCCATCGAGCTGGTCGGCGGCTTCACCAACCGCCTGCTGGGCACCCTTGCGGGGCTGCCCAGCGCCGCCGTTATCTGGGTCGTTATTCTGCTCGCCACATACTTCTTCACAGCCGACCGGGAAGCCGTCAACCACGCGATCCTGCGCATGGTTCCGGCCGGATGGCGCCCGCGGGTGGCCGAAGCCCGGGACAAGATTCTAGTGGACCTGGGCGGGTTTCTCAAGGCGCAGGTGATATTGCTCTTCATCAGCACCACCATCGCGGCCGGAGGGCTCGCCCTTATCGGCAGCCGGTACTGGATGACGATGGCCATTATCCTGGGCATTTTGGACGTCATCCCGGTGATCGGTCCGGGCTTGATCCTGTTTCCGTGGGCCGGCATCAGCGTTTTCCTCGGCAACCTACCCCAAGCCGTGCAGTTGGTGGGCTTGTTCGTGGTCATGTTCGCCGCCCGCAACCTGCTGCAGGCCAAGGTGCTGGGCGACTCGGTGGGCATGCATCCGCTCTTGATGCTCATCGCCCTGTGGGTGGGGATCGTGGCCTTCGGCGTCTACGGCATCCTCATCGGGCCGATCCTGGCCATCATCGCCAAGGCCCTGCGCAACGCAGGCATCCTGCGCCTGCCGGGCGATGAGCCCGCGTCCTAGCTCCGCACCCTGCGCCAACGGCGCCTGCGCCTGGACGCTGCACTCGACCCAGGCGAAAAGGTCTCCCCCGCTTGGCGCGGGGGAGACCTCTGTTGCTGTTGACAACTGGACCCCAGCCGGGCGGGCGCACGCCCGGAGGTCAACGGACGTCACCGGCCCAGCCGGACCTCAACGTCGGCGGCGCTCCGCAGCTCCTCCAGCCAAACGGGGATGCGCTGCGACAGCTTCTCTTCCCACAGCTGCTCCCGGATGGAGTCGCGGGTTGCTTCGTCCAGCACCGCCTCGGCGCCCTCCTCGCGCTCCTCCACCAGGATCAAGTGGTAGCCGAACGGGGACTGTACCGGTTCGCTGATCTGGCCCGGCTCCAGGCTGAAAGCCGCTTCCTCAAACGGCTGTACCATGACGCCGCGTCCGAACCAGCCCAAATCGCCGCCCAGGTTGGCGGAACCCCGGTCGATGGAGTGTTCCCGCGCCAGTTCCGCGAAGTCTTCGCCGGTCAGATACCGCTCCCGCAGCTCGCGAGCCTCCTCCTCGGTTTCCACCAGGATGTGGCGGGCCCGCACCTGCTCGGGCTTGGCCAAACGCTCGCGGTTTTCGTCAAAGTAGGAGCGGATCTCGTCCTCCGTGACCTCGATGCCGTCCCCGGCCAAGGCGCGCACCAGGCGGTTGAGGTGGATCTGGCGCTCCAGGTCCTCCACCGTCATCCCGTACAAGGACAGCAGGGAGGCCAGCTGCTCCGGACCGCCCACGTCGTCTTCAATGGCTGCCACCTCGGCCGCGATCTCCTCGGGGGAGACCGTCACGCCGCGCGCCGACGCCTCCTGCTGGACCAGCTTGATGAGGATCAGCTCGTCCAGTACCTCCCGGCCGACGGCTCGCACCATCTCTTCGTACAGCTCATCCCGGGTGATGGGTTCCCCGTTGACCACCGCGACCACGTCGGCGTCGCTTTGCGCCAGAAGCGTCACAGCCCCGCCGGCGACCATCACCGCGGCCAGCGCTACGGCCGCGATGGTCCGGGTCGTCTTGGCCTGGAAGGCCTCCTTCAACCGGTTCAGTGGTAGACTCATGTGTTGGCATCGCTCCTGTCTTTTAAGTATCTCGGCCTGTGCCCCGGCGCCGGCCGCGGGCCTCCGCCCCTCGGCGGATGATCCCTGGCCGGCGGGCCGCCGGTTGTCCTCCCTGATTTCGCCCCGGCGCGGCGCGACTCCTCGATAAATCCGCAACGGAGCCGCCACCGCTCGCCCGGTTTCCCCGTCCGGCGGTCGCGGCGCGTGGCCAGCCGGGGCCCCGCCCACAAGCGGGCGCGCCCAGCCGGGCGGAGCCGGCGAGGCTTGTCAGCCTGTCCTGGCCAGTTCCTCCACTTCTACCCGCCCGTCGCGGATCCGCAGTTCCACCGCCACGCCGGTGCGATATCCAATCACGTATACGTTCGGAGCGTCCAGGCGGATCCGCGCGTCAGGACGGTCCAACGTCCCTTGTAGCACCACCTGGGCCTCCACCCTGCCGCTGGGCGCCAGCACCGGCAGCCGCAGGCCCGTCAGGGCCAATACGTCCGCGAGGGACTCGCCCGCCACGGCCACGTCCAGGTCCAGCTGCGGCGCCCCGGCCGCGTCCCGCACGACGCCCGCGGCCACATACGTCCCACCGCTGCTGCGGCGCAGCGTTACCCCGTCAGTGCGCAGGCTGCCGCCGCGAAACTCCACGGGACCCTCGGCCGCAGCGAAATCCAGGCCGCCGATGCGCAAATGTCGCGCAGACAGCCGCCCCGCAAAACCCGGCAGCGGGTCGCCGGCGGCCCGGCTCACCGTGCCGTCGAAGCTGACCAAGCCGCTGACCATGGGCAGACTCTCCCGCAGGCCGGCCACTGCGTGTACGGGGACGTCTTGCACGGATACGGCCAGCTCCCAGGGGCCGGCCGGCTGTCCGCCGCCGCGCACGTGCACGGTGCCTCCGCGCACGCTGCCGGTGGCTTCCGGGATTTCGAAACCGTCCGGCCCGTAGTGAAACTGCCCGGCCAGCCGGTCGAACGCCTGTCCCCACGCCACGCCGTGCATCAGCACTACGTCACCCTGGCCGGATACGGCGCCCAAGGGCCCGCCCAGCACCAGGGTGCCGCTCAGGGCCGCCTCCACAGGGACGTCCCAGCCCACGGCTGCGGTCAGCGCCTCGACCCGGCCCCGGTCGGTGCGCACCACCAGGTGCAGTTCGCCGGGGTTGCCGGTTTCTGTTCCTAAGGCGACCCGCCCGTCCAGAAAGTACTCGGACAACCCTTGCGAGATCCGGACCCGCTCAAAGGCGAATTCGGACCGGGACAGCCGCAGGTCGCCGCTGAGCGCCGAGAAGGGCTGGTCAAACAAACGGCCGCCGTCCGCCGCGAGTTCGCCGGTCAAAACCGGGTCGCGCCACGTCCCGCTCAACCGGCCCAGGAAGTCGGCCCGGCCGGACGCCCGCCATCTGGCCGCGATGGCCACGTCCTGAGGCAGTTCCAGATCTGTAGCCGCCACTGTGAGGTCAACCGCGCCGTCCGCGGCCGCGGTGCCCTCCACCCGCAGCCGGGTGGCACCTCGTTCGGCCAGCAGGGACAGCTCCAGCCCCCGCCCCGGCCAGTAGGACCACGCGAACGTGCCCCCCGTCAAGGCGTACGGCCTCTGGGCGACGCCCCGGAGGGCGACGGTCAGCCCCTCCAGCTGCACGCGGCCCCACGACCTCAGTGCAGGCCACGGGCCCTGCAGCCACAGCTCGCCCGCGGTTTTCCCTGCGAGGTCAACCGGCAGCGCCGACCGCCACGCTGCAGGAAGCTCCCGGACCGCAGCCGCCAAGTCGTCCGCGGCGATCTGCACGTGCAAGTCCGGCTGAGGCCAGACGTTGCCGCGGCCCGTTACGGTCAAACCCGGCACGCTCACCTGCAGTCCGTGAAGCGTCCACTGGTCCCCAGCAACCGTGACGCGCCCATTGACCGTCGCGACCAGCGGGGCACCTTCCCCCGCAACCTCGACGCGGCCCTCCACCAGTTCTAGGGGCCACTGGCGGCCGGTATCCGACGGCGTCGGCCGCGTTTCTTCACCGGGTCCCGTCACGGCCGCGGGCTCCACGACCGTACCCGGGCCCGCCCGCTCGAGCTGCTGCGCGAGCCAGGCCTGTGGCACGTGGAGCTCCAGGCCGTGCAGCTGGACCCAGCGCACCGCCTCAAAGGGCGCTTGCACCAGCCGCCCCAGTTCCCAGACGGAGAAACCGGCCGTGACACGCTGCACGTGCAGGGACACGGCGCCGTCCGCCCCTTCGGCCCCCACGTCTTCCAGGACGATGCGGCCCGGCCCGGCCAACCGCGCCGACCCCACGGAGACTTCGGCGCCCAACCATTCGGACAGGCCCGCGGCCGCCGCTGCCCGCCACCGTTCGGGCAAGGGTCCCCGGTTGATGAAGACCGTGGCCGCGGCCACGATGCCTCCCAGCGCCAGCAGCGCCAGGCCCACAAGGACCAGCCGCCGGACCTGTGCCGTACTCCGGCCCGCCGTGCTCGCCTCCACCGTTGCGCCCCTTCCTCTCAACGCCCGTGCACGGCCCGCCGGCCGCCAGCCGGCCGGCAGGTCCGCGCCTCTTGTTGCCCTTTTGACGCCCCGCGGGCGAGCCCTGCAAGCAAAGTCCGTCACCCCAGGCACCGGCTGGCACGCATTCCACACGAAACCGCGGGGGCGGCGCGGGCTGCCCCCGCATAGGATACCGAGGGTGATGGGACGTGTCAATTGACAGTTCGGAATTGGCTGCATTATCCAAGGCGATGGAGACCTGGAGACCGGACCAGGTCCTGCGGTGGGCCGTGGAGCGCTTCCCGCAGCAGGTGGCGATGACGTGCAGCTTCGGCGGGGGCGGCATCGTGCTGGCCCACATGCTAACACAGTTGGGGTTTGAGGTGCCCATCCTGTTCCTGGACACCGGTTTTCATTTCGCGGAAACGCTGCAGTTCAAACGAGAGTTTGCCGCCCGGTTCGGGCTGCGGGTCATCGACCTGCACCCGGCCCTCACCGTGGCCGAGCAGGAGCGACGGCTGGGAGCCCACCTCTATGAACGGGATCCTGACCTGTGCTGCCGGCTGCGCAAAGTGGAACCTCTTGCCCGGGCGTTGCAGGAGATGGGCGCGGCGGCGTGGATCACCGCCCTCCGCCGGGACCAAGGTGACACCCGGAGGCATATCGGCGTTCTTGAACTGCACCAGATCGCCCCGGGGCACCGCCTCGTCAAGGTGCACCCGCTGGCCAACTGGACCCGCCACGACGTGTGGCGGTACATCCACCGCCACGGCCTCCCCTACCAGCCGCTCTTGGACGAGGGCTACAGCAGCATCGGCTGCTGGCCGTGCACGGCGCGCACCGCCCCGGGCGCGGGNNGCGNAGCG
>NICF_comb_assmDRAFT_10003451_pt1 | contig 11459 bp, 23 predicted proteins | sample NewIslPassag4_SG_FD_11279 | JGI IMG/M metagenome (IMG submission 11279) | reverse complement strand
TCGAGATGCACACCAAACCCGCTACCACTAACCTGCACACCCTGACCTGAGACTTTCAGCCGGATCAGCGGATTAAGCTGGCCCCGGATCACGACCTTCACGCCGGCCGGTTTGCTCTCATCCCGGTAGACGGTGACCGTCTGGATCAGCTCACGCAGGACCTTGGCAGCCTCCATCTCACCCGTGCTCAGACTCCGGTTCACAGCATCACGCAGAGACGTGATTCGCTTCTCGAAAGCCTTGAGCGCCTGCGGGTGCAGAACGACCGTGTTCGGGACCTCCGGCTGTGCAGCCAGAGCTTCCTTGAGCTTGGCCTCCTCCGCCCTCAGTCCGGGCATGACCGCATCCATGTCAGCATCTGTCAGGTAGCCCTTCACGTACCCGGTCTGGTGCCGCTTGATTTCGCGTTGGACCCGAGAAAGCTCCCGCTCGTACTGCTGCCGGTTCTTGATGATCTCCCGCACAAGCCGCTGGCGCTCGGCCACGTATTCCTCGATGTAGGCCGCAATCAAGTTCGGGTGCTTGAGCTCCTGGGCCAGGGTATCGAGCACCAGCCGCTCGACGGTATCCAGATAGAAAGTCTTCGGGTTGCTGCAGCTCCGGCTCTCCCGGTGGGCTGAGCACACGATCCGGTAGCGGCCGGACTTGTCGGTGCCCATGGTGGTCATCCCCGAACCGCATGACCCGCAGCGCAGGAGACCGGACAGCAACCGCTTGGGTCTTTGTTGTAGAGACGCCGGAACGCGCGCCCTCTCCTGCTTCTGAGCCTGGGCGGCTTCCCAAAGCTCCGTGGGGATGATCTGCAGCTCAGGCACGTCCCGCGTCTGCCACTTCTCAGGCGGGTTCGGCCGACTGATCCTCTTACCGGTGTCGGGGTCCTTGAGCATGTGGACCCGGTTCCACACGAGCTTGCCGGCGTAGATGCTGTTGAGAAGGATGCCGTGACCTCGCGTGGCATTCCCGTTGATGGTCGAGGCGTTCCACTTCGTGCCGCGTGGCGGAGGAACACCTTCCTTGTTCAGGTCGTGGGCGATCTGCCGGGGGGACTTCCCGGAGACGTACGCCTCGAAGATGCGGCGAATGATCTTCGCCTCCTCCTCGACGATAATCAGCTTGCCCCTGTTGGAGGGGTCGGGACGGTAACCNTAGGCTCGGCCACCAGCCGACAGACCCTGATGGATGAGGCCGGACATGCCACGCCGGACCTTGTGCACGTTATCCTCGCGGTAGAGTTGGGCGACAATACCACGCAGGCCGACGAGGATGGTGCTCGCCTTGCCTTCATGAACGGCCCGGATCTCGATCCCGAGGAAGGACAGCCGCTTGTACATTCCCGCGAGGTCTTCCATGTCGCGGGAGAGCCTGTCCAAGGACTCAACGACAATGACGTCGAACTTTTTCTGCTGGGCGTCGGCCAGCATGTCCTGCAAGCCATCACGCCCCAGCACGGATGCACCGGACTTCGCCTTGTCCTCGTAGACACCGACGACTTCTAAGCCTTCGCGCTGAGCATACGCGCGACACAGATTTATCTGATCTTCCGTCGAGCGCTCATTCTGCAGTTCCGTGGAAAATCGAGCGTATATCGCGGCTCTATTCATCACAGGCATTGCTTTGCTGCTTCAACCAGCGCCTATGATCTTCACGGGCATCCTCCCTNGCAAGTGCCCTGACGAGGTTCAGCAAGGTCGGGTGGGGGTCATCAGCCGGCGCACTAACGAGAGGGTCCGGCTGAGGGACACGTTTCACCCGCTTTTTGATGATGACCGCCATACTAACCTTTGGAGAACCGGTATTTCTTCTTGCGCTTTGACGAGCGCGTCTCCGTGAGCGGAACGTCCGGGGCCACCACTTGGGGCTCAGCAGGTGTTTCCGGCTCCGGTTGAGCCTTCCCAGCCTTCATCGCGCGAATCGCACCCAGGGTGACCAGCAGGAAGCCTGGACGCTTTGGATCTTCGGTCGCGGTGAGCCGACCGTCCTTGATGGCATCGCGCAACCCCGTCACGGTGATCTCGGGGTCTTTCAGAGTTCGGACGGCCTCAGCTAGACCGATGAGCTTGTCTTCTTCGAGCATGATTGCCCTCCGCGTGCAATTAATTGCCTCGCCTATACCAGAGGAAACGTCACGCCCCAAGTCGACTTGGCCAAGTGAGACGCCGCCCCCTTGACCATGGTCGGATAATCCCTGGGTCTCAGATTGTAGAGCGATCCCGTTTTGAGGTTGTCGACGGTGATGAGCTTCTTGTGCGGGTGCTGTATCTCATCCCAGCGTGCAAGCAATTGCTTGGCCATCTCGTCGTATAGCCCGTCGGAGATCAGCGGTGTGTCGTGGATATAGTAGGTGTAGCTTGCGATCAGCCACCAGGAGACCAGGGCGTTTGGAAACTTGCTGGTCACATGGCGGCATTCGGCGTCGAGAAGCCGGCCAGGGGCCGACTTCTTCGTCTTCTCAGGCTCAACAAGCGGCTCGGGGGCCGGTGTTCTGGCCTTCTTCTTTATGATGATTGCCATCAATCAAACTCCCTAACGAAGCGATTGTCAGCCGCTCGTAGTGCTGGATGATGGGATACTGGACCTTTATGGGTCTGCGCTGGTCCCCGAGAAAGTAGACACAGCACAGATAGCTTGCGGCAACGGTCAGCATCAGGACCGCGAAGAACACAAGCCAGTTGAGCTTAGACTTCGCCACGGTGCACCAGATCAGGCTCAAACGGACCCGCTGGACCCAGGCAGACGCCTGCGGGGGACAAGGAAATCTCTGGCAACTTCGGGCTCGACGGATCGACCGCTGAGACGGTGATCTCCGGGCTCGAATAGTTCACAATACCTCCCTTCAACCCAAGCACCTTCTTGTGGGCCTCGGCCGCTGACTTGGCACGGACAAAAACGGCTCCACTCAGGTTTACTTCCACTCGATAAACGTTCACGGTTAGCCCTCAAAAATCAGGCCCGCGAACCCTCCATCAATTCGTGTTCCCGCTTCCACTGAGCGTTGCGGCACGCCCCGTCTTCCCCATGACAAGGGAAAATGTAGATGTGACCACAGAACCGGCATGTTGAAGGATCGGGTGCCATCGGGCGAGTTTCCGAGAAGACCGGTTCCTCACTTCGGTTCTCATCTCGGATAGCCCCCTGTTGAAACTCCCGTTGAGCCGGCGTGTCTTCAATCAGCGGGGCCGGTGGCCGCCCTACAGGGACGTGCCGTTTTTTAACGATCTTGATAGCCATTCTCGAAGCCCAGCGTTCTTGAACCAGCTCTCCAGCCTACTGGAGCGAGCGTCGTTACTCTCGATCCAGCCAACAGCTAGGCGTCAGTGGGCGGATCATGTGTACTACCCGGACCGCCCCGGTAGTGATGAGCATCCCATCTCCCCATCTGAACCTCCCATGTTTGTATGCTTACTTTCTGGCTCAGCCGTGAAAGATGCAATTAATTGCCGCCTCTCGGAATCGGATTTTTCTCTTCGGGTATTTGCGGAGGCCGCGCGTTTGAAAGAAACGCAGGGATGGGATCATTGTCGACCTCCGTAAACGGCGGAACAGGTTTTTCCATGCATTCGCCAGTGCTTTGACGAAGTCGTCGCCTTCACCTGCGTTATTGGTGATCGAACGAAAGGGTCTGCCGTGAAAACGATCAGATTGCTCACCTAACAGGCGCGCTTTCTCATTAGCAGCCTGAACGATCTGTTCAATAGCCGCAAAGTCGAAGATCTTCTCCTCGTAGAACCGATCCATGATCGTGGTTAAATCGCGGACAACATTTTCGAGTGCATGCCGATATTCTCGCTCCGACGAAGTGACCTCCTCGACCTCCCTGCGGGCCGTAACGGCTGCTGCCCTGAGCATCGACAGCGTGTCGAGGATCTGCGTGTGCAGGATCTTCATGCCGTCTTCGGTGATGCGATTGACGGGGGCATAATTCCGCGCCATGCGGCCCTCCTTCCGGCTCTTTGCAATTAATTGCCCACTACCGGCAACACTTTTCCCTTGCACGGGCTGTGACACGTGCGGCTTTGGGCGGCTTGCGAACTGAGTTTGGCTCATCAGGCCCTCCTGGCTTCTTACGGCTTTACGATTGCATCACACCGGATGGATTGCAAGAATTTCTTCGCAATTAATTGCAATTTCTTTCTTTTAGATAATCGCACGCGCACGAAGCGACCTCCACCGCATCGCTCGGAACAACATCACATCCGCAAGCAGGGCACTCGTCATCGACAGCGCAGCTCCACTCGCCCGTCCACGATTCCCCGCACGCGCACTCGTATGTGAGACGAAAGGCAGGCTGACACACGCCACGGACGGCGTGCGCGCAATCTTCTCTGGTCATGCTGGTATTCTCCCCTCCTGGGTATACGAATACTCTACCCCCAAACCGTCAGAATGCAATTGATTGCGCCGCTGAAGAATGAGCGCAGAGGTCGGCCACGCCGCCGCATACTCCATAGTGATGGAATTGCCTTCAACTAAAGTAGCAGGCGTACCGGTGAGCTCCAGCTGAATGAAGGCTCCGCACAAGGCTCGCCAGTCAATGTCTATGCAGGTCCAATGGATTTCGTTTTCAAGATCGAAGCCCTGCTCACGGAGCACCTGATTGGCGGCCAGCACGATACCCCCGACACCACAGGCTGGCTCAAGCAGAGCCAGCACGGTACGTCCCTCATTGATGTATGCTTCGTAAAGCCGTTCTCGCGCGTTCTGTAAGGTTAACCCGGCGAGAGCTTCCGAAAGGCCATTTGGCGTGAAGAACTGCCCGACATGGCTGTTAGCCGCCACCTCCATGAACACCGGCCCGATGAAGTCGGTCGGCTTCTCGCGCAGTGCCAGGGTGATTACCCCGAGCATGTTCGACATATCGCGCATGGTCTCNGCCGGGTGACGACATGATCGAACGATCTCCATGTAGCGTTGTTCGTTCTGATCCCACCCTTTNTCGTCGCGCAGGAGTCTTAATATCGGGTTTTTAAGGGCGCACGACGCGGCTTCGAGCCACTTCGTGAAGACCTCGTACTCAGACCAGCCCTCACGTCCGGCAATGGCATTGACGAACGTCAAAAACTCCTTGGTCCGTGCGCGGTGTTCTAGGCTGGCCGATACCCTTTGAGCGGTCGACCTAGCCATTCGCTATCCCGGCTGGAGCGCGCAAATAACGCGGGGTCAGATGTTCCGGCAGCCGCTTGCTCTTCGGCACTTCCGGCAAGCACAGTCGACCGAGGTTGTCCTTATGCAGCGGCCCGGTCCAGCTCAGGAAATCCAACCGCACCTGATGCTTCGTGGTCGAACCGTCCGCGTTTAGACGCACGAATCCGCTTCCCACCTTCGCGTAGAGATAGCCGTCGCGCGTATAGACCGGCACCTGCCTGTAGACGCCATTATGCACGACGATCGCGGCTTCGCCTTCGACCTCACGAAAGAAGCTCACGGCCTCCTCCCTCATTGCAAGATGATCGCCAAACACAACCCGACGGCCGCGCCCAGCACGAGCCAGACCCATGCGGGCGCGGGTTTATCCTGTCTCATCATGGAATTGACCCAGGTGCTGCGAAGTGCACGCGACGAAAGCGTGGTTCTCCGTTTTCGTTGTTCGAGAGAAATGCTTTCGGGTGACCGGTCGCCTGACGCACAAATGTTTCGTGGGTGCTCGGATAGAGAGGCTTGTACTGAACGTCGACCTTGTCGGTGAGCACGTTGTAGGCAGTGCCCACGATCGCGTACTTCCTGCCTGTTTCCGTGTGCTCCCAAATCTCGCCCTTCTGCGGGAGCTTTTCGCGTTCGCAGGCTTCCTTGGCGTCCTTAACCTTGCCGGACCAGCCGCACCAGGCGCACGAGCACGGGGAGTCGTCATCCCATTCTTGATGCCGGTCTCGCGCTTCGTTGATGTCCGTACCTTCAGGGGTCAGACGGGCGTTCGTGGTGATGGTGATGTCCAGTCCATCATCCGAGGGACAGCTCGGGCACCGCATGCCCCATGCCTCGCGCACGTTCACCGGTTACCTCCACTCTGGAATGCATTGCAGGTGCCGGCCTCGGGCGTGTAGCAGCCATGCCGGCTACACCGGCCGAGACCGCGTTTCTTCATCTCGGCTGCCACCTTGTCCTGATCCCACGCGCTGCATTCGCGGCAATTACCCGGTCGCGGGAGCGAGGACTTCTTGATGATCTTGATCGCCATCAGCCGATCTTCTCGGTGGCGGACCCTAGTATCTCGATCCCTGCCTCATTGAGATTGCCGGTGTAGGCAGCCTCGCCATCACCTGGGTCGAGGAGCATGACGAGCGCGTCCTCGACGCTATCGACGGTGGTGTGCGGGTTGTCCGTCGTCCGCTGTGCGTGTGCGGTCGCAATCTTCAAAAGGGCCTCGGGATCAAAGACGCGCACGTCAAACGCAATGCTGTAAGTGCCTGCCGTATTCTCTGCATCCGTACTCATCGAAACCTCCCTGGTTACTCCCTTAGCGTAGGCAAAGGCGTGTTTCGTGCAATTAATTGCGATGCTTGGACGTATTGAGTTCGTCATCGAGGGCCTTGGCAAGCCGGCTGACCTCTTGCTCGGTCAGGAACCCCATGTTGAGGGTCCCCGTCACACCGCAAGTCAGGTGCACGATGAAGTTGCCGTCCGGGCACCGAAGAAACTGGAGAGCGGTCTTGAACTCGTTGAGATCGTTCATCTCATAGACGAGCTTCAACTCGACCATCGGATCGGGTTTGGGCATCTCAGTTCCCGACCGCTACCGTCTCGACTTCCTCGTACTCCTCGGGATCGACCTCGCGCACGGTGATCTCGAACAGACGGTTCGCTGCCGCGTAAAGCAGCACGTTGCGGGAGCTGGCCACGATCTTCACGTCCCCCTGGCCCTTCCCCTTGTCATGGAACCTGGGCAGAGACTCCCGGTGGGCGAGTTTGAGTTCGGCAAGAGGATTGTGGTTCCGGCATTTACGGCCGATCCACTGCGTGAATTTTTCGATGTCGGTTTCACCGTTTCTGAGCTTCGGCATGGCTACCTCACTGTCACATGGGTTGTCCAACGGTGGCGGGTAAGGAGAGAAACGTCTCCTCTCTGATCTTTTGCTTTCTGGTCGTGNTAGGGGCAATACTTGCTGCCCGGTTTGATGTCGTTCCCGCAGAACTTCCACGTGATCTCGCCGCGTTCCGTCGGCCACCGGCACGTCTTCTCCGTGAGCTCGGTAATTTCGATGTGCTTGGCCTGAAAATCGGCGGGATCAGGCGTGATGTCGGTTACGGCATCGGTCGTGAACTCGGGCTGAGGCTTCAATTGCGGTTTGAGCTTCGGCTTCGATTCCGGCTCCGGCTTCGTCTTCGCCTTGACCACCTTGGCCGGCCGGATCTTCGGCTTGCACTTCTCGGGCGGCTTCCACTTCCTCTTGAACACGACAGGCGGAGGCGGTGGCCGTCTCTCCCGCGCGAGTTTCAGGTTTTCGTTGACCGTGTTGAGCGGGCACTGCCTGAGCGGATCTGTCTTGCCATGGAGTCGTTCATGCAGGCGCGAACGGTGATAGAGGCCGAGGATCGCGTTGTGCGTCACTTCCTCGCCAATCTCTCTTGAGACCTCGCGGGCGAGATCACGGGCTGAAAGACCCGGCCGCCAGCATTTCTTCACGATCTCGATTTTCGTTTCCGGGGAGGTCAGGCGCCACTTCATTGCCGGCCTCCCAGAAGAACCTTGGCCCGCTGCTGGAACATGAAATGGCGCGCGATCCAGTCACACTTCCTGCTGGTTTTCTGGTCTTCGTTCCCGCGCCCGAAGGCTTTCACGTGCTGCACGTAGACCTGAATGGCCGGGTCGAAGCAGTCCTGTAAGGCTGTGAGAGCGACCTGCTCGACCNGGGAGGTCGTGGTATTGCCCTGCTCGATAGGCCGGGTCCCTGGCCTTACCTGCGCCTCTCGCAAGTTGTTCAGGATCAACTGCAGAACCCGCATGCTGTCGCACTGGAGAACCGCCACGACCATATCGTCGAACAGCCCTTTGGAGTGCAGCGCGCTGCAGGCGTAGGTCATGGCCATCATCTCGGCCTCGGCATTGTTGGCGAGGCTGATCGGGATGACCCCGCCAAACGTCAAGGGGATGCCCCAAACGTCCGCCTTAACCCAAGCTCCCCATCCTCCCGCACGGGTCTCAGGACAGTACGATGCATCCGTGAGAACTGTGATTTGCATTTAATTGCACTCTCGTTACGCAATACANCCTGGGACGACGGGGAACCTCACGTTCCCGGTATATATCCAGGCGGGTCCTTGTAGATTGCGGCTCGCACCGCGCAGTCCTTGGCCTCAATCAACTTCCTGAGCGCCATTGTCCGCTCGGGATTGCGCTCGATCGTGTTGCAGAGGTTGTGCGCCATGTCGTGGAACGGTGCGCTTATCATCTGCAAGCGGGGCGGCAGATGCTTGTACTCGAAGAATTGCAGAAGTGGTTCCTTCACTTCTTTCCCCCTAGCTGGATTTCCTTGACCTCCAGATCAATCTCCGGCTCCTTCACGAGGACGGATACGATGAGCGGCCGGCGCATCAGGCGGAGCTCCTTGTGTATTCCCAGGGCGTAAAGCAGCGCATCCCATCGACCTCGCCAACCAGCCCGTGGAAAGGTCCCCACATACGTGGTGGCCACAGTTCTCCAGCCTTCCTTTGCTACCATGCTATCACCTTTTGCAATTAATTGCATGTTGCCGCGCACAGTAAAGGCTTATTTCGGGCCTTCGAGCAATTTGATCTCGGGCTCCGGCTTCTCAGACTTCTTCGGCCTGCGAATGCCGTTCACCGCCAGCCCATCAGACACCAAGCGGCGAACGACACTCGCAAAGCTCACGTTGTTCTCGACGGCGATGCGCTGAATTTGCGCAAACACCCACTCGTCATCGAACTGGATCGCGACTTTAAGCGGCGATTCCCCCGGCTTCGGGTTGATCTTTCCCCTCGCCACCTTCGACATCTTCCGAGGAACCTGCTTCATCGCTCACCTGCTCGATCTGCAGAGGCAGCTTGCCGTTCGTCAGCGCATCGAGGCCGGCCCGCTGCAGGACCTGGCTCATGTACCCGTGCACTTCCGCCTTCGCCTTCTCGACCGTCGTTTCCATGTGCTCCGAGAACGACTTGGCGATGAACGGCAGGTTGTCCCTAAGTTGCATCCGCACGTGTTCCAGACGGTGCCTGATCCGCCCGGCTTTGCCCTTCGGCAGCCCCATCTCATTGAGCTCCCGGATGGCGATGTCGAGCTGATCGAAACTGTGCTGCACCTTCTCTTTCAGCTCCTGCTCGAACTGGTCGATGCGGCTCGGGGGCGGCGGAAGCTCAGGCATCAATTGCTTCTCGACGCGCCGGATCGTGCACGGCACGCCCTGGCCGACATTCAGGGCTGACACGAACGTCGCCCACTGCGCCTCCGACAACTCGACCTCGATGATCTCGTCGGTGGCATGGTGCCAGTCGTACGAGAGGCTGCGCCTCATCTCCGAGCGCGAGATCGAAATCGTGATGAATGCGTTGTGGGTGAAGTCACTGCCGTAAAGACTTCTGCGGCCGCTGACCCGGTGCGCAACGATCTGTCCGAAGGCTGGGTGCCGGCTGATCCGCTCCCCAGGCTCGTCAACGGTAGTTTCTGGTTCCTGGATTGGTCTCATGTCTGCCCTCCCTGGCTGATGGTCTCACGGTAGCACTCAGCCGGATTCTTTGCAATTAATTGCGTTGGCTAAGGATCAAAAAAGCCCGACGGGATGCCGGGCTCATTCGTAATCGACATCGGTGACCCGGCACCTGGCCTCATCGAAATCGGTGTTGAATGAGATCAACTCTTTGACGACCTCATCCCCCGGCACGATGTTCTCGATCACACCGTTTTCTGCACCGGAAGGCGTGCCGCCATCATAGAGGCTGCAATCGAACAACAGCATCTCGACCGTTCGCGAACCGTTGTTCCGCACCGACAGGATGATGCGGCTCACGTCCCTCTCCTTCTTGATCCTGTGCACCGTGAGGTCGAACTGATCGAACCGAGCCTCGGCTGCGGTGGNNNCNANCANCNNAGCNAATGCACCAATGAAAATCGAACGCATTACTCCTTACCCTCCTTCAAACCGGCATTACCCATAGCNACGATAGCTTTCACAATGGCTAAAGCCTCTGCGCGGGTGAGCTGCTGGTCCGGCAGTCCCCTGATNCCGTAGTAAACGTACGCGAGAGTGACCTTGTTCGATGAGACGACCTTGAACCCCGGCGCAGGGATTTCCTCGTAATCCCAAGGCGGCGGGTAGCGCTCACGAATGCTCTTGTTCAATCCGCTCGAACCCTGATGGCCGGATAGTCATCGATCTGGACTCTGTTCACAACGTTGACGTCGAGCGTTGAGTCGAGGGTGACGTAACAGGGATAAGCGGCTACCACACCCATCCCCGAGCGCCCTAGCTGGCTCAATCCCTCCTCGAACTGCGAGCACCGCGAGTGAGACCGCGATCACCGTGAGAACAGCCTTGGTGTAGAGATCAATCTGCATGGTTTACCTCCCCCATCAATGGTCAACCTTTCCCGCCAGGAACTTTCCCGGCCGGCCATCGCCTCGCCTCGTAAGCATCCAGGGCGTCAGCGATCGCCTTGAGCTCGTCTTCCTCCTCGGTGTCTTCGAGACAACCCGAGAGCACTTCCGCGCGATCCATGAGCAGCGCGTGCAGGCGATCAGCCTCGGGCCAAAACGGTTCCCCGTCGCTGGTCCACTTGGTGCCGTCCCACCGGTAGCCGAGGGACTGGAGCACCTTGACCGCCTCGACACGCATCTTGTCTACGCTCATACGTCACCTTTTGCGGTTGAGCAGATTGACATCGATCAGTCGATCCAGCCCCCGCTCCTGGCGGACCTGATTGATGTAGCCCTGACAAATGTCGACCATGGCCATGGTCAAAGCAAGGAACGCCGGCTCCTTCCGCTGGTGCGGGTTTTCCTCGTAATAGCGGTCGACCATCATCACCAGATCCTTGGACCTGAGATCGAGGTCGTTGCCGCACTTCGTGAAGCCGTCCATGAAACTTTCTTCGTATGGTCCGGCCTCGTCGCCCACCATGTTGGCCTGCACGTCCCAGATGCCCATCACAAACCCGGCCTTCTGCTGGGGCGTCATCTTCTGCCACTTCTCATAGCTCGTGATGAAGATCGCTCCCTGGGCCTGGCTGATGCTGAGCGCGAATATGGCGCAGACTAGGAACTTCCGCATCAATCCCTCCCCCTATAGAGTTGCTAGGCTCAAGACTTTGCTGCAGCCGTTCTTGAAGCAAGAAATTCTTTCAGTCAGATTAGTTGTATGTGGGATTTCACGTTCATCAAGCCCTGCCTGGCTACCGCCATGCAGAGGCTGCCTCGGGGACCTGGCTGGATTCACGAGCCCAAGTTGGACGGTTGGCGTATCCAGCTTGCCAAGATCGGTGATGACGTCCGTCTGCTCACCCGTAGCGGCGAG
>NICF_comb_assmDRAFT_10003444_pt1 | contig 11476 bp, 10 predicted proteins | sample NewIslPassag4_SG_FD_11279 | JGI IMG/M metagenome (IMG submission 11279) | reverse complement strand
GGAGCGGCTGGAGCAGGTGCCCACCGGCCGCTACTACTTGGACCTGCGGGCGTACCGCAAGGCGGCCGCGGCGGGCGAAAGCCCGTACACGCCGGCAGTGAGCCTGGTGTTTGCCCTTCAGGAATCCTTGGCCATGCTGGCTGAGGAGGGGCTGGAGAAGGCCTACGCCCGGCACCGCCTCATGCGGGACATGGTGCGGGCGGGTGTAAAGGCGCTCGGTTTGCCGCTCTACACCGACGAGCGGTGGGCGTCGCCTACCGTCACCGCGGTGGAGGGCGCTCCGGGCCTGGACGTGGAGGCTTTCCGGCGGCTCGTGCTGCGGGAGTTCGGCGTGGAGTTGGCCGGCGGCCAAGGCCAGCTCAAGGGCAAGATCTTCCGCATCGGCCACATGGGCTACGCTGGCCCGCTGGACATGATCGCAGCGCTGGCCGCCGTGGAACAGGGGCTGGCCAAAAGCGGCTTCCCGGTGCAGTTGGGGGCGGGCGTTGCCGCGGCCCAGGAGGTCTGGTCGCGGTGGGCGTGAAGGTGCTGGTGGCCGACCCCATTTCCGAGGAAGGCATCGCGGTCCTGCGGCAGCACGACGGGATCGAGGTGGATGTCCGCACTGGGCTGTCGCAAGGGGAGCTCATCCAGTGCATCGGCGCGTACGACGCCTTAATCGTGCGCAGCGCGACGCGGGTGACGGCGGAGGTCATCGCCGCCGGCGAGCGGTTGCGGGTGATCGGCCGCGCAGGGGTCGGTGTGGACAACATCGACGTGGACGCAGCCACCCGCAGGGGGATCCTGGTCCTCAACGCCCCGGAGGGCAATACGGTGGCCACTGCCGAGCACACCATCGCGATGATGTTCGCCCTGGCCCGGTGGATCCCGCAGGCGCACGCGGCCGTCACCCGGGACCGGAAATGGGAGCGGCAGCGGTACATAGGGATGCAGGTGATGGGCAAGGTGCTGGGGGTGATTGGCCTAGGCCGTATCGGCAGCCAAGTGGCCCGCCGGGCCCAGGCCCTGGGGATGCAGGTGCTGGCCTACGATCCCTATATCCCGCCGGACCGGGCCAAGAACCTGGGCGTGGAGCTGGCGGAGGTGGACGACATCTGCCGGCGGGCCCACGTGATCACGGTGCACACGCCGTTGACCCGGGCCACCGAGCACCTCATCGGCCGGCGGCAGTTTGAGCTGATGCAGCCTGGCGTGCGCATCATCAACTGCGCCCGGGGTGGCATCATCGACGAGGAGGCGCTGTATGAGGCGCTGGAGTCGGGCAAGGTGGCCGGGGCGGCGCTGGACGTGTTCAGGGAGGAACCGCCGTGGTCGAGCCCGCTCATCGGCCACCCGCGGGTAGTGGTAACGCCGCACCTGGGGGCGTCCACGGCCGAGTCGCAGATTCATGTGGCGGTGGACGTGGCCCGGGAGCTGGTGCGGGCCCTGCGGGGGGAGCCGGTGCGCAACGCGGTCAACCTGCCCGCCCTCTCGCCGGAGGAAATGGAGAAACTGGCGCCGTTCCTGGACCTGGCAGAGCGGCTGGGCCGGCTGTACACGGAGCTTGTGGGCGGGGGCCATCAGCGGCTCGAAATCGTCTACGGCGGGCAGCTGGCGGATATGGACTGTGCGGCGCTTACCCGGGCAGTGCTCAAGGGCATGCTGGACCCGATCCTGCACGAAACGGTCAACTACGTCAATGCACCGCTGGTGGCCCGGGAGCGGGGAATCCAGGTCGCAGAGACGCGCCAGCAAGACGCGGGCGATTACCAGAGTTTGATCACGCTGCGGGGCACCAACGGCCAAGCCGGCGACCGCACGGTGGCGGGCACCCTCACCGGCCGCAACGTGCCGACCCTTGTGGGCATCGACGGCTACCGGGTCAACGTGGACACGCCGGGGTACTTGTTCGTGGCCCGCAACGTGGACCGGCCGGGCATGATCGGGCGGGTCGGGACGCTTTTGGGCGAAAACGGCATCAACATCGCCTTCATGCAAGTGGGCCGCAACACCGTGGGCGGCCAGGCGGTGATGGTGCTGGGCGTCGACGACCCCATCCCGCCGGCGGTGCTGAGGCAGCTGGAAAAGGTCGAGGATTTGTGGGATACGCGGCTGGTGCGCTGGTGACCGGGGACGGTGGTCCCGGCTCCCCGGACGGACGGCGCGGTCGTCCAACGGACACCAGTCAAAAGGTGAGGAGGTCGTCTGTATGCGGCGGATTCGAATTTTCGATACGACGCTGCGCGATGGCGAGCAGTCGCCCGGCGTCAACCTCAACGCCCAGGAGAAGCTGGAGATCGCGCGGCAGCTGGCCCGGCTGGGCGTGGATGTCATCGAAGCGGGCTTCCCGATAGCCTCCCCGGGCGACCTCCAGGCGGTGCAGCTGATCGCCCGCGAGGTGCGGGGCCCCATCATCGCGGCGCTGGCCCGGGCCAACCGGCTGGACATCGAGAAGGCGGCTGAGGGCGTGCGGCACGCGGAAAAGCCCCGCATCCACACCTTTATCGCCACCTCGGACATCCACATGCGCCACAAGCTGCGCAAAAGCCACGATGAAGTGGTGGCCATGGCGGTGGCGGCGGTGCGGTACGCCAAGGAGTTTGTGGAGGACGTGGAGTTCTCCGCTGAGGACGCCACCCGCAGTGACTGGGACTTCCTGTGCCGGATATTCGCGGCGGCCATCGAAGCCGGCGCCACCACCATCAACATCCCCGACACGGTGGGCTACACGACGCCCCAGGAGTACGCGGCGCTCATCCGCTACGTGAAGGAAAACACGCCGGGCATCGACAACGTGGTCGTCAGCGTCCACTGCCACGACGACCTGGGGCTGGCCGTGGCCAACTCCCTTGCCGCCATCGAAGCCGGCGCCGACCAGGTGGAAGGGTGCATCAACGGTATCGGCGAGCGGGCGGGCAACGCGGCCCTGGAGGAGATCATCATGGCCCTCCGGACGCGCCAGGACATCTACAAGGTGGAAACCGGCATCGTCACCGAGCAGATTTACCGCACCAGCCGGCTGGTGAGCACGCTGACGGGCATGCAGATCCAGCCCAACAAGGCCATCGTGGGCGACAACGCCTTTGCCCATGAGTCGGGGATTCACCAGGACGGTTTCCTCAAGGAGCGGACCACCTACGAGATCATGACGCCCCAGTCGGTAGGCTTGAGCCAGAGCCGCTTGGTCCTGGGCAAGCACTCGGGCCGGCACGCGTTCCGGGTGCGGCTTAAGGAGCTGGGCTACGAGCTGAGCGAGGACAAGATCAACCGGGCCTACGAGCGGTTCGTGGAGCTGGCCGACCGCAAGAAGCACGTGACGGACCGGGATCTGCAGGCCATCGTTGAGGAAGAGGTGGTCCGCATCCCCGAATTGTACACCCTGGACTATCTACACGTCACGTCAGGCACCTCGGCGGTGCCTACGGCCACAGTGCGCGTGCTGAAAGGCACGGAGGCGCTGGAAGAGGCGGCCATCGGCGACGGGCCGGTGGACGCGGTTTACCGGGCCATTGATCGCGTCACCGGGATCACAACTGAACTGGTCAGTTACTCGCTCAACGCCGTCACCAGCGGCAAGGACGCGCTGGGCGAGGTGACGGTGCAGGTCAAGGACAACGGCAATGTGTACGTGGGCCGCGGCACCAGCACCGACATCATCGAGGCCAGCGCCCGGGCCTACCTGCAGGCCCTCAACAAGCTGGTCTACGACCGGCAGAAGTTCGCGCCCGGCCTGGCCGGCTGATGACCAACTATCGAGAACCCGGGAGGGAGACGGCCATGCAACCCCGCACGATGTTTGAGAAGATCTGGGACGCCCATGTGGTGCACCAGGAGCCTGGAAAACCTGCGATCCTGTACATCGACCTGCACCTGGTCCATGAGGTTACCTCCCCGCAAGCCTTTGACGGGCTGCGGCTGGCGGGGCGGAAGGTGCGCCGGCCGGACCTGACCTTTGCCACCATGGACCACAACGTGCCCACGTGGGACCGCAGCCTGCCGGTGACTGACGAGATCGCGGCCCGGCAGATGGAGGCGCTGGCCAGGAACGCCAAGGAGTTTGGCATCACCTTGTTCGACTTGTTCAGCCCGCATCAGGGCATTGTGCACGTCATCGGCCCGCAGTTGGGCCTGACCCAGCCGGGCAAGACCATCGTCTGCGGCGACAGCCACACCTCCACCCACGGTGCTTTTGGTGCTTTGGCCTTCGGCATCGGTACCAGCGAGGTGGAGCACGTGCTGGCCACCCAGTGTTTGCTCCAGCACAAGCCCAAAACGATGGAGATCCACGTGGCCGGGGATCTGCCCTACGGCGTTACGGCAAAGGACGTCATCCTGGGCATCATCGGCAAGATCGGCACCGCGGGCGCGACGGGCTACGTGGTGGAGTACACGGGCAAGTGCATCCGCCAGTTCAGCATGGAAGAGCGGATGACCATCTGTAATATGTCCATCGAGGCGGGCGCCCGGGCGGGCATGATCGCGCCGGACGCGACCACCTTCAAGTACTTGGAAGGCCGGCCGTACGCCCCCAAAGGCAAGGAGTTTGAAGAAGCGGTGGCCCAGTGGGAGAAGCTGCCCACGGATCCCGGCGCGAAGTTTGATGCGCGCGTGGAGATTGACGCCAGCACCCTGGAGCCTATGGTCACCTGGGGGACGAGCCCTGGCCAGGTGGTGCCCGTGACCGGCCGCGTTCCCGATCCCAACGACTTCGCGGATCCCAACGAGCGCAAGGCGGCCGCGCGGGCGTTGGAGTACATGGGCTTGGAGCCGGGCACGCCCATCCAGGAGATCCGGGTCGACCGCGTGTTCATCGGCTCGTGCACGAACGCCCGCTTGGATGACCTGCGGGCCGCCGCGGCGGTGGTGCGGGGCCGGAGGGTGGCGCCCCACGTGCGGGCCATGGTGGTGCCGGGTTCACAGTGGGTCAAGAAGCAGGCCGAGAAGGAAGGCCTCGACCAGATCTTCAAGGCGGCCGGCTTTGAGTGGCGGGAGTCCGGCTGCAGCATGTGCCTGGGCATGAACCCGGACATTCTGGCGCCCGGCGAGCGGTGCGCGTCCACCTCTAACCGCAACTTTGAGGGCCGGCAGGGCCGGGGCGGCCGGACGCATTTGGTCAGCCCCCAGATGGCGGCGGCGGCGGCCATCGCCGGGCACTTTGTGGACATCCGCGAGTGGGATTTCGCCGTGGAGTCGGTCGGCTAAACCGCTTGCCCGGGCCGGGGCTTGGGCTGGGACCAGCGCCGGGACTCGGGTCTGGGTCTAAGGACCAGGTCTAGGTCTTAACCGTAGCCAACGGGGAGGGGTCGGGGTGGTTCGCGGCCGCGCGGTTCCCGGGCGCGCCGTCGGCGCCCGGGAGCGGCGACCCCGGGCCGTCCCGCTGGTTTCGAAAGCGATCGGAGGTGCGGACTGGGATGGAACCATTGCGCGTGCATAGGGGGCTGGTGGCCCCGCTGGATCGAGTGAACGTGGACACGGACCAGATCATCCCAAAGCAGTTTCTGAAGCGCATTGAGCGCACGGGCTTCGGCCAATTCTTGTTCTACGACTGGCGATTTTTGGATGACGGGACGCCCAATCCGGAGTTCGTCCTAAACGAGCCGCGCTACCAGGGGGCCACCATCCTCTTGACCCGCCACAACTTCGGTTGCGGGTCGTCGCGGGAGCATGCGCCCTGGGCGCTCCTGGACTACGGTTTCCGGGTCATCATCGCTCCATCGTTCGCCGACATCTTTTACAACAACTGCTTCCAGAACGGCATCCTGCCCGTGCGCCTGCCCGAGGACCAGGTGGAGGAGCTGTTCCGCCGCACGCTGGCGCAGGAGGGTTACCGCCTGACGGTGGACCTGGAGGCGTGCCAGGTTCGGGACGACGCGGGGCTGGTGTTCGAGTTCACCATCGACCCGTTCCGCCGGCACTGCCTGCTCAACGGCCTGGACGACATCGGTATTACGCTCCAGTACGAGGACAAGATCCGCGCCTTTGAGGCGAAGCACCGCATCTTCGGCATGACCGCGGCTCGGTAAAGGGAGGCGGGCACCGCGATGGCGGCAGGTTTCGCAGATCGCATCCAACTCTTCGATACCACCTTGCGGGACGGAACGCAGGGCGAGGGCGTGTCGTTCTCGGCCGAGGACAAGGTGCGCATCGCCGTGCGCCTGGACCGGTTCGGGATCGACTTCATCGAAGGCGGATGGCCCGGCTCCAACCCCAAGGACGTGGAGTTTTTCCAGCGCATTAAGGACGTGCCCCTGGAGCGGGCGCGGGTGACCGCCTTCGGCAGCACCAGGCGGGCCGGCATCGCTCCCGAGGACGACGCGAACCTCCAGGCCATCGTGGCCTCCGGGGTGTCGGTGGCGTCCATCTTTGGCAAGTCGTGGGACTTCCACGTGACCCACGCCCTGGGCACCACGCTGCAGGAAAACCTGAACATGATCAGCGACAGTGTGCGCTACTTGACGGCCCAGGGACTGGAGGTCATCTACGACGCGGAGCACTTCTTTGACGGTTACAAGCGCTGCCCCACCTATGCCATGGAAACGCTGATGGCGGCGTGGGAAGCGGGCGCCAGCGTCCTGGTGCTTTGCGACACCAACGGCGGCACGCTGCCTGAGGAAATCTATGAGATCGTGCTGCAGGTGCGGGAGCGCATCAACGCTCCCTTAGGGATCCACGCCCACAACGACTGCGGCCTGGGGGTGGCCAACAGCCTGGCGGCGGTGCGGGCCGGCGCCCGGCACGTGCAGGGCACCATCAACGGCTACGGGGAGCGTTGCGGCAACGCGGACCTGGTGCAGGTCATCCCCAACCTGCAGCTCAAGATGGGCTACCGTTGTGTCACGCCTGAGCAACTGCGGACGCTGACGGACCTGTCCCGCTTCGTCAGTGAGCTGGCCAACCGGGCCCCCAATGACCATCACCCGTTTGTGGGCCGCAGCGTGTTCGCCCACAAGGGCGGCGTGCACGTCAGCGCCGTGCTCAAGCACCCGGAAACCTACGAGCACATCCCGCCCGAGACGGTGGGCAACGAGCGCCGGGTGCTGGTGTCGGAGCTGTCGGGCGGCAGCAACGTGATCTATAAAGCTCGCGAGCGCGGGATCCAGCTGGACAAAGATTCCCCGGCCTTGCGAGAGGTCGTCAACACCATCAAGCGGTTGGAACACGAGGGCTACTACTTTGAGGCCGCCGAGGGCTCTTTTGAGCTACTGTTGCGCAAGGCCGTGGGCCAGTACCGCCCGTATTTCGCCTTGGAAGGCCTGCGCTTGATCGTCGCCAAGGATGACATGGCCGACGAACCGACCGCGGAGGCCATCATCAAGGTGCGGGTAGGCGACGCTACGGTGCACACGGCCGCGGAGGGCAACGGCCCGGTCAACGCCCTGGACAACGCCTTGCGCAAGGCGCTGGTGGACGTGTACCCGGCGCTGGCGCGGATCCACCTGACCGACTACAAGGTGCGGGTGCTCAACGAGGACGGCGGCACCGGGGCCAAGGTGCGGGTGCTTATCCAGAGCGCCTGCGACGGCCATTCCTTTGGAACGGTGGGCGTCTCGACCAACATCATCGAGGCCAGCTGGATTGCGCTGGTGGATAGCGTCGAGTATGGCCTGATGCTGTGCGGTGTGGAGCCGCTGACCGCGCCGGTGTCGGCGGCGGCGGCCAGCGGCTAGGGCTTGCCGCAGGAACTTGCGGCCCTGCGCCCAGGGTGGGAGACGGCGGCACGCCGCTTGTCTCTGCCCACCAAAGCTTGTGGGTGCGGCCTGGTCAGTCCCGGGTCTCCCGGTAGCGGCGCTGGGCTTCTTCGATGACCCGGCAGGCGTGCTGGCGATCCTGCCAGCCGCCGACCCGGGTTTTCTTTTCTTCCAGGTCCTTGTACACCTGAAAGAAGTGAGTGATTTCCCGCAGCAGATGCGGCGGCACGTCCTTGAGATCCTGTACCCAGTTCCACTGGGGATCGCTTACGGGCACGGCGAGGATCTTCTCGTCCGGGCCTTTTTCGTCCCACATCTCGAACACGCCGATGGGCCGGGCGCGGATCACGCAACCGGGGAAGGTGGCCTCGCCCACCAGCACCAGCGCGTCCAGTTCGTCCCCGTCTTCGGCCAGGGTGTCGGGGATGAAGCCGTAGTCAGCCGGGTAATGTACGGATGAGAAAAGCATGCGGTCCAGGATGAAGCGCCCGGTTTCCTTGTCGTACTCGTACTTGTTCCGGCTGCCGCGGGGGATCTCCACCATGACCAATACGTGGTCCAACATCGTGTACACCTCGCTTGTCCGGGGGGATGTTCCCCACCCCGGCCCGGTTCTCCTGCGGGCGTGCCGTCGTTAGCGTGGGCTTTCGCGGGGCTAGCTTTGTGCTGGTGACCGGTTTCTCCAGCGGCGAGGACGGCGGGGACGGGCAGCCGCAGCGGGACAAATGTCCCGGATGCGAGGGAGGTTTGTCCCTTCTTTGCAAGGGAAACGGCCCCTGGGGACGGGGACCTTGTCCGGCCGCGGCCGGTTTGTTAGACTGAAACGAGAAACCGGGAAGGGAGTGGGCCCGTGGACCCCCGCAAGCGCAAGGTCACGGTGGCGCTGGCCTTGGTGGGCGTCATTCTCGTCTACTTGATCGCCACCGCGGCTTCCAACACGACGATGTACTACCTGACGGTGGATGAAGCCCTCGCGCGGCGGGACAACTTGCAAGGACGCTGGATCCGCATCGCCGGATCGGTGCCGGGCGAGACGATCCGCTGGGATGCGCGGGAGTTCAAGCTCTCCTTTGATGTGGTGCAAAACGGAGCCCGGGTGCCGGTGGTGTACAGGGGCGTGCGCCCGGACAACTTGATCGACGGCGCCAACGTGGTGTTGGAGGGCACCTTCAACCCCGCAGGCTTCTTTGAGGTGGACCGGCTGCTGGTCCAGTGCGTGTCCAAATACGAGGCGGCGGACCGGACCGACGGCAAGGCGCCCGAGTACGTGGAGATCGACGGGGTGCTCTACGAGTCCTACAGCTCGGGCTGGCGCGGAGGGCGTTAGTTTGCAGCTTCACCTCCGGGCGGTAACCCGCCGGGTGGACGGGCGCCGGCTGCTGGACGGCGTCACCCTGGCGGTGGAACCGGGACGGACGCTGCTGGTGTGCGGGCCCAACGGTGCGGGCAAAAGCACGCTGTTAAAGGTTATCGCGGGCCTGTTGCCGCCGACCGGGGGTGAGATCCTCTACGACGGGCGGAGCGCCACCCGGTGGGGCCCGGGGTTGCGGCGAAACTTGGGCGTGTTGCTGCACGAAACGTTGCTTTACGATGAACTAACGGTGCTGGATAACCTGTTGTTCGCGGGCCGGCTGTTCGGCGTGGCCGATGCCCGGCGGCGGGCGGAGGCGCTGGTGGATGAGGTTGGGCTGCGCCTGGTGGCCCGGGAGCCGGCGGGCCGGCTGTCGCGCGGGATGAAGCAGCGACTGGCCCTAGCCCGGGCATTGCTGCACCGCCCGCGGGTGTTGCTTTTGGACGAGCCCTACGCTGGCCTTGACGCCCGCTGGAGCGGCTGGCTTACCGAGCGGCTGGCCGCGGAGCGGGCCAGGGGCGCGACCGTCGTCCTGGTGGCCCACGAGTGGCGCACCGCTTGGCCGGTCGCCGACCAGGCCGCGGTGCTGGTGCGCGGGAGGCTCGCGTGCCTGGTGGACGCAGCCCGGTGGGACGCGGAGCGATTCGGCGCCGAGTACGCGCACTGGGTCGCGCCGGCGGGTGGTACGCACGTGGCCGTTGTTGCGGGGCAGGACGCCGCGCCCGGGAAGGGGTCGGGCCGGTGAATTACGCGCGGGCTGTAGCCGCGATCATTTGGAAAGACTTGCGTTTGGAGTGGCGGACGGGCGAGGCCGTCTTGACGCCCGCGCTGCTCGCGGTGCTCCTCCTGCTGGTGATTGTGTTCGCGCTGCCCCCCGCGGTGGCGCGCATGGAGGGCGTGTTCACCGCCAGCCTGTGGACGGCGGTGTTTTTTGCCGGAACGGTGGGTTTGGGCCGCAGTTTTGCCCGGGAAAGGGCCGAGGGCCGCCTGTGGGCGCTGCTGCTGGCGCCGGTGGACCGCAGCGCGGTGTTCCTGGCCAAGGGCTTGGCGGCCTTTTTGTTCCTGGGCTTGGTGGCGGTTGTGACGATGCCGGCGTTTTTCGCCGTCTTTGGCCAGCCGCTGGGCGCCCCCCTGTGGCGCTGGGTGGCGACGGTGGGCTTGGTGCTTTTGGCCTACAGCGGAGTCGGAACGTTGGTCTCGGCCATCGCGGCGCAACTGCGGGCCGGGGAAGTCCTCTATCCGGTGCTGCTGTTTCCGCTGCTGGTGCCGGTGGTCCTGGCCGCGATCCATTTGACCGACGGGCTGCTGGAGACGGGCGGCTGGAGCACGGCGCGGGCGTGGTTGCAGCTTTTGGTCCTATACAACCTTTTGTTTTGGGGTGTCCCGTACCTGATATTTGAGTATGTCGTGGAGGTATGACCGTGCCGACGAGCCGCCCGAGCAATGCCGCCGCGTGGCTGCTGGCCATCGCCGCGCCGGCCGTGGTGTTCGCGATGTACATGGCCCTGATCTGGGCGCCCGACGAGCGAACCCTGGGCACGGTGCAGCGCATCTTCTACATCCACGTGGGCTCGGCGTGGAATGCGTATTTGGCGTTTCTGATCGTGTTCGTCGCAAGCATCGCCTACCTGTTGCGCCGGCGGGCTGCGCTGGACGCGGTGGCCGCGTCCGCGGCGGAGATGGGCATACTGTTCACCACGCTCACTCTGGCTACGGGGACGTTCTGGGCCCGGTCCGTGTGGAACGTGTGGTGGACGTGGGATCCCCGGTTGACGACCACGCTCATCATGTGGTTCATGTACATCGCCTATCTCTTGGTGCGCGCCGCGGCGGAAGGGGAAGAGCGGCGCGGGCGCCTGGCGGCCGTGTTTGGCATCGTCGCCTTTGCCACGGTGCCGCTGGTGCACTTTTCAGCCATCTGGTGGCGGGGGATGCACCCCAACATCGTGCAGTTGGGGCCGACCCCGCGGATGAACATGGACCCGGAAATGGTCGTCACTATGTTGGTGGCTGTCGCTGCCCTGACGCTGCTGCACGGCGCCCTGCTGGCCTGCCGGCTTAATCTCGAGCAGTTGGCCAGGCGCGCCGCTGCCCTACGGGAGAGGGTGCGGCTGGAGGTGGACTCCTGAGGTGACCTATCTGTTCTTGGCCTACAGCGTTTTCTGGTTGCTTTTGGCCGGCTACATCGCCATGCTGGCGGCGCGGCAGCGGCGGCTGGCGGAGGAACTGGACGACTTGGCTGCCGCCTTGGAGCGGGACCGGGCGCGCCAGACGGGGTGAGGTAGCATGGTGCCCGAACAGGTGACCTTTCCGCTCGCCTTTGTGGCTGGGCTTGTATCCTTCGTATCGCCGTGCGTGCTGCCGCTCATCCCGGCCTACGTGACCTTCTTGGCGGGGGCAGGGTTGGAAGAGCCCGGCGAGGGCGACCCGGCCCGCCGCCGGCGGCTGGTGCTCAACG
>NICF_comb_assmDRAFT_10003441_pt1 | contig 11479 bp, 7 predicted proteins | sample NewIslPassag4_SG_FD_11279 | JGI IMG/M metagenome (IMG submission 11279) | reverse complement strand
TTACGCTTAACCGCTGGAACGGCGGGGATCGCCTACTAAATATTCGCTCGATAGAGCGAAGTTCGTAGGAATCTCCCACTTCTAAGCGAAGCGAAAGTGGGAGTAGTTCAAATTAGAGGTATTGTTTTATAATGGTAGTAAGGATTTTTGAACGTTAAGGATTAAGACAAAGAAGTTAGGATGATTGTATGGAACTTACGATGAAAAAAGTCATAGAAGCTACTTACTTAACCGCCGATTCAGCCTCCCAATACAGGACGATTTTGCGCTATTTTTATCACCAGCATGAACGAATGCGGGATTTTATTACTCCCGAAGAAATATTGGAACATATGCGGTCAATTCCAGCCTACTCGGACTACAAAGAAGAAACGCTTCATCAACAACTGGCTCAGTTGGTAAAATGGAATAATTTAATAGCTAGGCAAGATATGACCAATGCAAAAACTATTGAAGAATATAAGAAGAAGCGATTCCGGTACCAGCCCACCCCCTACACGATTGAGATTGAAAGAATGCTTGTCAATCTTGAAAAAATGACCGGCGATTCGTTTCAAGGTTCGTTAGAGAGAACTCAATTTGAACGTCTTCTCCAGGCCCTAATTCATTTTCAAAATGAGCTTTCGGGAAATCTTACGAAAGATCCTGAAGAATATATGCGCCTATGGGAGGATGTTTTCCGTTATTTCCAAACGATTCGGACAAGCACGGCGGACTATATTGCCTATATTAATAGCGAGAAGGCAGATCAGAGAATGCAAACGGAAGCTTTTCTCGTATATAAAAATCAATTTACTGCCTACTTACGGGACTTCATCGTGTCATTACAAAAAACGTCCCTGCAAATTCAGGAACGATTGAAAGAAATCAGTGCTGGTCCGTTGGATCATTTTTTCCAAAAACTTATCATCCATCGAAAGTCCATCCCTCGCTTAGAAGATTTGTCATCATCGGAGGAAGAGTGGATGGTTGAATATCGGGAATTGTGGTCTAGCCTTTGCCAATGGTTTCTCGGAACGGAGAACCGACAGAGTGAGCTGGAAATTTTGCAATTGCAAACGAATGAAGTCATTCGTCGAATTACCCGTTATGTTCAACGAATAAGTGAACGTCAGCAATATTTCCGAAGCAGAAGAAACGATTATCTTAACCTAGCAAAGTGGTTTATTGAATGTGAGTCTTTGGAAGAAGCCCACCGTCTAAGTTCTGTCGCTTTTGGCGCAATCACAGTGAAACATTTACAATTCACTGAGGACACCACCGACAATATGTACGCAGAAACGTGGAATGAAGATCCGATCATGGTGAATATCAAGCCGCGTACCAATCGATACCGGGAAAAAACAAAACCGACTCCCGCCATCTCCAACATAGAAAAAATAAGGGAGGAAAGGAAACGTTATTTAGAAAAGCGGAGAAAGGAACAGCTTCTTCTCGAACGGTATATGCAAAATGGTACGATTCGTTTATCAGAATTGGAACGGGTCGAGCCCTTTATTCGAAAACTATTTCTTACTTGGATTGGCAAATCGATGCAATCAGAGGATCGCATCGTCAAAACGGATTATGGGATGAAAGTTCGGGTCATAATGGATGAAAGTCGACAAATTGTTTTGGAGTCTGAAGATGGAAAGCTAACTATGCCAGATTGCAAGATTGAACGAATATAAAATTTTTCGATTCGAAAGGAGGTACAGGATGAGTGCAGATACAAAATTAAATTTTGACGATAAGGCGATTTATGCGATGGATTTATTATTGAATCATTACTGGATTTTGCGCAGTGAAGACCCGGAATGGTACAGGCTGATTCGGGAACGGGAGAAAGTTTTACGTCGATATATTGATGAAAAGTTTGGTTTTCGATTAACTATCAACCAACATCTCATTAAATTAGAAAAAATTCCGGTGGAACCGGAAAGCTGGATGGGGATTCAAGATTTTCAGGAGCCGATGGACTATGCCATCTTTTGTTGTGCCCTTGCCTTTTTAGAGGGAAAGTCTGTGGATGAACAATTTTTGCTTTCTGAATTATGCCAAGAAATCCAAGCCAGCTACCCGGGCGAATATCCTTTGGACTGGACTTTATATGCACATCGGAAATCCTTAATACGGGCGATGAAAGTTTTATTGGAATTTCGGCTTCTCCGGGAAATTGATGGGGACTTATCCTTATTTGAGCGGAGTGAGGATTCGGAAGTGCTATATGAAGCAACCATCCATAGCCGCTATTTTATGCGTTCCTATCCTGATGATTTTTCAAAGTACAATAATTGGGAGGACCTCCTGAAAGAAGACCGGAAACTGAATCAGGAAGATATGCGCAGGAAGCGGGTGTATAGAAGGCTGTTTCTCTCACCAGGCTTACACAGGAAGGATAGCCAGGACCCGGATTTTATCTATATTCGGAACTTCCGTAACCGGTTGGCTGAAGATATTGAAAAACATAGCTATTATAAACTGCATGTATTCAAAAATACCGCCTTCTTATCTAATCCTGAACCAAAACAGTACCATACGACTTTCCCTGGCATTAAAGCCTTACCGGAAATAATATTGCAGTTATCGAAATATATCCATGATCATCGAGACGAATATCCGCCGCGAGAAAATGGAGAGATTATATTGACGGAAGGTGAATTGAACCAAATCCTTGAAAAACTAAGGAATCAATTTGAAAAAGGATGGGCGAACTTTCTGCGGGATACATCAACAAACGCACTCCGAACCACCATTTTGAATGCATTAAAAGATTGGTTAATGGCCGAGGTTGATGAAGAATCCACTCTTATTAAATTAAAATCTTTAATGGGAGTTTTGGCTGGAAGCTACCCGGAGGATTTTTTGGAAAGGGGAAATGAATAATGGAGAAGGTAAGATGGGTTCCAAATCGGGCCGGATTGTTTAATTTTTGGTATTACGATGAACAAATTTTTAACTTTTCGAATGGGAAAATGCTTCTTCGAGGTGCCAACGGTTCAGGCAAATCGGTAACGATGCAAAGCTTTATCCCTGTATTGCTCGACGGCAGGAAATCGCCGGACCGCCTCGACCCCTTTGGTTCAAAAGCCCGGCGTATGGAAGATTATTTGCTTGGAGAAAAGGACGTCGTTGACCATGACGAGCGAACCGGTTACTTGTTTATGGAATACAAAATGCGGGGGTCTGAAAAGTATATTACGACGGGAATTGGAATGCAGGCTAAACGCAACAAAGGATTAAAATCTTGGTATTTTATCATTAAAGACAACCGCCGGATTGGGATCGATTTTTTCCTATATCAGAAAAAGTTTAATGAAAAGATTCCCCTTTCAGCAAAGGAACTGGAAAATAGAATCGCGGGTGGCGGCTATGTTGTTCATTCTCAAAAGGAATATATGGAGTTAGTTAATAAATACGTTTACGGATATTCCTCCATTGAAGCCTTTGAAGATTTGATAAAACTGTTAATTCAACTTCGGAGCCCGAAACTATCCAAGGAATATAGACCGACCGCAATTTATGATATTTTGGAAAGCGCCTTACCTCCTTTAACTGATGATGAATTGCGCCACTTATCCGACACCATTGAAAGTATGGATCAGACAACACAGCAATTGGAACAGCTGGAGAGGGAAAGTGAGTCTGTTGAACGGTTAAGGAAGGTTTATCATCAATACAATCAATTTATTCTTGCGGAACGGGCGCAAAAGTGGGAACAAGCACAACAAAACGTTGAAACTGGAGAGAAAAAAGTCCGGGTATTATTCGAACAATATCAAGAACTGGAACAAAGTATTAATGAATTAGAGAATGAACAAATAAAACTAGAAGAACGGAAAAGTGTAGCTGAACAGGAAAAGGAAAATTTAGAGAGACATGAAGTTTGGTCTTTAGAGAAAAGAAAGCGGGAGAAACGGGACGAAGCTGAACGACTTTCAAAAGAATTAGAGCTTTTGGAAGCAAAGTCTACCAAATTAAATAAAAATATCCGTAATATTTGGGAAGAACGGGATAAAACGGAAGCAGCCCTTTCTCGCTTAAAAGGAAAAGAAGTAGACCTACTTGATGATTTATCCTTTGAAGGGCAAGTTGCAAGCTTTCCCAATCATGAGGTCAATGTAGAAAGTTTCAAAAGGAAGGTGCAAGAAGAGTTTGATTTTTCCATTTGGTTAAATGAGGCAAAAGACCACCAGGCTTTGCTATACGACTTAGAAAAGCGGATTGAACGAATTAAACAATTGACGGACAGAAATTTAGAATTGGAACGGAAATCTTCTGAACAAAAATTTGTTGTTGATGAATTACAAAAGGAACTCGATCATCTGGAAAATTGGTTTGATGAGGAACTGCAAAAGCTGGAAGTTCATTTATTTCAATGGATTCAAGACCATCCAAAACTGGAATATTCCCAGGAACACCATCAAACTATTGCTAGAGCCGTTCAAGGTCTATACAGTGAATCCAGGTTTGAAACCGTTCGGAACCTCCTTCTCGAAGCAATCCACACCTATGAGGCAGAAATTAAAAGCCGGATATCGATTACAGCAAAGAATATGTCGTCAAAACGCCAGGAAATTTCTTTAGCAGAGGATGAACTTGAACGAATCAAGACCCAAAAAATGATAGACCCTGAAAGAGCAACTGGTACGGAACAATTTCGGCGGAAGCTCGTGGAGGAAGGGAAGGCCTTTTTACCTTTTTACGCAGCCGTCGAATTCCGGGACCACGTAACAGAAGAAGAGCGGGAACGACTTGAAGCAGCCTTAATGCGGGTCGGAATTTTGGACAGTTTGATTACAGATCAAAGAGTCACTCCTTTAGAAGATGCGGTTCTTATTCCAGAACCGAAAGTTTTTGGTTATACACTGGCTGATTATTTAATGCCTGATTTGGATGAGGATGCGCCAATTTCAGAAGTTTTGGTAGATGAAGTGTTGCGCAGTATTCCTCTAGAGCGTGAGGATGGCGGGTTTCATATTAATGCGGACGGAAGCTATTCAATAGGTTCCCTCGTTGGACATGCACCAGACGTAGGTGCGGCGAAATATATCGGGCGCTCTTCTCGAAAACGACATCAGCGGGAACAAATTCTTCTCTGGACGGAAAAAATTGCTCAACTTGAAAAGGAATATGCTCAACTTCAACAAGAGTTGTCCCTCCATCAAGAAGAATTAGCATTGGTTGATGAGTGGAAGCGGGATTTACCGAAAGATGACGTGTTGCGAGAAGTACATGAACAGATTTTGGATAAAAAGGGAGAACTAAGGCTTGCCCAAGAAATACTATCGAATATTGACGAAGAATGGAAACAAGTTCATCTTCAGCTTACTGCGGAAAAGCAAGGTTTAAAGGAAAGGGGAAGACAGCTCAATATCGCGCTTGAACGGGAGACAATTTCCGAGGCACTCCAAGCTGCTTCTAAATACATCGATTACCTGAATGAACTAAAAAATATTTCCATAGAAATTGGTTCCCATGTCCGGATATTACAGACTCTTAAATTACGGGTGGAAGAGCTGGAAGAAGCATTACAGGAAAACATGGGTGAACAAAACTGGAAATCCAGTCAATTGAGGAAAATTACAGCTGAAATTGAAGCGATTGAACGCCAATTGCAATTAAAGGGAATTGATGAAGTTCGTGAAAGAATCCAGCAAGTCCAAAAAGAATTGACAGAGACCGAGGCTCGCTTACATTTTCTTTATCAGGAAATTCCGGCAAAAAATGCAAAGTTGATTAGTTGTAAAGAAAAGCTAGATCGTACCCAAACTGAAGTAGAGTTTTGGACGAAAATGGCTGATGCCTGGAAGGATTTAGTTGAAAGAGAAAAATCGCGGGGATTCTTTGTAATTCCTGATGGTAACGCCAAAGGCATTTATCAACAATTCGGAAATATAATGGAGAAATATGATAAGCCAAAAATATTGGAACTTTTAACAAAGGCTTTTTATAGTGAACAAGACTATTTAACTGAATATCGTTTAGTCGAATACCCTGAAGAAATTGACACCCCTTCCTGGTTTTCTGAGCAATATGGAGATCAATATGAACCATTTAAGTCAGAGTGGACCAATAATAAGAGACGTATGTTAATAGAGATGGAGTACCGTGGTCAACGAGTGAGCCCCTATTTTGTAGGAGAAAAACTCCAGGAGGAATTGGAAGAAACGAAGAACTTGTTAGACGAGCAGGACCGACAACTTTATGAGGATATTATCGTAAATACCGTCGGGACCATCCTTCGTCGGCGGATCCAACGGGCTGAGCGTTGGGTAAAACAAATGGATAAAATCATGTCAGAACGGGATACGTCCTCTGGTCTTACCTTCTCCATTTCCTGGAAGCCGTTAACTGCAGAATCAGAAGATGAACTTGATACAAAAGACTTAGTTCAGCTTTTGCAACGAAACAGTAAGTTTTTAAATGAGGAAGATTTAGAGAAAATCACAAAACATTTCCGTTCTCGAATTGCGAAGGCTAAGGAACTGATTCAAATGGGCAATGAAGGAAACACCCTTCATCAAGTATTGAAGGAAGTATTGGACTATCGAAAATGGTTTACATTCATCCTTTACTATACTCGGGAAGGGGAGCCGAAACGGGAGTTGACAAATAATGCCTTTTATCGATTCAGCGGTGGAGAAAAGGCAATGGCGATGTATATTCCATTATTTGCAGCTGCCTATTCCCGGTATGAGGAAGCAGGAAACCTGAGTCCGTACTTAATTTCCCTTGATGAAGCCTTTGCCGGTGTCGACGAAAATAATATACGGGATATGTTTGAAGTCGTCGAACAGCTCGGATTCGATTATATTATGAATTCACAAATTTTATGGGGAGATTACGATACAATTTCAAGTTTGGCAATTTACGAATTGATTCGACCTAAAAATGCAAATTATGTCTCTGTCATTCGCTATCATTGGGATGGACAAAAGCGATCTTTAGTAATGGATGATTGGGAGACTAAGGATTCTAATACTAAGCTCTCTGATGAAACACAAGCTCATTCTGAACGTGTTATAGACGAAAAAGCCGAAGAAATAGAAGAGGGAATCAAAACAGAACAGCAAGTAGAAAAGGATGGGGAAAAGAAACAAAGCGAGAATCCTGAAGAAAAAAGAGAAATAGTTGTCCAGGAAGAATTGTTTTCTTTTGATTAATCCTCTTAGTAAAAAATTTTTATAATAATGTTTACAACATTAATGATAGTTTTTGTTGAGGAGAGATCCCGTTGGCAAATATGAAAGATAAAGTCCGGATGCTCCGAGAAGAGCCAGGTTTTGTGAAGCTCTTTCGCATGTTTCAAAAAAAATATTATTCTTTAAGCCGTATTGGCGGAACGGTAAGTTTAAGTGATTTTACAAAAGAAGAACTTACTTCCATTGCCGGGTTTGTTGGTAAATCTCCGTGGGAACTATCGGAAAAGGGAAAATTGTCTCTTTTAGAATTCGAAAAAGCCTTGGCAAGAAGTGCATTTTCTGAATATACCCTTTTATCATTGATGGAGGAAGTATTGCAGGAAAAAATCGTGTCCAAAATGGAAAAACAAGTGAAGGAACAACAAGAGGAAGAGGCATTTCTTGTTACCTTAAAAAATGAAATTCCGGATGCGGAATGGTGGATTACACATATTGAAGAAAAGACGTCTGATACCCGTTGGATTTGGTCCCAATATAAACAAAATCCATCCTTTCTCAAGGAACAGATAGTTTTAGCTTATCGCGGTTTTTCTAAGTTGCCGAGGGAAGGTCAGTATGAACGACTTCCCTTTTTTTCTCAAAGAATTACTGGAAATCCCCATTTCTTTGATAATAATGAGCTAGCGGAAAGATTACTACATCATATGATGTTTGTCGATCAAGTCCGGAAAGGTAATCCAGATTTGACTATGCCCCGGACTACAGAAGAATTGAATGATTTACTTGCGTTATATGGTCTTTACCGGGACGATTTGTGGAATTTTGTCACCTGCCAACAATTGTATGCATCAATTGATGGATCCTCCCACCCAGTTTGGGAGGCTGCCGTAAAAAGCAAAACTGTATTAAACGTACCAATGAAGGAATTATTGAAAATCGACAAAGTTTGGCCTGTAAAAGGTAATCGTGTGTGGGTGGTGGAAAATTCCGGAGTTAGTTCGGCCCTTATGGACCGGTTGCCAACAGTTCCTGTCGTTTGTACCCATGGTCAAGTTCGCATGGCGGGATGGCGTTTGCTAGACTTACTTGTAGAGTCAGGTGCTACCATATATTACTCAGGAGATATGGATCCTGAAGGTCTTGTCATCGCAGACAAAATTAAACAAAGATATAAGGAAAAAGCAGTGCTGTGGAAAATGGATGTAGCTTCCTATGAAAAAAATTTGTCCAATGAGGATATTAGTGAAAGGTTATCCAAAGTGGACGCCGTCCAATCAGAGGAACTAATAGAACTGAAGGAACAGATGCGGTTTCGGAAACTTGCCAGTTACCAAGAAGCATTGGTTTCCGAATTAGTGCAAGAAATAGAAGGGTATGTACAAGATTTAAAATAAATTTTGAATGAATTAAGTAGCATTTCATTTCTTTTATGGTATAATAAATTACAACTGAATACAGTTATCAAGAGTGAACGAGAGAACTGGCTCGATGACTTCACAGCAACCTGCCAATTGGCAAGGTGCTCCAACCAGCAAAGCTTTTTGCTTTGAATGATAACAAACGGCTCAGGCTCTTTGTTGCATTCCATTGCAAAAAGAGCTTTTTTCGTTTTCCGCTCCTCTTGATAACTGGAAAAAAATTAAGGAAGGGGAAAACGTTAATGAATGCGTCAGGTTGGATTCGTGGCATCATGTCCAAAAATGTGAGTGGTGAGGAGTTTATCATTCATGTCTGCACTTGTATCGAAAGGCAACTCCAGGAATGGGATCCGAAATTCGAGGTCTTCCTAATGAAAATGAAGGATTATGAAATTCATATTCGTAACGAATCAGAGTTTTATCACACATCGGTCTCAGAATTGGTATTGAAGGAACTACAAGATAAATCTCCCTTCGCATTGGACCGCAAAATTTGGCAAGACCTGATTGATCAAGGTCTGGAAACCATCGAAGGAACGGGGAATTATCTTGAGTATGTTTTTATGTAGTGAAACTTCTAAGACTATATTTTCTATAATAGGTGAGTAATTATAAAAAGGAAAGATTGTAAAAACAAGAGGATGTTTTATCTAAAATCATCTTAATGGTTTAAATTTTTTTAGAACTCATTTTAGTTATAAATACGATATAAGTGTTTAAAAATTTGCAATAAACTGATAAAATATAATTAATTGGAGGAATAGCCATTTTTAGTAAAAGCCGAAAAGGATGTCAAATTCATGCGAGATGTTTCTGATTGGCTTTTTAAAGGACATGGTGAGCATAGTACTTTACCAAAGGAAGAATTACTATCACCAGATAATATTGAGTATATAATGAAATATCCAAGACCATTTGAAAACAGAGTAAATTGGGAAGATGTTAATGAGGTTATCGCTGCAGAAATATGTAAAATGTTGGGAATAAAAACAGTTGATGCAGAAATTGCTTATAGAAATCAAAGACGTGGCTGTTTAATGTTACATTTTTTATCCCAATATCAAGCTCAAGGTGAACTAGGTGGAACATTATTAGAAGTTGAATTAGAGGAAAAATATAATTATATCCAGAACAATATATTAAGTAGTGGATTATTAGTAAAAGAATCATTCTCATTTATTGAATGCTTTTCGTATTTTCCTCTGATAAAAAAAGATTTTATCTTTATGAATGTTTTTGACATATTAATTGGGAATCAAGATAGGCACCCTTATAATTGGCAAATATTATTTAAGGAAGATAGAATATTTTTTGGACCACTGTATGATAATGGAGCATCCTTAGGTTGGCAATTATCTGATCAGCAACTCCAAATATATATAAATGATGAGAAAAAAATGGAACAATATTTTACAAAAATGAAGGTAAAAGCAGGTCTTATCAAAAATACTAAGCCAAGAATGAAAGCTATTGATGTCCTGTCTTATTGTAAAATTCATTATCCTGAAGAAATGCAGGCGATTAAAGAAAAACTTGAGCATTTTCATAATGAACGTTTCCATGAATATATTGATCAATTTCCATTAATTTCAGATATACGGAAGGATTTTATAAAGGAATTTGTGTCGTTTAGGAAAAGAAAGATTATCTCCCTAATAGAAAGTGAGGATTACTATGATGTTTAAATCATTACTCGTAGTATGGAAAGATTTTAAAACAAATTTATATTATCATGTGGGAACATTAAATTATGACGGGGAGAAGTATATGTTTGTATATACAATTCAGAGCAGTTCCCATAGGAAAGTTCGGGAGGCAATTCGAAACGGATACCGTCCTCACCCTGCCTTTCCTGATTTACACAAAGAATATGTATCTAATAAATTGTTTTTAGCCTTTGACCGTCGGATTCCATCCAAAGACAGGATGGATTATGATGAAATTTTAGAAAGTTTAGGGTTACCTAAAGATGCAGACCGAATGGATATTCTCCGGGAAACAAGGGGGATGATATCCGGTGATCCCTATTCTTTCGAGGAACCACTCCGTTTATATGATAATCAACTGTTAGAATCAAATTTTTATATAAATGGAATGAGGCACCAAAATTTAGGTACAGATTGGTTTCAGAAAATAAAATCAGGGGATTTATTATATGCTGTTCCAGAAAAGGATAATGATGTTGATCCCTATGCAGTCCGAATCGAAACTTCTTCTGGATTACGTTTAGGTTATATACCCGGTATTTACGCACAAGCTGTTTCTGCACTCATTGAAAATGATATACCAATTAAATTAACTGTCCAAAACATTCAGCCAAATAAAGCGCCACAATGGTGGGTCCATGTTCATCTAAAAAGCCAACTTAATCTTCAAGCATTAACAAAAAATAGCAAAAGGGAACTAGAGGATTTAATATTAAAAGTGGCATAAATCAATGATTGCTTTTTGGAATCACAAAATGATTGGTCATCCACTAAATACTTTCTTTAAGTTAAATTTGATAGAATTCAATTTTTCAAGTAAACATTAGGGCTAAATCTATAAGCTTACATAGATTTGGTCCTATTTTATTTTTGTGGAAAATAATCCAAAAATTCCTTTCATAATCCTCCCTCATAAATTTGCAGACTCCATCCTATTACATTCTTACATAACATAATAAAAATTCGTTACATGCAGTAGAGTAAGGACTAATGTACTAACGAAAGGAACAAAAAATAGGAACGATATCGGATTTAAATTGTTCAAATATTTTGTACAATTTACCCAATAGGTAGTAGCCCGATTCGTGGATGGGGGCAGAAAGGTGAAACTGTTTTTGGCAAGTAGAAAATGTATGAAATGGCAATTAAAAATGCATACATACACTTGCCAAATTCCATGGTTAACGTTGAGAGATTGAGTCTTTGTATCGGTGACTTTCACCATTGNAGA
>NICF_comb_assmDRAFT_10003439_pt1 | contig 11483 bp, 8 predicted proteins | sample NewIslPassag4_SG_FD_11279 | JGI IMG/M metagenome (IMG submission 11279) | reverse complement strand
GAGCCGAGGCGGCACCGGCGGGCCGGGGGGCGGCAGCCGAATCGCGGCCACCGAGCCAGCTCTGCAAGACCAACGGCTGGCGGACTCGCCGGCCGTCGTGTTGGAGGCGAGTCCGCAGGGCGGGCTGGAATCTCGGCAGGCGGGATGACCCCAGCAGACCGCGTGACCGTCCGAGCGGTGCGCGCACGCCTGCATGTCGGCGGCGATCTTCGAGAAGCGTCCCCGAGGCACTCGATGCAGTTCCCGTCGTCGACGGCGGTCCCGGAGCCAATGTGAGGGAGGCTCCGTCATGATCTCCGAAAAAAAGAGCGGCCGGTCTGCCGGCCGCTCTTCGTCACGGGAAGCGGAGGAAGTTTAGCGCTTCTCCTCGAACTCCGCGTCGACGACGTCCTCTTCCTTCTTGGCCTCCTTGGCGGCGCCGCCATCGGCCTGGGCGGAGCCGCCCTGGGCGGCGGTGCCGGCGGCCTCGTAGAGCTTCTCCGCGATCTTGTGGGAGGCGCGGGTCAGCTCGTCCATGGCGCGCCGCACCTCTTCGACCGAGGCCTTGCGCTCCAGGGCGCCCTTGAGGTCGGAGAGCCGGGCCTCCACCGTGTCCACCACGTCCTTGGGGAGCTTGTCCCGGTTTTCCGAGAGGAGCTTCTCGGTCTGGTAGAGGAGGTTGTCGGCGTTGTTGCGGACCTCCGCCTCCTCGCGCCGCTTGCGGTCCTCCGCCTCGTGCGCCTTGGCCTCGGCAATGGCCCGCTCGATCTCCTCCTTGGTCATCCCGGAGGCGCCGGTGATGGTGATCTTCTGCTCCTTGCCGGTCGCCTTGTCGCGGGCGCTGACGTTCACGATGCCGTTGGCGTCGATGTCGAAGGTGACCTCGATCTGCGGCACGCCCCGCGGCGCCGGCGGGATGCCCTCGAGGCGGAAGCGTCCGAGGGTGCGGTTGTCCGCCGCCATCTCGCGCTCGCCCTGGAGCACGTGGATCTCCACCGAGGTCTGGTTGTCGGCGGCGGTGGAGAAGATCTCGCTGCGCCGGGTGGGGATGGTGGTGTTGCGCGGGATGAGGCGGGTGAAGACGCCGCCCAGGGTTTCGATGCCGAGCGAAAGCGGCGTCACGTCGAGAAGCAGCAGGTCCTTGACCTCACCGGAGAGCACGCCCGCCTGCACGGCCGCGCCGACGGCGACCACTTCGTCCGGGTTGACGGAGCGGTTCGGCTCCTTGCCGAAGAAATTCTTCACCACCTCCTGAACCTTGGGGATGCGGGTGGAGCCGCCGACGAGGATCACCTCGTCGATGTCGCTCGGCTTCTTGCCCGCGTCCTCCAGGGCCTTGCGCACCGGGACCATCGTTCGCTCGATCAGGTCCTCGATGAGCTGCTCGAGCTTGGCCCGGGTCACCCGGATGTTCATGTGCTTGGGGCCCGTGTGGTCGGCGGTGAGGAAGGGGAGGTTGACCTCCGTCTCCATGGTGGAGGAGAGCTCGATCTTGGCCTTCTCCGCCGCCTCCTTCAGGCGCTGCAGCACCATCTTGTCGCCGGAGACGTCGATGCCGGTCTCCTTCTTGAACTCCTCGATGAGGTAGCGCATGAGCCGCTCATCGATGTCGTCGCCGCCCAGGTGCGTGTCGCCGTTGGTGGCGATCACCTCCACGACGTTCTCGCCCACCTCGAGGATGGAGATGTCGAAGGTGCCGCCGCCGAAGTCGTAGACGGCGATCAGCTCGTTCTTCTTCTTGTCCAGCCCGTAGGCGAGGGCGGCCGCGGTCGGCTCGTTGACGATGCGCTTGACCTCGAGACCGGCGATCTTGCCGGCGTCCTTGGTCGCCTGGCGCTGGGCGTCGTTGAAATAGGCGGGGACGGTGATCACCGCCTCGGTCACGGGCTCGCCCAGGTACTGTTCGGCGGCGCGCTTCAGTTTCTGCAGGACGCGCGCGCTGATCTCCGGCGGCGTGTAGCGCTTGTCGCCGATCTCGATGGCGACGCCGCCGCTGTCGGTGCGCACCACCTCGTAGGGGACCCGCTTCGCTTCCTCGGCGGCCTCCTCGTAGGTGCGCCCCATGAATCGCTTCACCGAGAAGATGGTGTTTTTGGGATTGGTGATGGCCTGGCGGCGGGCGACCTGGCCCACCAGAACCTCACCGTCCTTGGTGAAGGCCACCACCGAAGGAGTCGTCCGATGACCTTCCTCGTTGGCGATCACCTTCGGCTCCTTGCCGTCCATGATCGCCACGACGGAGTTGGTCGTTCCCAGGTCGATACCGATGATCTTGCCCAAAGTTCGGTCCTCTCTCTGCTGAGAATTCGGCACCTTCCGATGCCCGTACCTCGATTTCGTGGGCTACCTTAAGACAGGACCGAACCTTGTCAAACGGGGGAATTTCGACGTTTCGGACCAAAAGGATGGCCGCGGTGCCCGAGCGTCTGATAGGTTGACACCTGAAATCGGGTGGGGACCGTCAGGAGGCTGGGGTGCGGGAATTCTCATCCTCGGTCGGGCTTCCGCGGCACTTCGGGCGTTATCTCCTGCACGAGCGGATCGGCGGGGGAGGGATGGCGACGGTCTATCGCGCCACCTTCTCCGTGGAGGGCGGCTTCGAGAAGGAGATTGCCCTCAAGGTCATCCGCTCGGAGCTTTCCGAGGACCCGCAGTTCATCCGCATGTTCCTGGACGAGGCGCGCCTCTCCGGGCACCTCTCCCATCCCAACATCGTCCAGACCTTCGATTTCGGTCAGGTGGAGGGAACCTACTACCTGGCGATGGAGCTGGTGCGGGGGCGGACCCTCGCCGAGATCCTGCGCACGCTGCGCGACAACCGGCTTCGGCTCGGTACCGCCGCCAGCCTCTTCGTGGCCAAGGAACTCGCCCGCGCGCTCGACTACGCCCATCGGGCCACGGGGCCGGATGGCGAGCCGCTCGGAATCGTCCACCGCGACGTCTCGCCGCAGAACGTTCTCGTTTCCCGCGAGGGCCACGTCAAGCTGGCCGACTTCGGCATCGCCAAGGCGGCCCTGCGCTCCCAGATCACCCAACCCGGCCGCGTACGGGGGAAGTGCTCCTACATGGCCCCGGAGCAGGCGAGGGGGCAGGAGGTCGATGCCCGGGCCGACGTCTTCTCGCTCGGCACGGTCCTGTGGGAATGCCTGGTCGGTCGCCGGCTCTTCGACGGCGCCTCCGACGCCCAGGTCCTGCTCGACGTGATTCAGAAGGAGATCCCGCCCCCTTCGAGCCTCGTCCGTGGGATCCCTCCGGACGTGGACCGGGTGGTGATGCGCTTGCTCGAGCGCGATCCCGCCCGCCGCCCGACGAGTGGCGCCGCCTTCCGGGAGCTGGCCGACCTGAGCTTCCGCCTGGCGCGGTCGCCGGAGGACCTGGATCTCTTTCATCTCCAGCAGAAGCTGGCGTCGGCGACCGCGGCGGTTTCGCGGCCGGAGATCGAGCTGTCCACGTGGAGGTCGAGCGACGGCAGCGCCTACCCCTGGCCCGTCGATCCCGAGGCGAAGACGGTGGTCTCGGACGAGGACTGGATGAACGCGCCGACCCTCGTCTCCGAGGGGGATCCGCCGCGGTCGAGATCGGACGATCACCGTCCGAGCGGGGTACGGCGAACGCTCACCCTGAGCCGGACGCACAGCAGCGAGGCCACGGCCGAGCGCGAGGCGCCGCGCTGGGGGAAGGCCCTGGCGCCGGTGGCGGTGGCCTCGGCGCTGGGAGCGATGCTCGGGATCGCGGCCATGGTCGCCTGGAAGCCATGGGCGACCGCGCCCGCCCTCGGACCTGCAGCGGAGGAAATTCGAGACGCCGAGTCCACGTCGCCCAAGGAGAGCGCCGATCCGTATGATGTGCCTCTTGCTGGGGGTGAAGCGCTCGGAGTTAAGGAGCCATTTACAGCGCCGGCGGAATCGGCTAAGGACGGGGCGCCCGAACCGACCGAGGAACGAGTGGAGATCGTTGCACAGACCGCCGGCGAATCGAGCGAGTATCGCCACGTGGACGTTTCGAATTCCCGCCCCGCGAGCCCGATGCAAGCGCCGAGGGCGGAAAACCGCACGTCCGCGCCCCCCACCTCGACGCCGCTGGACGCTGCGTCTTCACCGAGCCCACCGGTCGCGAAGGAGAGACCGCGGCCCACCAAAGAGACACCACCACCCGCGACGCAGGAGACGGGAACGTTGGTTCTCACCTCGCGGCTGCCTGGCGCGCGCGTGACGATCGACGATCGCGATGCATTTGCGCTCGGCGCGATGTCTCCGCACTCGACGACTGTCCCGGCGGGGCAGCGTCAGATCGTGTTCGTGCGGGATGAAGATGATTTCCGGTGTCGAGTATCGGTTCGCGTCGTCGCGAACGAGCGCGTGGCGATCTTGCTGGATCGCGACGGCGTCTACGCTCTGCGCGGCCTGGAGCGGACGTCGCTCCCCTGCGGATGAGGGTGAGATACGCGACTACTCTTTCCCACAGACACGGATGCGCAGTGAATTGACGAAAGCGGGGCAGTCGATCGAACCTCAAGGCGGAAGTCAAATTTCCGATCCCATGTGACGGGTAAAACGATGTAGGGTGTTCGGGACAGGCGGTCGAGCGGCAGCGGTGCCGGATGGCGTGACCGACCAGGGGTGCGCGCCGGCATCTGGGCTGGAGGGTCCATGAGCAAGGTCGAAGAACTGGCGACGCGATCTGCCGAGGAAAAGGACGAGGGGATGACGCGCAGTCGTGCGCGAACCATGTCCCGCAAGGAGATGGCTCGTGACCTTCGGCGTATGCGTGCCCTCGGGCTCGACGATGGCGAGGAGGGTGAGCTTCTCCGCGAGCTCGAAGCGAAGCGGCCGCGCACCCGAGCCGACTGCATCAACGGACCTCGCCCCTGTCTTTACGTATCCTGCAAGCACCACCTTTACCTCGACGTCAATCCCCGTACCGGTTCGGTCAAGCTCAACTTCCCGGACAAGGAGATCTGGGAGCTGGAGGAAACCTGCGCGCTCGACGTGGCGGATCGAGGGGGGATCACCCTCGAAGAGGTCGGCGCGATCATGAATCTCACCCGGGAGCGGATCCGCCAGGTGGAGGCGCGGGGGCTTTACAAGCTTCGGCTCGCGGCCAAGGAACTCGGGCTCGACGACGAGGATTGAGACGAGCGTTGAACGGGGGTCGCGATCCTGCTAGAGGCGGCGCACGGAGGAGACCATGGCGACCCCGAGGCGTGCGCTGCTTTCCGTTTCCGACAAGACCGACCTGGTTCCCTTTGCGAAAAGGCTGGTTGCGACGGGCTTCGAGCTCGTCTCCACGGGGGGCACGGCCCGCGTCCTGAGGGATGCGGGCCTCGACGTCAAGGAAGCGTCCGAGGTCACTGGCGCCCCGGAGATCCTCGGCGGCCGGGTCAAGACGCTCCATCCGAAGATCCACGGCGGCATCCTGGCGCGCCGCAACCTCGAGGCGGACCTGGCCGACCTCGCTGCTCGAGGCATCACGCCCATCGACCTGGTGGTGGTCAATCTTTACCCCTTCGAGGCCACCGTCGCGCAGGGCAAGGAGTTTGCCGACTGCATCGAGCAGATCGACATCGGCGGGCCGGCGATGATCCGCGCTGCCGCCAAGAATGCCGCCTTCGTGGGGGTGGTGGTGGACCCGGCCGACTATGAGCGCGTGGCGACGGAGCTCGAGACGACGGGAAGCCTCTCGGAGGCCACGCGGTGGGAGCTCGCGCGCAAGGCCTTCTCCCATACCGCGGCCTACGACCTGGCGATCGCTTCGTATCTTGCCCGGCAGGCGGAGCAGCCAGCCTTCGGTCTGATGGGACACTCGGGGCAGGCGCTTCGCTACGGGGAAAACCCGCACCAGGCGGCCTTCTTCTTCCGCACCGGCAAGCGGCCCGAGGAGCCCTCGGTGGCGTGGGCGGAGGTCCTGGGCGGCAAGGCGCTCTCCTACAACAACCTCCTCGACCTCGAGTCGGCGCTGGCGGCGGTCAAGGAATTCGACGACTGCGCCTGCGTGATCGTCAAGCACAACAATCCCTGCGGGGTCGCGCTGGGGCGGACCCCGGCCGAGGCCTTCGATCGAGCCCGGGAGGTGGATCCGGTCTCGGCATTCGGAGGCATCGTGGCGCTGAACCGGCCGGTCGACGCCGAGGCGGCACGCGCGCTCACGTCCATCTTCCTCGAGTGCGTCATCGCCCCGGGCTACGACGAGGAAGCGCGCGAGATCCTCTCCGCCAAAAAGAATCTGCGGTTGCTGTCGGACCCGCTCCTCGGTCGCCCGCGTAGCGAGTGGGTGCGCCAGGGACAGGAGGTCCGTTCTCTGGTCGGCGGGCTCCTCGTCCAGGACCGGGACCTCGGCGAGGTGAAGGAATCCGACCTGAAGGTGGTCACGCGCCGCGCGCCCACGCCCGACGAGCTACGAGCGGCGCTCTTGGCGTGGAAGGTGGTCAAGCACGTCAAGAGCAACGCCATCGTCTTCGGCGCCAAGGATCGCGTGCTCGCGATCGGCGCGGGGCAGACCTCCCGCGTGGACGCGGTGAAGCTGGCCGCGTCCAAGGCGCACCTGCCGCTGGCCGGCAGCGCCCTCGCCTCGGATGCCTTCTTCCCCTTCCGCGACGGCCTCGACGCCGCGGCCGACGCGGGGGCGACGGTGGTGATCCAACCCGGGGGCTCGGTGAAGGACGAGGAGGTGATCGCCGCCGCGGACGAGCGGGGCATCGCCATGGTCTTCACCGGCATGCGGCATTTCCGCCATTGAGGTTTCCATGAAGGTACTGGTCGTGGGAAGCGGCGGGCGCGAGCATGCGCTCTGCCACGGGATCGCCAAGAGCCCGCGCCTGCGTCGTCTGATCTGCGCGCCCGGAAATCCCGGGATCGAGGGCCTGGCCGAGACGGCCCCCGTTGCCGCGGACGACGTGCCAGGGCTGGTGGCGCTCGCACGAAAGGAGCAGGTCGACCTGGTCGTGGTCGGCCCCGAGGCTCCGCTGGCGCTGGGCCTTGCCGATGCGCTTCGCGCGGAGGGGATCGCCTGCTTCGGGCCGAGCCGGGCCGCGGCGGAGATCGAATCTTCCAAGGCCTTCGCCAAGGAGCTGATGAAGCGGGCGAAGATCCCCACCGCCACCTTCGGCACCTTCGAGGACGTCGATTCGGCGCTTGCCTTCGCGGCCGAATGGGGCGGGCGGGTCGCGGTCAAGGCGGACGGCCTGGCCGCGGGCAAGGGCGTGATCGTCTGCGGCTCCATGGAGGAGGCGCGGCGCGCGCTGGAGACGATGCTCGTCGAGAAGGCCTTCGGCGAGGCGGGCCGCCGGGTGGTGGTGGAGGAACGCCTCGAGGGGCAGGAGGCGAGCGTGATCGCCTTGGTGGACGGAAGGGACGTCCGCCTCCTCGCGCCGGCGCAGGACCACAAGCGCCTGCTCGACGGGGACCTGGGGCCCAACACGGGTGGCATGGGCGCCTACTCGCCGGCGCCGATCGTCGACGAGGCCACGCTCGAGCGCGTGCGGCGCGAGATCCTCCTGCCAGCGGTCGCCCAGCTCGCGGCGGAGGGACGCGAGTTTCGCGGGGCGCTCTATGCGGGCCTGATGATCACCGCCGAAGGCCCCAAGGTGATCGAGTTCAACTGCCGCATGGGCGATCCGGAGACGCAGCCGATCGTCGTTCGCCTCGAGGACGACCTCCTGGAGCTCATGGAGGCCGCCGCCAACGGGCGGATGGGCCCGGGGGCGATCGCCTTCGACGAGCGCGCGGCGATGACGGTGGTCCTCGCGGCCGAGGGCTATCCGGGCAAGGTGCGCAAGGGCGATCGAATCGACGGGATCGCCGAGGCGGAGGCCGATCCGGAGGTGATCGTCTTCCACGCTGGGACGGCGCGTCGCGATGACGAGCTCGTCACCGCGGGCGGGCGCGTGCTCGGAGTCACCGCTCTGGGCGCCACGTTGAAGGAGGCTCGGGAGCGGGCCTACCGCGCCTGNGAGAAGATCCGCTTCGAGGGAATGCAATATCGCCGGGACATCGGGCACCACGTCCTCGGCCAGGAGCAGCGATGAGCCAGGCACCGAAGGTCTTGATCCTGATGGGGTCCGACTCCGACTGGGAGCAGATGTCGGGGGCGCGGGATGCGCTAAGCGAGATGGGGATCCCCTGCGAGGTCCGGGTCTCCTCCGCTCACCGTACGCCCGAGCGGACGCTCCGCCTGGTGCGCGAGGCGGAACAAAAGGGGGTGAAGGTGATCATCTGCGGCGCGGGCGCAGCCGCCCACCTGGCGGGCGTGGTGGCGGCGGTGACCCGGCTCCCGGTGATCGGCGTGCCTCTGTCGGGCGGCTCCCCCCTCCAGGGGATCGACGCGCTCCTCTCCACGGTGCAGATGCCGGGAGGGGTGCCCGTGGCCACGGTGGCCATCGGCAAGGCGGGGGCGAAGAACGCCGGCTATCTGGCAGCTCGCATCCTGGCGCTCTCGGACGAAGAGGTCGCACGCCGGCTGGAGGCCTTCGTGGCCGAGATGGCGCGCGGGGTCGAGGAAAAGGACCGTAAGCTGCAGGAGAAGATCTAGCTCTGCGCTGGACCCTCCATCGATACGTGCTGAAAGAGGTGCTCTGGCCCTTCTTGGCCGGTCTCCTCTTTCTCACGCAGATGTTCTTCGTCGGGCGGCTTCTGGCCGAGGCCGAGGCGATCTTCGGCGCCCAGATCCGGTTGCTCGACGTGGGGAGGATGCTGCTCTTCGTCCTCCCCTCGATGCTCGCCTACGGCCTGCCGGTGGGCTACCTTTTGGGCGTGCTCGTCGGGCTGGGGCGGATGGGCGACGACCACGAGCTGGTGGCGCTCTCCGCCACGGGTAGCGGCCCCCACAGCCTGCTGCCCATGCCGCTGCTCCTCTCCGTCTTCGGGACGGCGGCGCTGATGGCCATCACCTGCTGGCTGGCGCCCCTCGGCCTGAAGCAGACCGGGCTGGTGATGCGCGACATCATCACCCGCAACCTCGCGGGGGAGATCAAACCGGGCGTCTTCTACCAGGACCTCTCGGACCTGACGATCTACGCCACGGACATCGACCGGGAGACGGGGAGACTCTCGGGCGTGCTCGTGGAGGATGCGCGTGAGCCGGACAATCCCATCCTCGTCCTGGCACAGCGAGGGCGGCTTGGGGTCGAGGGCCGGGACGCGGCGCTGACGCTGCATCTGGAGGAGGGGGAGCTGCACCGCAGCCAGCCGAGCACGAGCTCCTATGCGCTGGCCACTTTCGAGACGGCGGACGTGGCGGTGGTGGTCGAGCGCGAGATCTCCCGCAAGAACCGTTTCCGGCGCTACCTCGCCACCCTGACGCCCGGTGAGATCCTGAAGGACTACGGCTGGTACCAGCGGGCGAGGGGACAGACGCGGCACGACTACCTGGTGGAGTTTCACCAGCGCTTCGCGCATCCCTTCGTGATGGTGGCGCTGGCGCTGGTCGGGGTGGGGGCGGCGGGCGGCGCCAGCGGCAAGCGCAAGACCGGCAAGGCGGTGGCGTTGCTCTGGACGCTCTTTTCGGTGGTGGGCTACTTCGTCGTCCAGAAGATCTTCACCACCTTCGGCAATCGCGGCGCCATCCCGGCGTGGCTCGCGGCCTGGGTGCCGGTCCTCGCTGTCGCGGCGGTTGGTACGGGGCTCTTGCTCTACCGGCGGGCGCGGGGGGTGCGGGCGTGATCCTGGACCGCTACCTGGCGCGCACCTATCTGCGCATCGCGCTTTCGACCTTCGTGGCGATCGTCGCCGTCATCCTGGTCATCGACTTCGCCGATCGCGCCTACTCCTTCCGCGGCGAGGGCTGGTTTCGCAACATGCTCCGGCTCTACGCCAACCTGGCGATCGACCTGGGCTACCAGGCGGCACCCTCGGCCTTTCTGGTGGCGGCGGGAATCACGGTGAGCTCGCTTCGGGCGCAGGGGGAGCTGGTGGCCTACCTCGCCCTCGGCAATCGCCCGGCCCGCCTCGTCGCCACGCTGCTGGGCACCATCTCGCTGCTCTGTCTCGGGCTGCTCGTCTTGCACGAGACGGTGGCGGCGGAAGCGGCGCGCCGGGCGGAGGAGATCAAGATCCGAGATTTCCGCCGCCCGCAGAACATCGGCGCCTATTTCCAGCAGTCGCAGTGGTTCCGCAGCGGCAACTGGGTCTACAACCTCCGCGAGCGCACGGAGGAGGGCTTTCGCAACGTCACCCTCTACGAACTCGACGATCGCTTCTCTCTCGTGCGCCGCATCGACGCCGAGACGATGACGCCCGCCCAGCAGGGCTGGGAGCTGGGAAAGGCCACGGTCTCCACCTTCCGCGGCGGGGAGCGGCTCGAACGGCGGCAGCTGGAGAGTCTGCAGCTCGACCTCCCGGAGAGGCCGGCGGATTTCCAGCTCCGAACCGGGCGGCCGCGGCACCTGCGGCTCGGTGAACTCCTCGGCCAGATCCGGTTGCGGCAGCGCCTCGGCCTCGAGGACGTCGGCTACCGGCAGGAGCTATTTCGCCGCGTCGCCTTTCCTTTCTCGGCCGTTCCCGCCTCCCTCGCCTCCATCCGGCTGGCGATGCGGCGAAACCGCCGCGGCCATCTCGCCACCTCGCTCGGCGAGGGGATCCTCCTTTCTCTTCTGCTCTGGACGCTCTTCACCATCTTTCAGGCCTTCGGCCTCTCGGGGGCGATCTCCCCGGCGATCTCCGCGCTGGCGCCGCTGGCCATCCTCCTCGCGGTGGGCTTGGCCGTGGGCGCCTTCGAGGACCTCCGCTTCAGGCGGAGGGTTCCCTCTCCGGTGGGCGAGCGAGGATGACGGCGAGGGCGAGCGCCAGGCCCATGCCGTAGACCGTCTCGCTGGCGTACAAGACGTCGTGCGCCAGGGCGTTGACGCCCATGGCCGCGAGGCCCGCGAGCCCCCCGGCACAGGCCGCACGCCCGAGCGGATCCGTCCCGCGGGCCATGCGGAGGAAGGCGACGCCGAGCCAGATCCAGAAGAGGAGGGTGGCGAGCAGGTAGGGGATTCCGCCCTCGACGTAGGCGGTGAAGAAGGTGTTGTGGCACCAGGCGCGAACCACGGTCTCGGGCGCCACCTGGTCGAAGTAGGGCTGGCCCAAGATCGGCATGTTGCCGAAGCCGATCCCCTCGGGATGGTCGCGGGCCACCGCCGCGCAGGTCTGCCAGATGCCGATGCGATCCTGATTCCGCTCGCCGCTCAGCGTGCTCAGTACGCGGTTGCGGAAGCCGGGCTGGACGGCGAAGAGCACGGCGCCCGCAACCGCGAGCCCGATCACCGTGGTGGCGAAGACGCGACGCCCGCCGAACGCGGCCAGGACGAGTGCGGCGAGGGCGAGGCCGTACCAGGCGGTGCGGGTGAAGGTGAGGAAGACCGCCGCGCCGATCGCCGCCGCGGCGACGAGCGCGATGCGGCGCCACCGCGGCGACAGGGCCCCGTGTACGGCGATGGCCGCGAGGAGGCAGAGCGGGGCGCTGAGATTGTGCGCGAGGCGGATGTACCACTTGAAGAAGCCGGTGGCGGCGTACCGCTCGGAGGGAAT
>NICF_comb_assmDRAFT_10003438_pt1 | contig 11483 bp, 8 predicted proteins | sample NewIslPassag4_SG_FD_11279 | JGI IMG/M metagenome (IMG submission 11279) | reverse complement strand
AGGTAGGTCGCGGCCCGAACGTTGCCCTCGATAGCCTTCTTGTGGAGGGCCCGCACGACGCCCACCAGGGAGTTCAGACCCTCCTGCTGAGCTTCCTCCACCTTTTTCAGGGCTGAGGCCACGTCCTCGTCGAAGGCCGAGGCTTCGGCCACGGCGGCCGGATCGATCTCCAGCACGCGGTAGGCCAGATCCGGCGGGATGCCTTTTGCGATGGCCTCGGCGGCCGCTTCCAGGGCGAGGGCGAGTTTCTTACGCTCGATGCGTTTACGTTCGGCCGCCAGGCCGTCGTGCAGTTTGCGTCCGGTTTTCCGTGCCATAGTGCCTTTGTAGTTTGTTGAGGGTATGAAGGAAGCGAAGCTCGAGAAATCCGATTTGCTTCTCGAGCAGGAACGCCGCGATGCGGTAGCGCAGGCGGCGCTTCAGTTCGCGCTGGAAGCGCTCAAGCGTTTGCTGGTTCATGGCGTCTGCGAGTTGTTAAGGGGTGAGGGTTCGGCCGTCTCTTCCTGCAAACTTCGTCCCGGGCCGAAGCCTTCGACCGGCCAGCGGAGCAGCCAGATGCCATGCCGCTCCGTCACCCAGGCCAGGACCGAAAGGCCGCCCAGTTGATGATGTTCATCTAAGGCCTGGCGCTGGTCGGACCTTCGGCATTTGACCGCCACCAGCACACTCCGCCCCGTTCCCGGCTCGACGGCCCGAAAGTCCCCGCCGGTCTCCTCCACCGGGCCGCCGTCGAGCGGCCGCGTGCGTCCGATCATGCGAAAGCCCACGACCCGAAGGGCCAGGCGCACGATCTCTTCGGTCTGGTAGTCCAGCCGCCGGCAGGCACGGCCGGATCGCTTCTCCGCCTGTTTTTCGACCGTGCGGTTTGAATTCAGAAGCATCGTACCGTCTGGGGTTTGCAGGTCAGCAGCGTACCGCCTTCCAGGAGCAAACGCAGGCGCCAGCCGCAGGGCGGGCTTTCGCCGTCGGCCTCGGCCGAAGCAGCCGTGCGGAAGACCTCGACAACCAGGGCGCGGCGTCCGAAGAGCGCCACACACTGGCCCACGTCCGGAAGGCGCAGGGGCGGCCGGCCTGGGCCTTGCACCACGAGGCGGCCGCGGGCCGCTTCCAGCGCCGGCGGGCCGAAGAGCCGCTCCCAGGCCTCCCAGAAGGCGCGGTAGGCTTCAGCGTCTGTCTTCTGCAGGCGCATCGCGATCGATCCAGCGTTTGTGTTCGGGATGGGCGGCGCTGCCCAGGCGACAACGCCCGGATGGGTCGATCACCAGCTCCCAGCGCCCACAGCAGGGGCACGGTCCCAGAAGGCAGCCACAGGGAAGCCGACGGGGACGCACGCCCTGACGTCGCCAGTAGCGGCGGATCGCCACAATTAGCGTCTGCTGTGCGGCCGGCGAAAGCTTTTGCCATTCCATGACGACCATTCACCATTCAGGTTGATTGAAAGGCTTGCGTCGAATGCCCGTTGTCCATCACGGGCGGGCGCGTATCCACCGGCACGACGTCGAACAGGTCCTGCAGGCGAGCCAGCACCTGCTGGCGGCGGTCTTCGGCAGGGCCTTCAGGGGCGGACGCCGCCCCCATCGCGCACGTGTTCCGCCAAATGGCGGATGGCGGATGTGGCGGATGTGGCGGAATCCTCCGAACCCGTTCCGCCATTTCCGCCATTTCCGCCATCCGCCACTGCGGCGGTTTCGTGTAAGTGCCCTTCTGAAGACGTTCAACGTGCCCAGCGCTGACTAACTGACTCAGCCACCGCTCCCCCGTGCGGCGGGGGATCCCCCGAGCTTCTGCAGCCTGCAGCCAGTCGGCGGTCGTAAATTCTCCGGGCATTTCGTCCAGCAGCCGCTCCGCCGGGCTCTTGTGTAGCGCGGCGTAATTCAAGCCGTGCCAGCGCATCAGGGTGTAAATGCGCCGCGTCTCATGCCAGAGCCAGCGCGCCAGCTCGATCGCCCGCCGCATTACCTCACCAGATACTTCCCGCGAATGGCGCCCGGCTTCGACGTCCTCGGCGAGCTGGAAAAGCAGCGCCAGCCGTGCCGCTTTCGCTTCGATCTTTGCCGAAGCGGACCGTAGCGGGCCGTCCGGTAGCTTGCGCCGCTCTTCGTCGAGTTCTTCCACAAAAGCCCCAAAAAGCCGCCGTGCTTCGATCGACAGCGAAAGCTCCACGTCATCGGTCTGGTACATGCGCCGTATTAGTCGGCCATAGGCGGCTTCGGTGGCTTCGTCCACGTCGGCATCGGTGAACCGTCGCGGCACTTCGGGCGGCATGGCGATCGTGAGCCGCGCCACGAAGCCTGAAGCCAGTAGCTCGGGAGACACGCGCTCTCGCAAAATCCAGGGCTGAACAGTGCCCACTACAGGGACATGCGGGCGCTCGATTCGGATGGGTTCGGGGTCCGTCTTGCGGTCGACGACAACCGGGCGGCCTTCGTACAGCTCCAGCCATGAAGCAAGGTCGCCGCCCCGCGTTTGCGCGTAGCGATCGAACGAAGCGATCCACCCGCTGAGCTCGTCACGTGCCAGCAGCACGCCGCGCGGGTTGTCCCGGTGGACGGCGGCGACCGCTTCCAGCGTGGCATCCGAAAGCCGGTACCGAACAGGCCGGGGCGGCTGGGGCTCGGGAATTGAAGCCCTGAGTTCTTTGTCGAGTGTTTTCCACTCCTTCAGGCGCTGTTCGTAGGCTTCGCGCTCGGCACGGTAACGCGCTGCAGCCTCGGCTTCGAGCTCGTAAACTGGGCGCAGCGCCAGTTCCAGCGCGGCGCTCTTCGCCGTCCCGCTCGGCGTCGCCACGACGCACCACAAGGTGGCCGGCTCCGCCCATGAACGTTTCAGGCGAACCCGGGCCGCGCTTCCTGCTGCAGCGCTCAGTACGGCCAGGACAGGCACTGCCAGCATGGCCGGATCGCAAGGGACTGCAGCAGAACCGGCCCGGACGTAATCGGCTACAGAGGCAGGAAGCAGATCGAGAGGAAACGGGCGCCAAAATAACAGTTCGTCCGAGTCGTCTTCGATCTCCTGCTCAGGGCGTGCCGTCTGCTTGCTGGTGGCCCGCTCCTTCCTGGGCGGACGCCATCCGTACTGCTGGGCATACCAGAAAACCGTGCCCAGCCCGATTTCCCCACGGGCGCCTTTGAACGTCCGCTCCAGGTATTCCGGCGTGTCGCCCGGGTGCCCGCCTCCATAGGTCAGCATCAGGCGCACGGCTTCTTCGACGCCCAGCGTGCCCGCCAGCGCCAGCCCGATCCGGAGCCAGTCGTGATAGGGGAAGTTTGGCCCCATGGGGATTGCCGAGAGCGCGCTTTCGACAAGCTCCAGATCGACGGCACCATCTCCCGACGGGCGGACAGTAGGCGTGGGCTCCGGCACGTGTCGGAACGGGAAGATGCAGGCACTCCAGTTCACACGAAGGTTCGGATCCCAAGTAACATAGCAGCCGCGCGACAGGTCGGGCGTGCGGTCCGCTACCAGGCCGTACACGTCGCGCAGGTAGGATCGGAAGGCCTCGAAGCCCGCCCGGTGTGCCTTCTTCAGGGCTTCGACGTCGGGCACGGGGTCGAGAGGCTCGCTCAGGCGCACCAGAAGCTTCAGCCCCCGGCCGGAAACCGACGTGAAGCACGTCAACACGTAGCCATCCTGGGCCAGCAGCTCCTTCAGGGCGATCAGATCTTTGTCCGGGTTGTCCTGGGCGTCGAGGTCGATACAGGCGAGCCCCGAATAACTCCGTAGGCTTTTCTCGTTGCGATAAGCGAAGCGTCCGCTGAAGACTACGACGGGCAACCGTTTCTTCAGGGCATCGCGGGCGCCCTTGTCTTCCGTCGCCCGTATTTGCTCGATCAACGCCCGCACCTCAGGCTTCGGGTTTCGGAATCGGTCCAGCACGTTCCCCAGCCGGACGTGCTGCACCGTACCAGGGGCGTCGGGCGACGGGTTGACGGTGACCTGCAGGCAGGAAACTTCGATGGCGCGACTTTCGTTCAAATTCATAATCAACCCTCCAGCCGCCAGCCGCCGAGCAGCCCCAGCGCCGGCGGCTTTTTCTGTTACTCGCTCAACAGTCGCAACTTGCGCGCGACTAAATTCTCCACGTCTTCCGGGCGGAAGAAAGTCCGCCGGCCGATCCGCACGACGGGCAAATCGCCCTGGCGAACCAGGCGCCAGAGTGTCGACTTCGAAATACCCCCGAGCAGCCGGCGGGCCTGCTTTGCCGTCAGGAGTGGGCGAAGTCCAACAGCCTCCATGGGTCCGCGCGGTTTGTTCAGTTTTCAGGGGGTTTCGACGCACATCTTCGCGCGTAAGTTGCCAAAAAACAGAGACTTGCAAAACGAATAGGTAGTGTACTACATTCGGGTATCTCTGCTGTTTTTCTTCACAAAAAACCCCACCCCCGCATCGGCAGGGGTGGGGCATGTGCCGGGCGCGCCGCTCTACCTTGCTGGTTTCTCGTGTACTATGGCTTCGCGTGCGCCCGGCACATATCCGTCGAAGGCGCCGGTAATTTCACGATCCACGGTTTCCGCGTCGAGCGCCGCAAGGTAGGCTTCGGTGATCTTCAGGCTGCTGTGACCGAGCCCCTTGCTGAGCGCGTAAAGCGACACGCCGGCGCGTCGAAGTGCGTCGGCCGCGCTATGCCTTGCGGTGTGAAAACTGATGGGCTTCGTGATGCCTGCAAGGGCGGCAATGCGTTTCAGGCGGGCGTTGAAGTAGGCGCAACGACTTGAAAGCGCCCGCCGCTCCCGTTCGGGGTCGTCCAGCCGGTAGCCGTCCAGGATCGGGAAGACCCGCTCATGCGCCGGCCGCCGGTGCAGGTAGCGTTCCAGAATCCGCACCGCCGGCATCGGGAGGCGAAGGTCTTTGGGGACGCCGGTTTTGCGCTGCACGTAGCGAAGCCGCCAGCCGCCCTCATCCTCGCGCAGGCTTTCCCAGCGAAGCAGCGCCACGTCCGCCCAGCGCATGCCGACCGCATAGAAGGCGAAGCACCAGGCGTCGCGCACCACCGCATCGATTCCCTGAAGCTCCAGCGCTTCAAGCCGCTGCACCTCTTCGAGCGTAAGGCGCTCTTTCGGGCGGTGTCGCGCCTTCGACTCCGGGCTCCATTCCTGGAAGGGAGACGTTCCACGGCTTACGAGCCCCGCCCGCACGGCGCGGTTGTAGAGGGCGCGAAGCACCGCCAGCGACTTGTGCGCCGTGCTTTCACGATTGCCCAGCACGGTACGCATGTAGTGTTCGAAGGCGCGTAGCAGCTCGGGCGTAAGCTCTTCGAAGGGAAGCCGATCGCGCCCCAGAAAGCGGGCAAACTTGCGAACCGTCACCTCGTACTTTTCGGCGAGAAATGCCTGGCCCTTTTCGCGAAGCGCCCCGACTTCGGCACGTGCAAAAGCAAAAAAATCGGCGTCCGCTTCACCCTCGCCTTTCAGCAGCATTTTAAGGGTGCGGGGCTCGAGGTCGCGCCCTTCCAGACGTGCTTCCAGTAGCAGGCGCTCGGCTTCCTGCTCCAGGCGCTCAATGAGCAGGTTCAGACGGTCGGCGTCGGGGTGCGAACGCCGAACCCGCCCCGTGCGGGCGTTCCACTCCGAAGGACGCACCCGTACCCCCGTGGCGACGTAGGCGGTCGAACGACCGTCGGCAAGACGAAGCCACACGGGCGCCCGCCCATCGGGCCCCACCTTGTGCCGCGCCAGCACGGGCCTGATCTTCATAACAAGAACGGCAAAGGTAAAGGTAGAGGTAAAGGTAAAATCGGGTGTCTCTTGGACGCCGAAGGTTTCAGCGGGTTTCAAAATCCGCGAAATTGAGCGATTTTGCGTATCTTTGAGGTGCTCGCGGTTTCCAGAGGTTTCATTTTTAGGGTCCCGTCCGGACCGCCTATAGCATATAACAAGCCCGCTTTAGAAAAGCGGGCTTTTTTGTTAGCCTTTCGCGTACAATCACCCATTCGGGTGATTGACCAAAACCGCTCATAGCCTTTAGAAAAGCGGACTTTTTGTTAGCCTTTCGCGCATAATCACCCGTTCGGGTGATTGATCAAAGCCGTTCCACGCTGTTAGCTTCCGAGCAGCGTTTAAGCCTGTTTTTGGAGCCATGTCTGCGTCTTTCTCGACGATAGGGATAGCAATCGTACTGTTCCTGTTATTGGGATTAGGTGCCTGTCAACATCCCAAGCCCCTTCTTTCCTGGGGCGCAGGTGGTGGTTTTACTGGCACCCAACACGGCTATACAGCCTACTCTAATGGCACCGTTGAGACATGGACCCAGCACATCGGACAACCTCGACAGCTCCAACAGAGCTGGAAGCTGAATCCGGCCCAGCAGCAAACGTTACAGTCGATTTACCAACAACTTCAGGCATTATCGCCTTACCTCAAGCCGGCTAATTATACCCACTTTATCACACTTTATACGCTTCAGGATACGCTCTACTGGGCATGGGGCCCCGCCGACACCCAGGCCATTGCGCAAACGCTCCAGACGCTTTACGAACTCCTTAACCGAGAGCTAAAACGGCCATGAAGCGCACCAACTGGTATCCGCTTTTGACAGGCGTGCTTCTGCTGCTGGCATTTCCTCTACAGGCCCAGACGTTTAGGTCGAAAAGCGACGGACGTCCGCTTCCGCCGCTATCTGAACGTCTGCACTTTCCGCGTATTGAAACCCCGCAACAACTCCAGCAGCTACTCGCACAGCCGCGTGGTTCGCTCCTGCGATACGGTCGCCCGGTCGGCAAGCTCACGCTCCGCTCACTGCCCGCCAAAAAATCGATGCGGCTGCAGCAGCTGGAAGGCCCCCGACTCTATCGGGCATCCAACGGAACCATTCGCTGGATGATTGGCCCAATCGGACAGGTAGCCGGTAAACGTCCTCAGGAAATCGTTCGTCAGGTCGCCGATTTTCTGGCGCGGAATCGCCTCCTGCTGCAACTGGAACAGCCCAACGAGGAACTGCGACTGCAGGAAATCACGCGCGATGCGCTGGGCTACACGCACCTGCGCTTTGCACAGCACTACCAGGGCCATCCGGTCTGGGCTGCCGAACTACGTGTACATGTAGATGCCTCCGGACAGATTTATGCACTGAACGGCAGCTATGAACCTACCCCCAGCAACGTACCAGAGCCAACGCCCCTTTTAACAGCAAGGGAAGCCTACGAGCGAGCCGCCGACGATTTGCGGCAAAAGAGACGCTGGCAACCGCCTTCCTCCTCTCTGCGAGAAGCTCTGGACCTTGATGAAAAAACACCCCAGCTTGTATGGTATCCCCATCAGGAAAGTCGCTGGCACTTAGCCTATGAGGTGGACATCCGACCAAACTGGATTGAACGCTACACCTACCTGATCGATGCCCGGACCGGTGCCGTTCTGCATGCTTTTGCCACCCACTGCAGTCTTCGTCCCTTTGAAACCGAAGCCATTCCTGATGAACCGACCATCACCACACCGGCGGTATTGACACACGCCGTTCAGGGCAATTTTGTCGATGCCCAGGCGCAGGATGTGCTCGGTAACCTCCGTACCCTTCGGGTTTATCATGACCCCGCTTCCGGCTATCACATGATCTGGGATCTGCCGTCGCTCGACCTGAACAACTCGCGCTTACCAGACGAACCCAAGGGCGGCGCGGTTGTACTGAACGCGCAAAATCAGGATTTAGAACGAAACACCAGTCTCGTACGCGTCTCCTCTCCTGACAACTCTTGGACCGATCCCGTAGCTGTCTCTGCCCACTGGAATCACTATCAGGCATTTGTGTACTTCCACACGAAATTCAATCGCAACGCAATCGATGGCCAGGGCGGTACCATTCTCTCTGTAATCCATGTGACCGACAGAGGCCAACCCATGGACAACGCCTTCTGGAACGGTCGCGTGATGGCCTACGGTGACGGTGCCCGGGACTTCCTTCCCCTGGCCGGAAACCCCGACGTCGGCGTGCATGAAATGTCTCATGGCGTGATCGAACATACGGCCAATCTCGTTTATCAATTTCAACCAGGGGCCCTCAATGAATCCTTTGCCGATGTCTTTGCCGCGCTGGCCACCGGCGACTTCCTGATGGGTGATGGCATCGTCCGCCCGGAAACCGGCAAACAGGCCCTCCGCGACATGAAGAATCCCGGCGGCGATCACGTGCTATCCCGTCAGCCTGCCCATATGTCCGAGTACCGCAACCTGGATATCAACTACGACAACGGTGGCGTGCACATCAACAGCGGCATCCCCAATCGGGCAGCAGCGCTAATCATCGAACAAATCGGGCCCGAAAAAGCAGGACAAATCTATTATCGGGCGCTGAGCCAGTACCTGACGCGCAACAGCCAGTTTGGTGATCTGCGGCAGGCTGTCGAACAGGCCACACGCGACCTCTACGGTGAAGGCGCCGAACTACAGGCTGTGCGCCAGGCCTTCGACACGGTGGGCATTACGCCGGACGTAGGACAGGGTGGCGATCAGGGCAACGACATCCCGGCACCGCAGGTCCAGACTTCTATAATCTTCTTTGTGCTCTGGGACCCCTGGTCCTATCAGTATGAGGGCGAGATCGGTGTGATCGATGTAACCGATCCGAACAACGTACAGGCCGGCGTAATCAATGCGGTCCAGGCGCGTTTTACGCAGCATGAAGACGGCAGCCTCGACGTAGCCCAGCTTTCAGGTACACGAGACGGCCAGACGCTCTGGTTTGTGGATGCCACAGGGTATCTGACGGCTATCGACCTGGCCCGTGGTGAAATTTACAGCTTCGACTTCTATCTGGATCAGCCGGGTGATCTGTGGAATGCCTCGATCAGTCCGGACGGTAGCGTTGCCGCCATCGTCTCGGCCTATGAGAACGATGCCACCCTGTATTTCTGGGACGGGGAAAACGTCTATCAACTTCCGCTGGAGCCTACCAGTACGATGTATGTGAAAGTCAAGACCATTGCCTATCCCGACGTAGTTAACTGGTCGCCCAATCCGGCCGTGCCGCGGATTGTATTCGATGCGCTCAATCGTATGCAACTGGGTGGTAACCCCCTGAATTACTGGGCTGCTTATGAAGTAGACTTTGCTAAAAATTTTGAGATTTACAGCCTGATCCCTGCCCAGGATCCATCTATTAGCATTGGCAATCCGATTTATTTCCCGACCGACCCGGATGTTGTAGCATTCAACGTGGTTATCGGGGATACCATCGATGTCGTTCTAGTCGACTACGAGCAAGGACGCCTGGTAGCCGCGGGAATTCCGGAGCGTACCGGTGGACAGGTGCTCGATCCACTCCGGCCTGCTTTTTCGCCGGACGGGCGTCTGCTCATGGTTACAAGCCCGGGCAACGGCTGGCTGCTGTTCGACGACGGACAGCAGCTTGCCTACCTCGACATCGCGCAAACGTTTGGCGGCGTCCCGTTCAACGGCGTCTGGCTGGGCCAGCTCGGCGAAACGCGCCAGAACCGACCACCGGTCGCCTCCATCCGGGCTGATACCACGGTAGGCCTGGCGCCGCTGACCGTTACGTTCGATGCGTCAGGATCTTCGGATCCCGATGGCGATGCGCTGAACTTCCGGTGGGAGTTCGGTGATGGGACCACCGGCAGCGGCCAGCGCACTACCCATACATTTCAGTCACCAGGTCAGTACAGGGTGCTGCTGGCGGTTGTCGATGCCTGGGGTGCCGTCGCCTACGATTCGGTAGCCATTGAGGTGCGCCAGTCGTTTACGGCCGCAGAAAATCCCGACCCGATTCCGACCACCCTCACGCTACAGACCCTGTATCCGCAGCCAACGGGCCGTGAGATCACGTTGCATCTGGGCAGCCCGAGAGCCGGACGGCTGCAACTCCGGCTGTATGATCTGCTGGGCCGGCTCGTCTGGCAGGAAATCCGCGAAATTACCCCGGGCTGGCAGCACCTGCGCCTGCAACTTCCTGCGCTTGCCACCGGGCTCTATCAGCTGGAGTTGCGCCAGCAGTCCCACCTCGTGCGGCGTCCCCTGGTAATTGACCAAAATTGATCGGTGAGCAGCGGAGCTGATCTGGCCCCAGACGGCCGAAATCAGCTCCGCTGCTCGCTGGCGATCGGCAGCAGGATTTCGAAGCGCGTCCCTTTGCCGGGTTCGGACTGCACGGTGATCTGGCCGTTCATCAGGTCGATCAGGCGCTTGACGATGGCCAGGCCCAGACCCACCCCCTGGTGTTTCTGCTCCAGCCCTTCGTGCTCCTGCCGGAACGGCTCGAACAGATGCGGGAGGAATTCGGGACTGATGCCGCAGCCGGTATCTTCCACGGCCAGCAAGACCCATCCCTTCTTTTGCCCGAGCTCGACGCGCACATGCCCTTCGTCGGTGAACTTGATGGCGTTCGAGAGCAGATTGACCAGCACCTGATGCAGCCGGTCCGGATCGGCCCGGGCCGTCAGGTTTTCCCCGGCGTGTAGTTCCAGTTTCAGCCCCTTCTCTTCGGCCAGGGGTTGCATGAGCTGCACGGCCTGACGGGCCACCTCCACCACATCGGTAGGCTGCAGTCTGAGTTCCAGCCGGTTGGCTTCGATCTTGCTCAGGTCCAGGATGTCGTTGAGCAGCGTCAGCAGCCGCCGCGCCGAGCGGTCAATAATGTTCGTAAATTCGCGCAGGTCTTCCTNCTGACGGGCTTCCAGCTCTTCGTCGAGCAGTTCAGCAAAGCCCAGAATAGCGGTGATCGGCGTGCGGATCTCGTGGCTCATGTTGGCCAGAAAGGCCGACTTCAGGCGGCTGGCTTCCTCGGCCCGCTCTTTGGCCGCTTTCAACTGCCGCTCGGCTTCCACCAGCTCCGTCACGTCGGCCATCAGGCCGATGTAGCCGATGTGCTGCCCGTGTTCATCATAGAGCGGGTCGATATGCACTTCATCCCAGAAACCCGCGCCATCCTTGCGGTAATGGTACAGACGAGCGCGGGCCGGCCGTCCGCGCAGCAGACGCAGCCGCATGCGCCGGAGCGTGTCGCGGTTGGTTTCCGGACCGTGCAGCAGGTGCTCGATATTCTTCCTCAGCACCTCGTCGGGTCGGTAGCCGGTCAGGCGCGTGAAGGCCTCGTTGACCCACACCACGTTGCCCATCGTGTCGGTGAGGGCCACGCCTTCAGTGATCTGGGCCACCACGCGGGCCAGCCGCTCCCGTTCTTCCTGGAGCTTTACCTTGGCCATGCCCACGCCGGCCAGGTGGGCCAGCCGGGCCACGACGGCCTGCTCATCAGGCGAGGGACTGCGCACCCGGTCGAAGCAAAGACCCAGCACGCCCAGCAGTTCGTCTCTGCGCCCGAAGAAGGGCACGGCCCAGCAGGCACGAAGGCCCTGCGTCAGTGCCTGCTCTCGAAAGGCNCCCCAGCGCGGATCGTGCTCAATGTCGGAGACCCAGACCGGCTGCCGGCTGAAGGCGGCCGCGCCCAGGGCTCCCCGATTGGAACCGATGAGCTGCCTGTCGAAAAGCGATCGGAACGATTCGGGAAGTTCCGATGCGGCGCACAGGTGGAGCCGCCCTTCG
>NICF_comb_assmDRAFT_10003434_pt1 | contig 11485 bp, 12 predicted proteins | sample NewIslPassag4_SG_FD_11279 | JGI IMG/M metagenome (IMG submission 11279) | reverse complement strand
ACTCCAAGCGCTGCCGAGGTCGGCCGTAGTGATCGACATCGCGTCGGCGCCCGGAGGGACCGACTTCGCGGCGGCCGCCGATCTCGGCGTGAAGGCGTACCTCGAGCTCGGCATACCGGGAAAGGTCGCCCCGAAGACCGCCGGGGAGATCCTGGCACGCGTCGTTCCTCAGCTCATCCTCGACACCTGCGGGCGATGACGAAGGGGCGCCGCCGGGAAGCCGCGCTCGGCCTGCTGCATGCCGTGTGCCCCATCAAATGCAAAGAGGGTGCAGCGGGACATGCGCTTGCAAGGCAGGACGATCGGCTGGGGCGTTTGCGGCTCGCACTGCAGTTACGATGAGGTGCTGCCGCAGGTCGAGTCGGTGATCAAGGAAGGGGCCCGGGTCGTTCCGGTGATGTCGCACACGGCGATCACGACGGAGACCCGTTTTGGAAAGCCGGAGAATCTCGCCGCCCGCCTTAAAGAGCTCACGGGCTTCGACCCGATCACGACGATCGTCGAAGCCGAGCCGACGGGCCAGGAGAAGACGTTTGACTGTTTCGTGATCGCGCCGTGTACGGGAAACACGCTTGCGAAGCTCGCCAACGCCTTGACGGACACGCCCGTGTTGATGGCCGCGAAGGGGACGCTTCGCAACTGGCGGCCCGTCGTGATTGCGATCTCGACGAACGACGCGCTCGGAAACAACGCGAAGAACCTCGGGGTGTTGCTCAACACGCGCAACGTTTACTTCGTGCCGTTCGGACAAGACAACCCCGACGTAAAGCCGAATTCGTGCGTCGCTGATTTCGATAGAATCAAAGACACGGTGATCGAGGCGCTGCAAGGCAGGCAACTGCAACCCGTCCTCGTCGAAAGGGCGCGGCGGGCCGTGCGGTAGTCTCGCCCCGGTTCCACCGAGAGAGGTGTCGTCGATTTGAGAGAATTGAACGTGGCGATTTTGGGAGCGACCGGAGCGGTGGGGATCGAACTCCTCAAGATCCTCGAGGAGCGGCGTTTCCCCGTCGGCGAGCTGAGGTTGCTCGCTTCACCGCGCAGTGCGGGCAAAAAAGCGCGATTTCAAGGCCGGGAGCTTACCGTCGAAGCGGTCGGTCCCGACTCGTTCCGGGGCATCGACGTCGCCTTCTTCAGCGCCGGCGGGAGCGTAAGCCAGGAGTGGGCGCCGGTCGCCGTCCGGGCGGGGGCCCTCGTCATCGACAACACGAGCGCCTTCCGTCTCGATCCGGATGTGCCCCTGGTGGTCCCCGAGGTGAACCCGCACGCCATCGCCGCCCACAAGGGCATCATCGCGAACCCGAACTGCTCGACGATCATCATGGCCGTGCCGCTCGCCCCGATCCACAGGCGGTTTGTGATCAAGCGCGTCGTCGTCTCCACGTACCAGGCGGTCTCCGGCGCGGGCCTAAGGGGGATGGAGGAGCTCGAGGAGCAAGTGCGCGCTTGGGCCGAAGGGAGGCCGATGGAGGCCCGCGTTCTTCCCGTGGCGTCGCTCCCGGTCCATCATCAGATCGCGTTCAACCTGATCCCGCAGATCGACGTCTTCCAGGAACTCGGGTACACCAAGGAAGAGTGGAAGATGGTAAAGGAGACGCGCAAGATCCTCGAAGCTCCCGACCTCAAGGTCTCCCCGACGACGGTGCGCGTTCCGGTGCTTCGCAGCCACTCCGAGTCGATCAACGTGGAAACGGAGCGGCCCATCACCGTGGAGGAGGTGCGCGCCCTCCTGAAAGAAGCCGATGGCGTCGAGGTCGTCGACGATCCCGAGCGGCAGAAGTACCCTATGCCGTGGCACGCTTCCGGCAAGGATCCGGTATTCGTCGGGCGAATCCGCAAGGATCCTACCGTGGAGAACGGCGTGAATATGTTCGTGGTGGGCGACCAAATCCGCAAAGGGGCCGCCCTGAACGCGGTGCAGATCGCCGAGCGCGCAAACCAAGAGGGTTGGATCAAGGTTTCGTAGTTCCGAGAAGGAGCGGGTGGACGTGGCTGCATTTGGAGAAGTGCTGACGGCGATGGTGACGCCGATGAAGCCGGACGAGTCGGTCGACCTGGAGAAGGCGCAAGCGTTGGCCAAGCACCTGGTCGATCACGGGTCCGACGGCGTCGTCGTATGCGGCACGACCGGCGAGTCGCCGACGTTGACCGCGGAGGAAAAGCTGAGCCTATTCGAGGCGGTCGTCGAAGCCGTCGGCGACCGGGCGAGTGTGATCGCCGGAACCGGTTCCTACAACACGCAAGAGAGCGTGGAGCTCACGCGGAAGGCTTCCAAGACAGGCGTCCACGGCGTAATGGCCGTCGTGCCGTACTACAACAGGCCGCCCCAGGAAGGGCTGTACCGGCATTTCCGGAAGATTGCGGAGGCGACGGAGCTTCCGGTCATGCTGTACAACGTGCCGATCCGGACGGGGCGCAACCTCGAGCCCGCCACCGTTGCGCGCCTTGCGGAGCTCCCCAACGTGACGGCGATCAAGGAGGCGGCCGGCGACATGGAGCAGGTGAGCCTCCTCAGAAAAAGCACGCCCGATTCGTTCCAGATTTACTGCGGGGAGGACAGCCTGACGCTGCCGATGCTCGCACTCGGCGCCGTCGGGGTCGTGAGCGTGGCCTCTCACGTGGTCGGGGAGTCGATCAAGCACATGATCCGGTCGTTCCGGTCGGGCGACCTTGCGTCTGCGGCGTCGCTCCACGAGCGGCTCCTGCCGGTGTTCAAGGCGATGTTCGTGACCACCAATCCAATCCCCGTGAAGTGGGCGATGAGCCTCTTCGGCCTTGACATGGGCCCGGTCCGCCTTCCGCTCGTCCCGCCGACGGAAGAAGAGAAGGCTCGCATCCGGGAGGCCCTGGAGCGCTTCGGCGCCTTGTGAGCGCGGAGCGCGCTCCGCTTGTTTCGTCTTGATGGCGCACCTATGCCGCATTATAATAAGGCCTAGTGTGCATTTGACCGGATTTCACCGCCGAAAGCGTTCATTCACACACTCAAACATGCGGATCGACGCGGGTTCCAGGACGCCGGAGCTTGTCGAGCGTCGCTCCCGCGGAGGTGCTTTTCGCGCATCATGCCATCAACTCAATCAACCGTTTCGCTGCTTCCGCTCGGCGGGGTCGGTGAGATCGGGAAAAATCTCTGGGTCGTCGAGCAAAGTGGCGAACTCCTCGTGCTCGACTGCGGCGTCATGTTTCCTGACGACGAGATGCTCGGCGTCGACCTGGTGATCCCGGACGTCTCGTACCTGGTCGAGCGGAAAGAGAAAGTGCGCGCCATCGTCCTTTCCCACGGGCACGAGGATCACATCGGAGCGCTCCCGTATGTCCTGAAGCAATTGCGCGTGCCGGTCTACGGCACGCCGCTTACGCTCGGCCTCGTCGAGCCGAAGCTCGAAGAGCACGGGCTGCTCAAGGAGACGGACCTTCGGCCGATCCACGCGGGCCAGCGGATCCAGATCGGCGGGTTCGACCTCGAATTCATCCACGTCAACCACTCCCTTCCGGACGTCGTATCGATCGCCATCCGCACTCCCGTGGGCATCATCCTGTACGCCACGGACTTCAAGATTGATTACACGCCGATCGACGGCAAGGTGACGGATCTGCAGCGGTTCGCGGAGATCGGCAGGGAAGGCGTCGCCTGTCTCCTATCCGACAGCACCAACGCCGAGCGGCCCGGGTATACGCTCTCCGAAAGGACCGTCGGCCAGATGCTGATGGACGCGTTCCGGCGCGCGACCGGGCGGGTGGTGGTGGCCACGTTCGCATCGAACATCCACCGGGTGCAGGAGGTGTTCGACGCGGCGCACGCGTTCGGCCGGCGGGTGTGCGTCATCGGCCGCAGCATGGTGAAGAACGTCGAGATCGCCGCCAGGCTCGGCTACCTCCAGATCGCCGACGGGATCCTGGTGGATATCGACGAACTGCCGACGCTGCCCCCGGAACGGGTCGCCGTCATTTCGACCGGGAGCCAGGGCGAACCGATGGCGGCGCTGACGCGCATGGCTTCCAACGAGCATCGCAGGCTCGCAATCGACCCCGGCGACACGGTCATCATCTCGGCGAATCCGATTCCCGGCAACGAGCGGTCGATCGGCCGTACCATCAACCAGCTGTTCAAGCAGGGAGCGAACGTCATCTACCATTCGGTGAGCGGTGTCCACGTTTCGGGCCACGCAAGCCAAGAAGAGTTGAAACTGATGCTCGCCCTCGTGCGGCCGCGCTTTTTCGTCCCGATCCACGGGGAGCACCGGATGCTCATCGCCCACGCCCGGATCGCACAAGACCTGGGCATTCCCGAGGAGCACGTCGTCATTCCCGAACTCGGCGACCGTATCGAAATCTCGCGCGACAAAATCAGGAAAGGGGCCCCGGTGCCGGCGGGTCAGATTCTCGTCGACGGCCTTGGGGTCGGCGACGTGGGCAATATCGTGCTGCGGGACCGGCAACAGCTCTCGAAAGACGGGATCCTGATCGTGGTGATCGGTCTCGACAAGCAGAAGGGCCAGGTCGTGGCGGGGCCCGACATCGTCTCGCGCGGCTTTGTCTACGTCCGCGAATCGGAGAAGCTGATCGAGGAGGCGCGGACGCTTGTGAGCGGGACGCTGAGCCAAATCGCGCTCGACCAGGTCACCGAGTGGAACACGATCAAAGTCGAAGTCCGGGAGGCGCTGCAGCGGTACTTGTACGAGAAGACGAAGCGCCGGCCCGTCATTCTCCCAATCGTCATGGAAGTTTAGGCTCATCTTCGGCGCAGGGGTTGACTCATACTATGGGGGTCAAAACCCTGAGAGGGTGAGTCGGGATCGTGGAGACTCCGGTTCCGCAAGCTCCGGCAGGCGAACTCCAGGCGGTCCAGGCGCTCGGGCAGCCCAGCGGCCCGCCCAGGATCGACGGCGGGATTCACGTGCTCACGGTGGTGGGGCAGATCGAGGGGCACATCCTGCTGCCGCCGAAAAACAAGACGACGAAGTACGAGCACGTGATCCCCCAGCTCGTCGCAGTCGAGCAGAGCCCGTCCATCAAGGGGCTCCTCATCATCTTGAATACCGTCGGCGGCGACATCGAGGCCGGCCTCGCGATCGCCGAAATGATCCGCACTCTCTCGAAGCCGAGCGTCTCGCTCGTGCTCGGGGGCGGCCACTCGATCGGAGTGCCGATCGCCGTCGCGGCGACGCGCTCGTTCATCGCCGGCACCGCCACCATGACCATTCACCCGATCCGCCTCACCGGGCTCGTCATCGGCGTTCCCCAGACGTATGAGTACCTCGACAAGATGCAAGACCGCGTGATCCGCTTCATCGTCGAAAACTCCAACGTCAGTGAGGCGAAGTTGCGCGAGCTCATGTTCCGCACCGGCGAGCTCATGCGCGACGTCGGAACGGTGCTCGTAGGCCCCGAGGCGGTGCGGACCGGCATCATCGACGCGCTCGGGGGCGTGAGGGAGGCGGTGGCGGAACTCACCCGGCTGATTCGCGAGCGACACGCGCCGCACGCACCCGGACCGCACCCGGCCGGATGGAACCCTCCGGGGTTGCATCCGCCCGGCGTGAGCCCGCCTGCTCCGGCCTTCGCGGCGCCGGGGCCGCCTGCCGTCCATCCGCCGGGCTTGCATCCGCCCACCGGGCCGATGCCCGGTTCTTACCCGCCCGGAACGTTGCCGCCGGCCGTTCCCGGAACCGGGAGCGCCCCACACGGGCGCGAGGGTTGGCTAGGCCAGCCGGCTCCGGGAAGGGGGAGCGGCTGATGCTCTACACGATCCTTTCCATCGACGAAATCTTCGAAGAGCCCGACGAGCGGACGTTCGTCACGGCCCAGTTCCAAGGCGTCAACCTGATCGTGGAGCCGATCGGAGACGGCCGGGCCCGCGTGGAGCGCATCCTTTCGACGGATCCCGAGCACTTTTTGCGGGCCGACCTCGCGCCGGGCTCGATTCTCCGCTTGCCGTAGGCCGTGCGGGCGCACGGGAGGAACGCGGCGAAGGGCGCGCCTTTGAAAGAGCGCGTCAGGCGATCGGCGGGGGAAAGGGGCCCCACACGATCGGACCTTTCCGCCTTTCCTCGCGCTCGTGTGGTTCCTCTTCGCCGGCCGCGGGCGTTTTCTTGGGTTCCCCGGCGGAGCGGGACGGGGCGGGCGCGCGGGCGATTTCCTCAAGCCCCGCCGTCTCCCCGGGCGCATCTGCAGGAAGCGCATCAGCACGGGCGATGTGCGCAGGCGGCGCGTCCACGGGAAGCGCATCGGCAGAAGGGACACGCGCAGGCGGCGCATCCACGGGAAGCACATTCGCAGAAGGGGTACCCAGGAACGGCGTGTCCGCGACAGGTGCGTCCTCGGCCGGCCCTTCCTCCGGCGGCTCGTGTCGACCCGGGAAATCGCCCGCCGGGCCGTCCCAATGCGCTTGCTCCGGGAATTCGGCCCGGGGTTCGTGAATGGACAGGTCGACGTAGATCTGGTGCTGGAAGTCGCCCGTTACGGGGTCGTAATCGTACTCCGAGCGCAGCTCAGCGATCTCTACCTTCGCGCGCGCCGCGTCGGCCACGGCGATCCGGGTGGAAAAGGGGATGAACACCCCTTGGCCCTCCACGTCCCGGCCGCGCGAGGTGCGGCAGTAGAGGTACGCCCGGACTGCACCGGTGACCAGGAGCCGGTCCGGGCCGTCCGCCGCGCAGTGGAGCGGGTCGGGTTCCAGCCGGACGTCGAGAACCTGGGCGACGCGCTCGAGCCGTCCTCCTCCTTGGAGCACAATCCGGGTGACTGCGCCTGCGCCGCTGTCGGGCATGGTGATTCACGCTCCCTTCACGCATCGGCGTTTGCCCACTTCCAAGCGTATTCAGGCACGCCACAAACTAACATCGATCCGGCCGCCGGGGCGCGCTATGATTGTGGCGTGCGGCCGCACCTTTCGAGCGGCGGCCCTTCAAACTGAAACGGGAGCGTGACGCCGATGCACCGGATGATGCGCTTTGCAGCTTCGTGCGCCCTCGCGCTGGCGCTGATGTTTGGATTCAACTTGCTTGCTGGGCCGGCGCTTTCGTCGCCTGCGTTCGTTTCGATCGACGTGGCCGATGACGACGCCGAAGCGTACCTGTTCGGCAAGATCAACGAAGAAAGGCAGAAGGCGGGCCGGGCTCCGCTCACGAGGAGCGCGGCGTTGGACGAGCTCGCGCGCCTCAAGGCCTGGGACATGGCTCAAAGCGGCTACTTCGACCACGTGTCGCAGCGCTACGGCACGATCTTCGATATGCTGCGTGAGCGTGGGATCGCCTACAAGTGGGCGGGAGAGAACATCGCCCGCGCCCCGCATGCCGGCGCCGCCCACGAGGCTCTCATGGAAAGCCCTGGACACCGGGCCAATATTTTGAGCGCCGGGTACGCCGAAGCCGGGATCGGCGTGGTCCGTAAAGGCGGAAAGGTGTACGTCTGCCAGATTTTTATGAAGTCCCGCCCATGACCTCCCGGTAGACGGCGAGGGTCCGCCTGGCTTGAGTCTTGGCGTCCCACAGCCGGGCGGCCGCCACGGGGCCGAACTCCTTTAGCCCGGCGAGCAGGCGCCGGTCGGAGGCGAGGGAGTGCATCGTCCGTGAGATCTCCGCCGCGGAGGGAGGCCGGCGCGTCGCCCGGCCGCTGAAGTTGTAGCGCCGCAGGCGGTCGAGGTTTTCGGGCGTGACGAGCCCGTCCCAGTGAATCCCGAGAACGCAGGCCGCGGCGCCGCATGCCATCGCCTCGCGGATTCCCCTGCCCGTGGAGAAGACGACGTCCGCCTCCTTAAGAATGCGGGCGGGATCGTCGGTCAGCTCGGGGCGGCCTTGGGGCGCCCAGTCCGAGACGTACCGCACAAAGACGTCGGTCCTGCATCCCGCGGCGCGCTCGAGCGCCAGGATTCCCGGCTTTTTGGCGGGACCGACGCGCCCGAGGTAGACGGCTCGCAAGGGTTCGCCCGCCCGGCGCGGCCGGGCCGGCCCCGGCGCGAAGCGCTCGAGGTCGACGCCGTTTTCGATCACGGCGAGGCGTTCCGCCAGGTGGCGGAAGGGGCCGGCGGCCTCGTCGCTCACGGCTACGACTCGGTCGACTCCTTCGGCCGACACGAGGCTTTGCCCGGGCCCGTGCAGGGTGACGACGTGCTTTAGGCCGATCGCCTTGCCCTCCCGGGCGCCCCAAGCGGCGGCGCCGGCCGAGTGGGCGTGAAAGACGTCGACCCGCTCCCGCAGCGCAAAGGCCGCGATCTCGGCCTTGGTAAGCTCCACGAGCCGGGCCCCGCGGGCCACGGCGACCTCGAAGGGGCCGGCGCGGCCGACCCGCCTGAACCCGATCGTCACGTCCACGCCGAGCTCACACAGCTCCTTGGCGAGCGTGGCGACATGTGTTTCGATGCCGCCCGTCCCCGCGGGCCGGTCGGCGTAGAGCAGCACGTGCACGTTCGTTCCTCCACATCCGGGTGTGGTGACGGCCGGCCGGTGCGACCGCCCAGGACGCGCCGAAGGCCCCGCCAACCCGGGGGGCTGGCAGGGCCTTTCAGCGCTTGGCGCTCGCGTCAGTCGAGCTGGGTGGGAAACGGCGGCCAAAATTCGCCCCGTTCGCACAGGTCCGCCCACTCGGGGCAGCCGATGGGTGAGACCTGGACGCACTCGGGCGGCTGCGGGCAGAACCGGGCCTCCCGCACTTCGAGCTGAACGGTGAACGTCACCTTCACCACGATGAACAGGCCGACTTCGCACTCGATGGTGTCCGCCTCGCCGTCGGTCTCGCGGATCCGGCAGTTCAGGCAGCGGACCAGGTGGAAGAAGCGCAGGTCCATTTCGGGCCTGGCGCCCCGGAGCCGGGCGCGCTTCCTGAAGCGGAACGTCTTCGTCACCGTGTGATCGTAGCCGTCCGAGTCGGCGTAGGTTACGGTCTGGTCCCACTCGACGGTGAATTCGACTTCGCCCTCGCGGGGGATGCCGGCGTCGACGATCCGCACGTTGGAGACATCGCAGGCCACGACGTTGGCGGGCTCGGGGATCAGGTCGGTGAACCGGAACGTCGGGCATTCGCAGACCGTGCACTCGTCGTACACCTTGTCGACGATGATGCATTCGGGCCGGTAGTCCTCGTCGCCGCCCGCCCCTCGGATCGGCGCCGGGGCCGGCTGCTCCTTGCGCTGCCAGTAGTTCAGCTTGAGACTGTGACTCTGGGCCATCATAGGAAACTCCCTCCTCAATGTACCCTGCCCGGTGGGCCCCATGACACCGATGGGAACAGGCAAGGTCAAATTCAGTACACGGTATGAAGGCCTAGGAAAATTGGTGCGCCTCCCAAGGCGGGGGAATATCCCGAATTTTCACAGGTGAGACTATCCGAGAAGCGAGTGCTCGTGGAGGGACGCATGGCCGTGAGACGAATCGCTTTCGTTCTATCCCTCTCCATACTACTCACCCTCGCCGCGACGGTGGCCGGCCTTTACGCCCCTTTTGACACCCGCCCGCCCCTTGCTGAAGCGCAGAACGTTCCGGTGCTGCGCTGGGGGTCCCGGGGCGAGGCCGTGCGCACGCTGCAGTGGCGGCTTCAGCAGTGGGGGTACTATACCGGCGCGATCGACGGCGTCTACGGCGCGAAGACGTACGACGCGGTCGTCCGCTTCCAGCGCCAAAACGGCGTCTACCCGGTCGACGGGGTGGTGGGCGCCGCCACGTGGCGGGCGCTCGGCCTTCTCAACGCCGTCTCGGGCGGTGGGCAAAGCGCTCCGGTTTCGGCGCCGGCGGCCTCGTACGTGAGCACGAACGACCAGCTCGAGCTGCTTGCCCGGGTGGTCGCGGCGGAGGCGGAGGGCGAACCGTTCGCGGGTCAAGTGGGAGTCGCCGCCGTCGTGCTCAACCGGGTCCAACATCCCGGATTCCCCAACACGCTTACCGGCGTGATCTACCAGCCCCACGCGTTTGAATCCGTTTCAAACGGCCTGATCTGGCGGCGCACGCCGAGCGAAGAGGCGATCCGGGCCGCGCAAAGCGCCTTGAACGGCTGGGATCCCACGTACGGCTCAATCTTCTTTTGGAACCCGTCGAAGCCCGTCTCGTCGTGGATCTGGTCGCGGCCCATCGTCGTGCGCATCGGAAACCACGTCTTCGCCCGATAAAAGGAGCCGGAGCCATGTCAACGATCTGGAAAGCAGCTACGGGCGTGCTCGTCGCCCTCGCCGTCTTCGCCCTTCTGTGGGGCTACGGCGAGATGCGGGCTCGGGCCGACGCCGAGCGCATGCTCGACGCCCGCTACCAGCAGGCCTTTTTCGCGGCCGTCGACCATGTGGAAAACGTCGAAGTGCTCCTTTCGAAGGCGCTCGTCACGACGTCGCCCAAACAGGTCGCGCAGATTTTCTCCGACCTGCGCGAGCAGGCGTGGGCGGCGCAAGGGTACCTCGGGCAGCTCCCGTTGCTCCAGGGCACTTTGATGCGGACGAGCCAATTCCTGACGCAGGTGGGCGACTTCGCCTTTTCGGTAGCGCGCAAGGCGGCGGAAGGGGTTCCGCCCGACACCGACGCGCAAGAGCTGATCCGCCTGATGAAGGAGGAGGCCGCGGTGCTCAGCGCCGCGCTGAACGAGGTCCAGCGCGAGTCGGCGGACGGGCGAATGCCCTGGTCCGAGATTCGAAGGAGGGCCAACCGGACGCTGCGCTCCGAGTCCAAGGAGCTTGACGAAAGCCACTTCGCTCGCCTCGAGCGCCACTTCGAGCAGATCCCCGTGATCCAGTACGACGGGCCGTTTTCCGATCACATCCTGCAGCGCAAGCCGAAAGGGCTGGTGGGCCCCGAGATCACCGAGGCGCAGGCCGAGGAGATCGCGCTCGCCTTCGCGCCCCTCGAAGACAGGAATGACTTCGCGGCCCGGGTTGTACGCCGCGTGCACGGGGAGATCGAGGCGTACGGCGTCGAGATCACGCCGCGGGACGGCGAAGATCCGGCATACGTGCTCGACGTGGCGGTGAAAGGCGGCCACGTCGTCTGGATGCTCGACCGTGAGCCCGCAGCCCGGAGCGTCGTCTCGCTCGACGAAGCGGTCGAACGGGCGAGGGAGTTCCTGAGCGCAAGGGGTTTCGAGAGCATGGTCCCGACCTACGCGGCGGTGGCCGGGCACCGGGCCGTGATCCCATTCGTTCCCGAGGTGGGAGGGGTCCGGATCTACCCCGATCTCGTCAAAGTGACCGTGAACTTGGAGACGGGAAAACCCGCCGGGTTTGAAGCCCTCGGCTACTTGATGGTCCACACCGATCGCAACCTGCCTGAACCCCGGATTACCAAGGAGGAGGCCCTGGAGCGGGTGAATCCGGTCCTGCGGACGTCCGGGGAGCCGAGGTTGGCGCTCATCCCCCTCGAGACATTGGAGGAAGTGTTGACGTGGGAGGTAGAAGCTTTCCTGGACGGGGAGCAGTTCCTGATCTACGTCAACGCCGAGACGGGCGACGAGGAGCGCATCCTGCGGCTCGTCCACACCGAGGAGGGCGCTAAGACCCTCTAACCTCCGGGCGAGG
>NICF_comb_assmDRAFT_10003432_pt1 | contig 11488 bp, 10 predicted proteins | sample NewIslPassag4_SG_FD_11279 | JGI IMG/M metagenome (IMG submission 11279) | reverse complement strand
GGCCTGGGTCCATGTTCCAGGAGGTGCGTTCGCTGTCCACGAACACGGGCTTGGCGCCCAGGTAAAGCACGGGGAAGGCGCTGGCGGCGAAGGTGAGGGTGGAGACCACCACCTCGTCCCCGGGGCCCACCCCGGCCAGGATCAGGGCCAGGTGGAGGGCCGCCGTGCCGGAGCTCACGGCGAGGGCGTGCTTGGCCCCCACCGCCTCGGCGAACTCCTGCTCAAAGGCGTCCACCTGGGGGCCTAGGGGAGCGATCCAACCCGACTCCAGGGCCTCTTGGAGGAACTGGCCCTCGAGGCCGGAGAGATGAGGGGGAGAGAGGTAAATGCGATTCATTTCTGTAGAGGCTTAGCAGGCACGCCCACCACTGTGGTCCGAGGAGGCACTGACTTGGTCACCACAGCACCTGCACCTACCACAGCGTCTTCCCCTATGACAATCGGTTCATCTTCCTTGCCGTTGATGATCACGGCTCCTGTGCCTACGTAGGCACGCTTTTCAATCCTTACCCAGCCGGAAACATGTACTCCTGGGGCCAAAGTGGCGAAATCTTCCATCACCACATCATGGCCGATGGTGCAGTCAAGGTTTATTTGAACCTGCAATCCTAGGCGGATGTTAACGGTGAGTATGTTTCCGGCCGTAATTACGGTACCCTCCCCTATTTCAACAAACCGGGAGCGCTCCACGCGTGGGTGAACAAGCGTGGCGAAAGAAAAACCCACTTCGCGGGCTTTCAGGAAAAGCTTTTCTCTCGTTTGGGGAGAACCTACAGCTATGGCAAGCGGGACCTCCCCTGCAAAAGCTTTGGCTTCCTCAAAGGAGTGAACGCGTATCCCGTTTACGAACAGGCCTACTTTCTCCTGCTGGTCATCTATGAAGCCGACCACTTCGTAACCGGCTTCCTCGGCCAACCAGGCGACCTCTCGGGCGAAGCCTCCCGACCCGTATATGAGCAATCTGGTCATCCTCTCCCACCCCCTTTTTGGAGGTTGGCTTCCTTGTTGCCCTTAAACTCCGGCATGGTAGCGTGGCCCTCGGCGCTGATCCCTTCCCGCCGCAACACCTTCACCAGGGTCATGAGGAGGATCTTAATGTCCAGAAGCAGGTTCCAGTTGTCCACATACCACACATCAAGCTTAAACTTCTCTTCCCACGAAAGCGCGTTTCTCCCGTTCACCTGCGCCCACCCGGTGATGCCCGGCTTCACCTCGTGCCGCCGGGCCTGCTCCGGGGTGTACCGCTCCAGGTACTCCATCAGGAGGGGCCTCGGGCCCACCAGGCTCATCTCCCCTTTGAGCACGTTGATGAACTCGGGGAGTTCGTCCAGGCTGTGCTCGCGCAGGAACCGGCCCAGAGGGGTGAGGCGCTTCTCGTCGGGAAGAAGGTTTCCCTCGGTGTCCCGCTCCTCCGTCATGGTGCGGAACTTGTACATCACAAAGGGCTTGCCGTGGAGGCCGGGCCGCACCTGGCGGAAGAGCACGGGGCTCCCCATCTCCCGCCAGACCCTGAAGGCGAGATAAAGCATCAGAGGACCAAAGGCGATGAGGCCAAAAGAGGCCCCCAGCAGGTCCAAAAGGCGCTTCAGCGTCGGCGAACGGAGGAGGCACACGGGGTTCATTTTATTCCAAGCTCGCTCAGAAGGCGAGCGTTGATCTTGTAGGCGTCAAAGCGCTCCTCGGCTAGCTTACGGCTTTCCCACCCCATCTGCTCCACCAGGGAAGGGTCTTGGATGAAACGCTCCATGGCCTCTGCCAAGGCTTCTGGGTCCCGAGGGGGTACCAGAAAGCCGTTGACCCCGTCCACCACCGTCTCCCGGCACCCCGGGGCGTCCGTGGTGATCACAGGCCGGGCCATGGCCAGGGCCTCCTGGGTAGAGCGGGGCACGCCCTCCCTATAAGAAGAAGGGAGCACGTAGACGCTCGTCTGCCGGAGGTAAGGCCGGACGTCGTCCGTCCAGGGAATCCACTCCAATACCCCTTCCCCCACCCAAGAGCGTACCTCCTCCTCGGGAATCGCGCCAGGGTTGGTGTCCAGGGGGCCGATGAGGAGGAAGCGCGCCTCGGGGTGCTTGGCCTTGACCCGGCGGGCAGCCTCGGCGAACTCCCGCACGCCCTTCTCCTTGAGAAGCCGAGCGATGAGGGTGAAGGTGAGGGGCTCAAGGTGCGGCGGGGCGGGGGGCCACTCCTCCAGGGGCACCCCGATGCCCCCCAGAAGGACCGCCTTTTCGGGCCGCACCAGGCCCTGGGAGACGAACTCCTTGAGGTCATCTGGGTTGAGGAAAAACACCTTGTGGGCGAAGGCGAAGCTTAAGCGGTAGAGCACCTTGAGGACCGCCCTCACCAGCCGCTTCTTTAGCGTGTCCTCCCCGGGGGTGAAGGCAAAACCCAGCCCCTCCACCACCGCCGCCCGTAGAGGCACCCGCGCCAGGGCCGCCGCCAGGATGCCGTAGACGTTGGGCTTGGGCTGGAAGGTGAGCACGAGGTGAGGTTGAGAGTGAGCCAGGGAAACGGCAAGAGAGAGAAGCGTTTTGAGGTCGGCAAGCGGACTGATACTTGTGCGCTTCAGGGGGTAGTGAAGGGCCCTCACGCCCCTCTCTTGCTCAAGTGCTTTTTCTAAGGCTTCTGTCCAGTCTGGGGCATAGACCAAGGAAGTGAACCCTCTGCCCGCGAGCTCTTTTAGAAGGGGGCGACGAAACAGAGGAACCGCGGGGGCATAGGGCACGATCAAGGCCACTGTTGGCTTATGTTCGTGCGCCTTCATGACGTTTAGTGCTCCCAGCCAGGCACGGGCGTGGCCTTTATGGCTTCCAAGGCTGAAAGAGCGTCTTTGTGTTGATCTTCTGTTAAAGTTGTAAACCCGTACCTTCTGGAAAAGCGATTCTCCAAGCCGACTTTCTCAGCTAGCCAGGAAGCCACTTCCTTCCCTTTGGAGAGCGCGAGCAGGGATAGCGTCTGCGTTAGACCTACGAGCCCTGGGCCGTACTTCCAAATAACTTTCCTTTCGTTTCGGTATCCCGTGCGAAGGGCTCTGCCTCGAGGCACCCCGAACCAGCGGTAAAAGTAAAGAGGCTCAGGAAGCACGTGGAGCCTCGAGGTCTTAAACGTCCGTACAAAGAGTTCCCGGTCTTCGGCCCGGGGATAGTCTAGGGAATAGGGGTGGGCTTCAAACCAGGCCTTGCGGGCGAGAAGCGAGGGGTGCAGAAACCCGCCCCGCGCCAGGACCTCCTGCGCCGACGGTTGGCGGCCCAGTAGGAGCGCTCTGGGCCTGTCTTCGGCGTCTATGAGGTACGCTCCCGTGGTCACCCCGTCCAGCTCCAAGTTGGCCTGCAAAAGGCCCACCTGCTTTTCCAGGCGCAGAGGGTGCATGGCGTCGTCCGCGTCCATCCGCGCCACCAGTTCGCCCTTCGCCAGACGCACGATCTCGTTCAGCCGCGCGGGCAGGCCCTTGTTCTGGCCGTCGCGGAGCACCCGGACGCGGGGGTCCTGGATGGCCGTGGCCCGCTCGTAACTGCCATCCGTGGAACCGTCGTCTACCAGGATGAGCTCCCAGTTCGGGTAGGTCTGGGCGAAAACCGAGCGCACGGCGAGGTCCAGGTAAGGGCCTGGGTTAAGAAAGGGTATACCAACACTTACGAGGGGCTTTCTTTCGGCGGATCTAGAGAACATTCGCCACCCCTTTCAGAAAGTGAAGTCTGTCTTGCTCCTTTTTCCTGAGGTCTAAATGAAGAATCTCGCTTCTTAGAACTCGCTTATCCTTCCACTCCTCTACGAAACGAAGCACGGCATCCGCCGAAGATTCAACGTTGTTTTCTACATTGGGCAGCTCCAGTAAGAAAGGAGCACCTTGGGGGAAGTCGGTATCTTTGTAGCCTATGATCGTGGGAAGACCCAAAGCCAGGTATTCCCTGACCTTTAATGGCGAAGCTTCATTCATGTGCTTCCGATGTAAAGCAAGCGTTCCGATGGCCACGTGAGATTGAGTCAGTATTGGCAAATACTCAGAGAAACTCAGCCTTCCGTGAAAATAAACATTGGGCGGGGAATCGGGAAACTGCTCCCCAGAAACGCCTATGAGGTGAAAGCGCCATCCCGGGAACTCCTGGGCCAGCTTTAAGATTTTGTCCACACCGTGCCAGGGAGCGGAATAACCTAAAAAGGCAAGTGTCGGTTGCGGCGCTGTGGAAGGGGGCAAATGGGGAAACCTCTCTAGGTCTATTCCGTTGGCGACGACGATTTTTCTTCCGGGAAGCTTTGAGAAGTAGGGATGGGCTGCGCAAAGCTCCCGGGTTACGAAGACCCAGCCTCTAGTGCGCCGATCAAGGAGGTTCCGGGTGGTAAGGTGGTAGAGGTATTGGATTCGGCTGTAAAGCTTTAGTTCGGCGAGTTCGTCGCTGTTAACCTCCTGAACAAGAGGTAGGTGCAAAGCAAGCTGCACGTAGCCAGGGTAAACTAAGTCCCTCCTTAGGTAAACGGCGTGAGGTTTCCACCGAAGAATGTCTTTTGTAGCCCTGTCTATGGCGGATAACTTTTTGACACTATAACTGCCCCCTGTGTAGGTAAAGGCCTTACCCCCCAGCGAGAGGGCCCAGTCGGCTACATCCGCTTGGCGTGTAATCACGTAGAGCACAACTTCGGCGTTTAAGTCTTTCCAGATGGTGATTGTTGAAGCGATCTTCTTTGCAACCCCGCTCTCAGGACTTAAGTTGAAATGAGCTAGGTAAGCTATGCGCAAGGTGTCCTCCTTTCCTTGAAGGAAGGGGTAGGCTCCATGCAATAAGAAGGGGAGTGAGGCCTCCTTTGAACAGAAAGTCTCCTAAGGTTCCAGAGAGCAAAAAGAACAACGACACGGCAAAAAGTGCAAGGATCAGGTTTCGCAGATATGGGGTAGCATTTTGTGAGAAGGCGACCTCAATGAGGTGTACGTAAAAGAGAAGTGCAATACCATTTAGGAGTACTCCTAAGAATCCAAGCCCTGACCATCCCGTAGCGATAAAAGAGGCATTTGCACTAAACACATCTCCGGTGGCTGCAAGGGCGGTTTGGCGAATAATGTCTATATTTGTGTTCCACGTATAAGCTGGTCCGAGAAAGGCAATTTGCTTTGGGTAGACTAAAAACCAGAAGGCTTCTGTGTTTGGAGGAACCAAGAATACCCTACCTATGGTAGCTACTACGGCCTCGCCTGCAGAGAGACCGAAGTTGATGCTATATAGTAGGACACTACCCAGGAAACCCCCGAGGACGACAACCGAAAAAACAATACTTTGACGGCGACTCAAACGTTGCTTGCTGTGGGTCGTTCTGCGGAATTGCGCCCTCCTGCTTAGAGCGATACTTAGGTATATAAGGGCGACAGCCAACATGGGTGCTTTCTGGTACGTTTGTAGAGCGTAAGCGGTACTCAGAAGCCATAGTATCCCCCACATTGACCAAAAGACAAGCTCTGAACGAACTTTTTGGAGAAGAAAAATCGTTAACCAAGGCCACACCACAAACGCTGCAACCTGCGCTCCAAAAGCGCCTTGTCCGCTTTCTACTTGAGAGCTGGCCAGGGATCTTGCGGTCACGGCCTCTGTTGTGTCAGCGTAGCTGAGGCGAAAGCCTTGTAGCAGTTCCATGCCCGGACCTAAAAAGAAGTATTTCACATAAAAGAAGAGGGCTAGCGGTCCCGCTAGCCAAAAACCGATCTGAATCGCCTTTCGAAGTAGGCCCTTGATGCTTCCTTTGAGAAAGAGTGATTTGGAGGGCTTAGAGGCGAGAAGATAAATCAGCAAAAGCGCTTGAACGAGGAGATGGCTTGTCACATGAAAAAAGTAAGCATCTTCCCGATTTGCGCTCAAAGTGTATGCCGATTTAGCCTCAGGTAAGTACGGAAGCGGAAGGTCTTTTAGAAACGGCAGAAGGGCTAGACCCACGGAATCGAGGAGTATCAAAATCCCTATCAGAAGATTTATAGGCCTAAAACCAAACATCCGAATATTTAACCAGACCAGGGTAAATGCGATTAGCGAGCTTGCTAATAAAGTGGCAGCACCCAACCAGTAGATCATGTTTCCCTCCCACGTTGCTCCGGCATTTTCTTGGCTTGCTTGTAAAATCTTTTACAGATTTCTAGGGCTACCAGGGAATTGACGTTTTCACCTCCGGTCGCATATCGCGCAAAGTCTAGGTAGTCTTCCTTCTTCCAAAGACCATACCACGCCAGAGGATGGTTTTCGTATTCCTCCACCAGCGCTTGCCTCCGTGCTATGCGTACGTATTGGTCCCTAAGTGGCTCAATAAGCGAGCCTAAGAAAGGTAAGCTCCGTAGAGCATGATATAAAACTTTCGCATAAGGCTGGAACTCGGACGTTAATTCAGAACCCCCTTTGTTCTGGTTGAGAGTCAATCCCAAAGCTCTTTCTAGGCTTTCCAAAACCCTTCCATGCAAGCGTCTGTTCATGCGTAGGGGAAAGGGTACTTGATTATAAAAATCAACCAGATCATGATCCCAAAAAGGCATCCACCAATCAAAGCCGAAGAATTCATAGACCCGAACGGAGTTTGCGATGAACTTCGCCTGCCTTTCACGCCAGTCCCATCCTTCGTAAAAGGTTAGAGCGCTTGGCGAGTCGCGATGGAGGGTGCGAGAGAGATAACGCAACTCTTCTTCTATTCTACATAGTAACGCCTTTTCAATAAAATTGAAGCTAATCTTGAAAACGCTTTCTATGAGTGTGGGACTAAGCAAAGTGTAGTGCTTCCTCCAAATTTCCGCCCTTGCGCTTGAGATCTTGTGAGTAAATTTGAGGTAAGGAATAATGTGACTGCCGGCAAGAAAGTCACCCGAATGCCCAGGGACGACCACGGCATCGGAAGGAATCTGCGACTTTAGAAGGCGGATCGCGAGCAGGTCCTGGATATGAGGAACGGCGTAGCCGTTATGCCCAAACCACAAATATTCGGCGAACCAGCTGCTTTGCGCCGCTTCCCTCCATGTGGACAGAGAATACTCAGCAAACAGCCAGGGTATGCCTAATTGGGAAGCTACATGTCGGGAAACCTCAGCTTCCGCGTTTTTAGGCTTCCCGTAAGAAAAAGCGATGAGGGGTTCGTAGCCCACTTTTTTCAATACCAAGGCGATGGTGCGGGAATCCCAGCCCCCGCTTAGCGGGACGACAATGGGCCGTCCTTGGGCGTAAGCTACCAGCCTCTTGGTGGCTTGCAGCAGGACTTCCAGGAACCTGTCGGCCCATTGAACCTCGTTTAGCGGTGAAGTGCCCTCATTGAGGGGGAAGAAGGCTGTGTGTACAAGCTTCCGGACCTTTTGTTCTTGGAGGTGGACAACAACAACCAGCTCCCCTGCTTCCAGCTGAAACCAGCCCTCCAGGGTTGTTCTGTCCCCGGTAACGTATCCGGTTAGGGCAAGTTCAAGCAGGCTTGTCTTGTCGGTGGGGGCAACGTTGGCGTCCTCAGGCGATAAGGCATCGCGGACTAAAAGGCGACTTTCCTCAAAGCGGTAGAGCAGGGGAAAGGAGCGGATAACGTCCGTAGCTAGAACAACGATATTTGCGTCAACTCGCCAAACGAAAGACCAGAACCCACTTATGGTTCCAACAATTTGAGCAAGCTCACCCTCCCTCAGCGACCCGTCTTTAATACTTTGCCTAAGGAGCGTTAAAAGGTCATCTGCCTTGAGCAGCTTTAAACCATGGAAGGGTGCACCGATAAGCCAGAGGGATTGTCCCTCTTTTTTGGATTTATACCTCGTGAGATTTATTTGGAAAAGATCCTTCATTCTTCCCCCTTGGTTTTTGCTAGCTCAGCTAGGACAAAGACCAATAAGCCAAAATACAGAACGAGCTGAAGCGTTTTAAGCCAAGAAACTGTTTGCAGAGCCTGATAAGCACCTTCTAGGTGGTACCATAAGGGGAGAGTGACCACTACCAAAGAAACCGAGTCATAAATGAGCTTAATCCAAGACCAGCGTGAAAGAAAGATAAGCCTGCTTAAGGGACTCACCACCAGCCTTGCGCTCATCCAAGGAGCCATAGCCCGCATCATATACTCTACCGAACTCCAGTCAGCACCAAACAGCCAGGTTACTAGGGGCGGTAGGGCTAAGCCTACAAGAAGGCCTAGACTCACAGCCAAAATCAAAAGATACCGTGCCGTGCTCCAGAAGAGAAGGGGCAATGAAGCCGATTGGCCGCGCGACAAGGTAGCCGCCCCACTGTAAAACACATCGGCTACGGCTCCCCCGATTAAGGTGAGGGGAAAATTGACCAACCGCTGGGCCAAGGCAAGCCCCCCCCCTATTTGGGCTCCATACACTGCAGTGAAGACGGGCACCAAGGCCATAAGCGCCAAAGTGTCCAACAAAGAGGAAGGAAACTGGACCAGGGGGTAGGTCCGGTATTGCCAAAGCACCGCGGGGTTCCAGAGCTTTGAACCTCGTGCCGACCAACTGCGCCAAAGTGCCGCCAATCCCCACCAGCGCCCAAGCGTTTCTCCAAGAACGAGGCCGGAGCCTCCCAGAAGGGCCAGGCTCAGCTGGCCGAGGGCCCGGCCCAGGGCTTGCCAGATGGTGAATTTTCCGACGAGGGAAAAAAGCCCTTCGCGGGTGGCCCAGTAGCGAAGGATTAGCCCCCAGTTGGTGCCCACCAGGGCCAAGATTGCGAGCCAAGAGGCCCATTCGGGGAAAAGCCCATAGCCCAGCCAGTTGTTGCGGCGCAAGATTTCAAAGACGATGCCTCCGACCAGGGAAAGGACAAGGGAAAGCACAAGGGCACCCAAGACCAAAGCCTCTGCTTCCTCGCGCTTCTTGGCTGCGACCACCGCCACCTCGTAACGTAGGGTGACAGCGACCGAGGCTACGCTGACAAAACTGACAAACAGGCCCCACAGGGACATGGCCGTCGGGTCGTACAGGCGGGTCAAAATGGGCATGACGGCCACACCCAGGGCTTGGGCTAGGGCGGTTCCTCCGCCGATGGCCAAAACTCCTTTGAGAAATGGGCTACTGCTTACGCGATGCCAGAGGAACCTCATGCGAGAATCTCTCGTAGCCGCAAGGCCACGTGTTCGCTCTGGGGACCTAGAAAGGGGCCCATGGGTAAGGAGAGAACCTCCCGGCTCGCCCGTTCGGCCTCGGGGAAGGTGCCTTCTGGATACCCGTAGACCGGAAGCCGGTGAAGGGGTACCGGGTAGTACACCATGGTGCCAATTCCCTGGCTCGCCAGCTCCTCCGCCACCCGGTCCCGCCCTGCGGGAATGCGGACGGTGTACTGGTGGAAAACATGCCCCTCCGCCAAGGGGGGCAGGACCAGGCCCGGAATCCCCTGGAGGAGCTCGTTGTATCGGGCTGCGACTTCCCGGCGGCGGGCGTTGAAGGTATCCACATGCTTGAGCTTCACCCGGAGAAAGGCGGCCTGCAAGGCGTCCAGTCTGGAGTTATAGCCGATCATCTCGTTGTAGTACTTCCTGCGGGAGCCGTGGGCCCGGAGCATGCGGGCCATCTCGGCCACCTCATCGCTGTTCGTGGCGATGAGCCCGCCGTCTCCGTATCCCCCCAGGTTCTTGGTGGGGAAAAAGGAGAAGGCCCCAGCATCCCCCAGGGTGCCCACCTTTCTGCCCTTGTAAGTGGCCCCGAAGGCCTGGGCGCAGTCCTCCAGCACCTTGAGGCCGTGGGAACGGGCGACTTCCAGGATGGGGTCCATATCTGCGGGGAGGCCGTAGAGGNGCACGAGGAGAATGGCCTTGGTGCGGGGGGTGATGGCGGGGGCTATCAGGTCGGGGTTGATGTTGAAGGTCTTCGNATCTATGTCCACGAAGACCGGGATCGCGCCCACGGTGCTGATGGCCTCGGCGGTGGCGAAGAAGGTGAAGGGGGTGGTGATCACCTCGTCCCCCGGACCCACACCCAAAGCCCGGAGGGCGATGACCAGAGCGTCTGTGCCCGAGTTCACCCCAATGGCGTGCTTCACCCCAAGGTAAGCCGCCACCTCTTGCTCAAAGGCTTCCACCTCGGGGCCTAGGATGTACTGCCCCGAGCGCATGACCCGGCGGAAGGCCTCTTCCAGCTCGGGCCAGAGGGCTTCTACCTCGGGAAGGGGGTTATAAACGGGGATAGCGTTTGCAACTTTATTGCTGTTGAACTTCATGCTCCGCTCCCCATCTTTCGGAGAGAATCGGAGATCCTTTGGGATGCCTGCCCGTCTCCGTAAAGGTTTATCTCGGCCCCTTTCGCTCTCATCCGGTGGAGGATTGCTAAAGTGAGATCCTTGGCGTTTTGGGGTGCGGCGAGATGGTTCCATCCCGCTTCCACAAGCTCCACCCACTCTGTTTCCTCCCGCACGGTGACGCAAGGCACGCGGTAGAAGTAGGCTTCCTTTTGCACGCCTCCCGAGTCGGTAACGATCAGTCGGGCGTTTTTCTCCAGCATGACCATGTCCAGGTAACCCACGGGCTCGAGGGCCACCACCTTCTCCAGGTAATCCCCAAGCCCAAAGGCCTCGGCCCGCTTGCGGGTCCGGGGGTGCACGGGGAAGACCACAGGGACCTCCTGGTGTACCTCGCCCAGGGCCTCAAGAATGACCCGCAAGCGTTCCCGGTCGTCCGTGTTCTCCGCCCGGTGGACGGTGGCTAGGATGTATCCTTTGGGCGCGAGGCCCAGCCGTTCCAGGATCCGGCTTTCCCGCTCGGCCTTGACCCCGTAGTAAAGGGCGGCGTCGTACATCACGTCTCCCACCAGGTGGATTCTATCTTCCGGGATGCCCTCCCGAAGAAGATTGCGCACCGCGGTCTCCGTGGGCGCGAAAAGCACATCAGAAGCATGGTCGGTGAGCACCCGGTTGATCTCCTCCGGCATCCTGCGGTTGAAAGAACGCAAGCCCGCCTCCACATGGGCCACCGGGATGTGAAGCTTCACCGCCGCCAAAGCCCCCGCCAGGGTGCTGTCCGTGTCCCCGTAGACCAGGACCCAGTCGGGCCTCTCCTTGACGAGCACGGACTCAATGGCCTCTAGCATCCGCCCCGTGTTTTGCCGTGGGTGCCGCCGCCGATGCCCAGGTGGTAGTCCGGCTCGGGGATCTCCAGCTCTTCAAAGAACACCCGGCTCATGTTGTCGTCGTAGTGCTGGCCGGTGTGGACCAGTACCTCTCTTACCCCCGGCACGGCCCGTAGCACGCGGGATACCGCCGCCGCCTTGATAAACTGAGGCCGGGCGCCCACTACGCTGAGGATCTTCACCCAGACCCCCTCACAACACTTTTTCCACCCGCTCGGGCGCTGCCTGACGGTAACGCCTGCCGCAGGCTCGGCAGGTAGTCTCCTCGCCTTCAAAAGGCAATCTTTCCCCGCACTCGCACACCCACCCGATCCGCCGGGCAGGAACCCCGGCCACCAGGGCGTAGGGGGGCCCGTCCTTGGTGACCACCGCCCCGGCGGCCACGAAGCACCACTCCCCCAAGGTGACCCCGCAGACGATGGTGGCGTTGGCGCCGAT
>NICF_comb_assmDRAFT_10003427_pt1 | contig 11498 bp, 13 predicted proteins | sample NewIslPassag4_SG_FD_11279 | JGI IMG/M metagenome (IMG submission 11279) | reverse complement strand
TATCAATTACCGCCGGAATTCGAGAAGAAACATAAGCCAGCTCCTCATCAAACAAAACATTCCCCTTCTCGGTATTCAAATACCCCTCTATACGCTTGGAGATATCCAGCAATGTTGAAAACCCCGCCGCCATTCTACTCTTTGTTAAGGAATTATCCCATTCCGTTTTCGCCCACTCCTCTCGAAGCAAACGATGATACAACCTCGAACGGGCCAACGCCTTTGCCCGAGATTCAAAAGAAGGAACCGCCGCTAACACATCCTCGAACGAAACCAACGGCACATCGGGAACCAAATCATAAACAAGACCGTTATCCAGAACCCCTCCTGAATACCCATTGAAGGCTTTCTCCCAAGCCCTTGCCCGATCCCGCCATTGCCATTCTTTCAACTTCTCAGGACGGTCAGTGTTATTCCAATACCCATATTCCCGTACCCCCGAATAGTCCTCCCAAAGATCCCTAAACACCGATTGCTCCGTAAGAAACAATGCCAACAACATACCCCCAAACGTAATTCCGTGAAGATACCTTCGCGTTGGAAAGACCACCAACCGTGCCCGATAATCTAAACGATCCTTCAACACGTCTCGAACACTGGAAGCCATCGCTTCCTTCGATAAACTATATAGATGCGAAGAAGCCAAAAGGTAAGGTGAACAGGAAAGATTCAAAGACGCATCCTTCATCTCTTTCCGTAGGAAATTCTCCACCGCATCCGCATCATGCAGACAAGCATAGTGGATAAGATTCACCATATAGGTAGCAAGCTCCTTAGCAAAAAGCTCCTCAGCTTTACGATTCACCTGATCCCGCAAACCCCGTTGCCACTCGTGCAAAGCTTGAATCGACATAGAAGGAAGCCGCTTTCCGTCATAGACTTTGATGCTCATCTCACATTCCTCCATTTACAGTTGGTCCCAAACGATCCTCCAGATAAACCTCCAAAGCCCGCAAGTCCTTCAACTCGCCAGACAAAAACTTGAACACCGCCACCCGTTCATCCATGAAAACCGGATCATCATTATCCAACAAAGAGCGAAGAAAAGCCAGCTTATTTGCATCGATAGTTGGAAGAATATAATGCTGAAAATAATAAACTGATAAATTCCGCAACATCTCCAACTCAGCCTTGCAATCCAAAACCCGATAGGTATTCGCCACACCATCCTTCGGAAGCAACTCCGAAGCCCCTTTCAACAGAACCGTGTCCAGTGACACCCGACCCCGAACCAGATTCAAACGCATGTAGGCATCCGAGAGCCGACCCTGCTTGACCAAATCCAAGAAGTCGGAACCCAACAAAGACTCTACACCCTTCGAAATATAAGTCATAAACGACCGCAAAGCATTAACCTTCCGTGCGCCCCGCTCGCTTCGAGTAGTGACCAATTCATCCGCCACCCGAGCATAGTCGAAGCGAGCATCCATGATCGTCCGCAAACGAGTACGAGCGCTCTCCTTCTTCAACCATGAACCTCGATAGATAAACGTCAACGTTTCCCGAAGCAAACGAAACTTCTCATTTAAGTCTTCGAAATAGCTGTCATCCGTTTTCCCCTCCGTCCTTAACGAACGCAACTCCCGCTCCAAAGACACCCCATAATCGAACAATTCCTTGATGAACACCGAAACCACCCCACCCATAGAATTTTTTAATTTTTGACCATTTTTCCTTACCCGATTTCCAAAAATCACAGTTTCACGACCACAAAACCCAAAAAAGTTAAAGTTAGACGAGAAATTAAAATTATTCTGAAAAGAACTTTAACAAAAACTTTAACCAATATAAAAACCTATCCGACAAAGAATAAAAGAAAAGCAAAACCAAGACACAGATCAAAAGAAATTTCATAACAAACAACAAAGAAAGGAGAGTCCAAACAAAGCAGAGAAAATAAAATAAGAACAACAAAAACAAGGAAAAGATACATCGCCAGATTCAAAAGAAAGTACAAACAAAAATAAAACAAAAGGAAAGTCAAGATCAAAACAAGAAAGTATAAAAAGAACAACAAAATTTGAGAGAAAACATAACCAAAAGTCCAACGAACAAATTACAAGTCAACCGATAAACACAACCAAAACACCGAACCGAGAAAGCCCGAAGAACGACAAAAACGAAACAAAATCCTAGACTATCACAAAGAACCTGAAACACAACCAAAAACACAACCAACAGCAAGGAAAGAAAACCTAAACCGCCAGAAAGAACATAAAACCGAAAAGTACAACAAAGAAAAACCAAAGTCCATATAAAACAAACGAAATAATATAACAAACAGACATTTAATTCTATGACATAAACCTAAAATTTCATAATTCAAAGTCATAAAAATATAACATAAACGAACTTCATCATAATAAAGACAAGAAAAAATATAACCAAGATATAGTTTGTTCTAAACCAGAACCAACAAATTTATAAAATAAACCCCCAAACCCCCTGAAATACCCCAAACACTAAACTACCGAACACAAAAAGAAAATACCCCCAACCAGCGATAACTCTGGCTGGAGGTATTCAATAAAATACCGACCCACTCAATAATATTGTAACAACCACGAAAGTTCCGACTCCAAAACACCTAACTTCAAAAGCATTTTTCGATACTTTTCTTCCCTTTTTATATCAACATCAGATTTCATATCCCTTCGGATTCTGTTAGGATTCAAATTTTCCACAAGGTCAGCTACCTTCACCATATGAGAAACCGGATTTTTCATACAACCCACGACAAAATCCTCGTAGGACTGATCCGATTTCCGAGTCAACAAGTCCAAAGCATCCAACACCAAAGGTTCAAGACCTCGAGAAGCCAGAAAGTCCAACGTAACCCATGTGTCCTCGATCAAATCGTGAGCAACTGCCGCTTTTTCAGCAGAAATCAGCAAATCCTCAATTACCCCCGAGAACACAGAGAGCTTAGCTACCTTAGAACGAATAAGTAAAGATACCGACCAAGGATGCAAGATATACGGTTTATTCGCCTTATCCACCTGACCCGCATGAGCCTCCAAAGCCAACTCCATTAAATCCCGAAGAAGCATGACCCCACCCCGAAAAAAAATAAGGACTTAGACAAGTCCCTTTCAAGAAACCAAGAACTTCTCCCTGATTAACCCCTCTATCTCCGACAACCGCTGAAACACCGTAGGAGACACCGGAGATTCACTCTTCATCAACCGATCCTTGAAATAGCAAAGGAAAGTCGGGACACTCATACCCCAACGATTCCTCACAAACAAACTATTACCCCGATCAATATACAGCTTCACCAAACAAGGTGAATAAATCTCAATCGCAAAAAAGATAAAGCTCTCACCAGAACTTGTATTCTCCAAATCCAAGTTTACCTTGTCCAATAGATAATGGATGGGTGAGAGATCGGTCTCCAAACCCTTGCCCCGCAATCTCGAACAAAGATAGAGGAAACTATTATACAAGTCATTCGTAAAATAGTCGGTGTTAATCCGATTCACCGCCGAGGAAATCAACATGGGATTTCCCGAAGCCAGAACATAAGACAAAGCTGAACGTCCGCCAGAGTCTTTCACAGACAAATCAGCTCCATGGTCGAGCAAAAAGCTCGCTACTTTGTACATTCGATACCGCAAAGAACGAACAAGCAAAGTCTCCCCAAAGATGTCCTTCTCATCAATGTGTTTCAAAACAGATCCCTCGTGCAATTTTGCCAAGATCCTATCCTCGACAGAATAAGGCAACTTTTTAGCTCCTAACATCTTTTTAATCAAGGGAAGACCTCCTTTAAATCATATCTATTATAGCAAATAAAATCCAGAAAGTCAACATAATATCCAGCAAACTACCACGAACTCGAAATAAAGAAACAAAAAATTGACCAAAAAGAAAAACCACACTCTCATTATATGAAAGTGTGGTCAAAATAAGAACAAGTTATCCAATTAGGAAACAGAAAAATCAACTCACCCGAGAGAAAGTACCCCCACTCCAATAAAGAAATGGGAACGCCTTCAAATCCCAATATTCCTGACTGGTCTTGGCCGACAAAATATCCCCGACAACCCCACGGCTAAAAGCGTCCATTAAAATGGACATCTTCTTCAACCTGTCATCCGTAGAAACATAAGCCTGATACAAGTCGTTCACTTCCATCAGCAAATTGTCCCTATGAAGCAGAGCATCCGACAAAGAATAGAAAAGAAGCGGTCGAGAATTAATCGAAGGAATGCACAACTTCCCATCCGCAGACAAACAGTACCCCGAGAAGCCGTCTTGTCCATACACCAATCTTAATACATAACCCTGTTTCAAATAAAAATGCATTGACGGGAGCTTCCTTCTGAAATACACCTCCGGCTTTTGAACCCGTTTTGACAGACCCCGCTTTATAAAAACCGAAGTAGACATAAATGACACCTACCTAAATATATTTCTATAAGTATTTACAATTATAAAGAAAATATCCAATTTTGTCAAATAACTCCACCAAAAATATCCAAAAAGAAAAGGCTACTCCAAAGGAGTAGTCTACAGATGCGCCCTATTCACGGGAGCTTCATTCGAAAGTTTTAACAATTTATGCAACCGTTCCTGCTCCTTACGTTCCTTCTCCAACTCCCGCATTTTCGCCCGTTCCGCCTTAGTGTAATTCCGAATGGTTGTCTCGGAATACCCCTTACCTGAGCCTTGGGCGATTTCCTTCACCGTGCGACCTGCCAGAATCTCACGCCGCCATTGCCACACCAGACGCATATGTGGGACATTCGCCATCGCCACAACCTCCTTGGAAAATTTCACCTATTAAATATACTTTTAGGTGGAATTTCCACTCCCAATTTGAAAATAAAAACTACAAGAATATAAATAAACCATGGGATAGTAAACAAGGTTGTGACGTAAAAACAACAAAAAGACAACAAATATCCAATAAAAATATCTGAACATAAATAAAGGTGTCGGCATTTCCATGCCAACACCTTCAACCCTGCAGGATTTAAGCCGTCTTTGGTGGAATATTACAGAGCATCCACCATCTTATCCAATGCGGCCAACAGAAGGATACGGTTCTTGATGCTTTCTCTCACCGAGAAGTCATTCAGACCCAAGGCTTCCAGAGCTTCTTCATTGAACTCAACCTCGCCGGAGCCATCCTCGGTTTCCCAAGCGATAAGCTCAACACCTTCGATGGTGCCCGTGCGCTCGATATCGATGTCCCGAGCCTTGATGATGCCCTCCTTGATATCCTCCACGCCAAACAGCCCTTGATCGTCACGAACCACGAAAGCCTCGTGCATATTGAAGGCTACCGCAACGGTAGAGCCATCCGCCGCACGGAAACCTTGAACCGCCCCGTCGAAACCCTTCTTGCTTAGAGAGATATAATCCCAACCAATATCCTTTGCCGCTTTCATTTCACCAGCCATGTCAAATAACACTCCTTCAAAGTAATTTTTAGGCTTTAACGATATCAAATATCGTTTGATGAGTTAGTAATAACTCTGCAGAACCAGATTGAAAAGTAGAAAGTAATTCATAAGCCTTCCTAAGTTGAATGAATAATTCAGTCGAACCAGCACCAGCAACATCTGGATGATACCGCCTAGCTTTTTCCCGATACGCCCGCTTCAACTCCTCTTCAGAATACCCCTCACTTAGCCCCAAGAGCCTCAATGCTTGATCCCTTGTCAAATAACCTCCTCCTATTAGTATATGCTTTCACATTCTAAAATAACCATTTATTCAAAAGAACGGTCTAGCTTCAGGATACAGATCCACTTCTTCCTCTACCACATGCTTCAAAGCCTTTTCATTAACCCGCATTTTCCTGCCGAATCCCTCAACCCAAATGACCGGCTTACCAGCCAGCTTAATTGCAATATTATGCTCCAGCATACAACGATTGCAAACCGGACGGTTCCGCTTGTCCAAAAACAAAACCTCCAAATAGACATAACGATTGGGATCTCCAACACCCTCAATAACACTAAAAATATCCTTTACGGTACGTCGACAATAAGAGCATTTCAAATGATCATGCGTCATAAACCACAACTCCTCCTAAACCCCTAAACGCTGAAGATAATCCTTTAAGATGCCATCCGATTGGAACAGTAAATCAATCAGAGCTTGATTCGATGGTAACTCGACCACCACCAAGTCCTCAGCCACAAAACCGAAACCAGAACTCCGATAAAGATTTACCCAATCCTTCCAGATTGCTACAACCTCATCGTACTCCCCGTACTTTAGACGAGTACCAAGGGATCTATCACACAGAAACGCAGGTCTACGTACCCCCGAGAGGTAGACCGTTTGTTTATCCCTGAAAGATACCCGACTTAAATTCTCCGGGGAGATGCCGTAATCCAATAGAAAAGATGTCAAAACATCGCCTGACATTTCAACACCTCGAGCAACTTTTACCTACAATAAAGTAGCTCGAAGCGTAGATCCAAAAGAAAAAGCCATATTGAAGCAAATCCATATAAACAAACAAAAATGCGATCTGATACACTCAGACCGCATTTCCACCCTGCCTTAAAACCCACAGTTAAAAAGGCAAGATAATATCGACCCTAGTACCCCGACCCTTCTTCGATCTGAAACGCAACTTACCACCATGCGCCTCTATTATCCCTTTAGACACAGTCAATCCCAAACCCGTTCCATTATCTTTCGTAGTAAAGAACGGCGTAGTAAGGCGAGCCAACTCTTCCTTCGTCATTCCACAGCCAGTATCGGTGATATAGGAAAACCACTCGCCTGCGCTTGTCATCCACATTACAGTCCAAAACAACTTCGCCATCTTCCGATTCGATGGCGTCAAAAGCATTCTGAATCAAATTCATAAAAACTTGCTTCATTTGATTGACATCTACGAAAATCACTTCAGACCCAGTCAAAGAATAATTCGACACAAGCCGAACCCCACGCAATAAAGCCTGACTGCTCATAATCAACACGATTTCGTCCAAAAACTCCTTCAATTTCACCGGAACCTTTGAACTCACCCTGGGCTTAGACACCGCCACAAAGTCCGTCACCAGATTCTTGATTCTATTCAACTCCGAGTAAATCACATCGTAATAAGCATAGAACTTCGAAGGATCAGACAGAGACTTCACAATTTGAACAAACCCGATAATAGTCGTTAAAGGATTCCGAATCTCATGCGCCAAACCTGCCGCCAACCTACCCACGGTAGCCAGACGATCCAAAGAAATGATTTGTTCCTTCATCACATAAAAGTATGTAACGTCCTTAATTTGAACCAATAGTCCCAAGAACTCCTCAGTACACCCATCATCAAAAAGAGGTACAATATCCAACGAAAGATATTTCATACCCCCGTCCGGCAAGCCTTTCAAGGCTACCTTCTTATTTCGGGTCTCCTTCTTATGTAGTAACGAGTTGGACAAAATTTTAGTAAATCCCTTAATACGAACATATTTTTGATTCAAAATACTATCTAGCTCCAACTCCAAGATGTCACTGACAGCTTGATTCGCCTTTCTTACATACCCCTCACTGTCGATGAAGATTACCCCATTGCTTGAGACTTCCAGCACCCTATCCAACAACCACGAATCATCCACAACTTGACCAACTGCCTGAGAGACATTACAGTGAACCCTAGCACTGTCAGTACCAATCATTACAACAACCCCTCCACACAAATGCATAACTAAGCCAAATTATACCAAAATAATCCACAAAAGTCAATAAAAGTCCCACGAATGTAGAAAATTGTAACAAGCACAAGAAAATTTATAAAAGATGTCAGAAAATCTTCTAACATATCCGAACAAAAAGAAAAGACCATGCAAAGCATGGCCCCAAACACCAACAGCATTAACGATTTCTTTTACCCCGCTTATTTGACTCAGTCCATTCGTCCATAGAAACCACATTACCCGAATTCGATTGTGCCGAATTCTGATTCTTGAAATAATGTCGATAGGCACTGTACCCCGCAAAAGCGCCCATCAACCAACCCCACGGTCCGAACAAGCTCGCCGCTACCATAACCGCCTTAACCCCTAGAGTCCAACCAACCGCACTGGTAGCGATTCGAACAGGTCTCGAATTCCAAAGAGCCTGAATCCTTGAATCAGAAACCACATTCACCGGCAGTTTGAAGAAACTCCGCAAAGTCTCCTTAAACTCATAACCGCCACGACCATTATCGTCATATTGCTTAGCCGTAACCTCATCAGTGATTTGAACGCCTCCAATATCAATCAACTTAAGGGTACGGAACTTGCGGAACAAGACATCCCACGATTTCTTCGGAGGTATTCCCATCTCCCTCCTGACCCTACCTTCTGCCAACTGCGCATTCGCAATCCGCAAAACCATCAAATTTTTGAACCTATAAAGGTTTTCAAAATGGAATAACTCAGTTACGTCACCATTAGCTACCCTTTCTTTGATATCAAACGGCAGGGACTCTATAAAGTCCGGCGAGAAAGATGGTCTGAAAGCCACATTGTTGATAACAAGACCACTCCCTGTGATCTCCACACTTTCAATCCGATCATAATGATAGAAAACCCGTGCGATTTCATCCATCAAATACTTCGACATAACCCTGATGGAATTCATAGAACCTACAAGACTGTCCGCCTTCCTCCAAACCTCAAATGGATTTGAAGGAATTCTCATAGGTTCACGATAGACTTGGGCGTAACCATTAATCTGCGAAGGACTCTTATAGGAAGAAGCGTCCTGCACACCAGAAGCCCAAGATTGCTTAAAAGCATTGTCAATATCTTGTTGAACCGAAACTCCACCACTAACCCGAGAAGGTCTTGGAGAAGTACCCCCTTGAGATTTCGGTGCGCGTGGTTGAGATTCCTCAAACCACGAACCGTCTCCCGGTTCAGCTTCCCCTCCGCCAAACTCATCTCCAAACTCGTCCGCAAATGCAATCTCATCCTCAGCCGCAACCTGCGAAGGAGCCGAACCTGCTCCTTTCGCCCTACCCTGATCAGCATTAACCGAAGAACTTGTAGTAGAAACGTTATCTTTCGACTCATCCAAATAAGGAGTAGGAGTGTAACCTCCAACAACGATTTCCTCTGTCGGATCGTAAGCCCCCGAAACTTGATCCTCGGAAAATACCCCTTGAAGTAAGGAACCCAAGGTATGGAAGGAATCAATGGAGCAGTCATAAATGTAATCCTCCACTGAAGAATAGCGAGACATTAACCCCGCTCGCTCCATGATAGCCTCCAGATACCTACGGCCCAAAACCATATTTTGAATGGCTTCTTCTCCCAACATTTTAGCAAATCCTTCAAAACCAGCACCCGGATGCAGACTACCATTAGGCGCAATCACATTCCAGACATCCGGTGGAAGGTTGCTCCGAAGCTCCTCGACGGATTTAGACCCGTTAGTGGCCTCATTCAACACCAAGTACGGTTTAAACACCGTAATTGCGCTTATATCCATTGGCTTCTGAGCCGTAGTCATCGCAAAATGACGACCGCCCTCAGCCGACACCCGACTCACAATAAGCTCATGCTTCTTGACTGCATCTGCACCAAGAGCATATTCACTATCCGTAGTACCCCGACCTAACATCTTGATAGAAAGGCGGGACATAATCGGGTTTTTAAGGATATTGAACGAACTACCACTCGTTACCCTCGGAGTTGCATAAGGATTCCAAGAAGTCGGTTGCATGGACTGGAACAACCAAACCGTAGAAACCCCACTCTTAGGCAACTGCGAGTTAATAACTGCCGGAAGACTTGCATCCAACTTCTCAGCCCATTCACCGACAGCCATATACCAATCAACTTCCCGCTTCTTCTCTCCCTCCGGCTTTTTCATTTTAACCGTGGAGACTAAGTCCTTCCAAGCATCCGCCATAGTCATTTGTACCGCAAACACTTCATCGAAGATAAAGAACGGACGCTTACCATCCAAGAACTTTTCACCCTTAGCTTGATAAGATGCCGCCAACATCATTAACTGAAGAACCTTCAAGTACATTAAAACCCCAAAAATTGAAGGGTTTTCCCGACGAATTCTTTCCGGTGCCCCACGACCCACAACATTACCAAACGGTTCAAAAGCATCCCAAACCGCAGGTTTAATACCGTGCGAAGTACCAACCTTCATCAAAACTTCCGACATATCCGGCTTACCGTCGAGATAAATCAACGGAGAACCCTCAGACAGAATGGTTCCAAGCATATTCAGAGTCAATACCCCTTTGCCGGAGCGTTGACCCGCACCAACCAAAATAATACAAGCATTTTGACGATCCAAATTGATGGTCAAGATCTTACCCGAAGTATCCTGCCCCAAAATCATATTCTTCAGGCTAGGTCTCCTACCTCGAGACAACAAGCTCTGCACCGCTTCATAAGCAAACAGCGGACGACCATTAAATGCCGCCATATTAAAGACCAGAATATGCTCAAGTACCCCCGATTGGAGAACTTGGGTATGGTAAGGTTGTCCTATACCATTCATAATGGCACTTTTCACTGCTTCATAACGGTGCAGATAGGTTCTTGCATCAAACTTCATACCACCGATATAAGCTCTGAGCTTAAGAGCAGATCGATGGTCGAACTCCGAAATAATGATACAGGTAGTTAAAGCATTTACAATGAAATCAAGCGACCAACCAGCATCACGGTTTCTTTTAATATTCTCACGAACTTCCATCCTCAGATGACCCGCGAATTTGTCCCAATTATCCAGCTTGGTATCCCCAAGAATACCATAAATATTGCCCAGATGGAACTCAGGATAATAAGTTACATTATCTTTGAAGGAAACTTCCCTCAACTTGGAAGCCTCCAAACCACTTCTGACTGGTCCCTGACGTAACTTCGCTCCTGCCAAACTTGCAAAGAGCTTATACAAATTAGCCAAGGACTCCTGCTTCCAAATCTTAGCCCGATTATCCTTATCTAAGATCAATACCCCTTCTTGCACCAANATACCAAAGGGANCCTTCAACTCAAACCCAACTTCGTACAAATCCTTATAAACAGCCATTACCCGGTCCGTGGCCGAATCCAACTCAGGATCANGTAAATCCAATTGAATTTCCAAGTCAGAAGGGGCCGATTCTACCTCACTAGCCGATTCCGAACTCGGACGATCAACATCTTCCACTTCCGGGGTTTCGACCAAAGGTGCCAGAGCCTGTCCNAGCAACTTAATGAGGACAGNACGATTATGCACNAAAGTCGAACCAGATACNCGATTCGTCAACTTCGGATATAACGCCANCAACAACTCCGAATAGAGTTTATCCTCCTCACCAAACGAAAGGATCAAATCATCAAAATTAACCCCCTCCGATTGGCAAAGGGAGCGCAAACCCTCTTCGAAAAGCTGTTGTCGTAACATCGGATCAGGCAAATTATTCTCCTCTTGATACGTCCGAACCAGATAAACCAACTTATCCAGATCAGACAAACCCTCCAAAGCAGACAAATCGACCTCTTCGGAGTCTCCAACAGACTCTTCCTCATCCGATTCTA
>NICF_comb_assmDRAFT_10003423_pt1 | contig 11513 bp, 8 predicted proteins | sample NewIslPassag4_SG_FD_11279 | JGI IMG/M metagenome (IMG submission 11279) | reverse complement strand
CCGCCTCCTGGGGACCACGCCTGCCTTCCTGCTGGTGAGCCTTGTGGGTTTCGGCAACGCCTTCGCCCGTACCGGCGCGCTCTTCAACCTGGTTCCCACGCTGGCGCAAACGCGCATGGGCCTGTCGGAGACGCAGATCGGCGTCGGCTTGTCGCTGGTCAGCATCATCGGACTGGTCATGGCGTACCCGTCGGGCATGCTGGTGGATCGCTTCGGTCGGAAGGTCGTGATCGTCCCGGCGACGCTGCTGAGCGCCTCGGCGCTCACGCTCTTCTCGGTGTCGTCAAACTTTGCCTGGTATCTCGTGAGCAGCAGCGTCTGGGCGCTGGCGAGCGGCGTCAGCGGCGCTGCGCCCGCGGCCTACGCCGCCGACGTGGCCCCGGCGGGAATGAACGCCGCAGCGATGGGTGCGTTCCGCATGCTTGCCGATGCCGGCTACGTCATCGGGCCGGCGCTGCTCGGCTGGACAGCCGACCTGTTCGGCCCCAACACTTCCCTGTACGGTACCAGCTTCCTCCTGGCCGCCTGCGGCCTCAGCTTCGCCCGCTTCGCGCCCGAGACCTACACCCGCCGCGCCGCAGCACGCGGCGCCCGCGCCGGGACGTAGCGGATCGCTCCGCGGTACGTGGACGGGGCATGGCCCTCACCCCCAACCCCTCTCCCAACTTTGGGAGAGGGGGGCATTTGGGCACAGGCCGAGCGGCGGGACACAACGCCGCGACGTGAGACGTGCCCACCCCCGAGACGGCTTCAGCCGGCTTTCCTTATCAGCCCGGCGGCTTGAGCCCCGGGCGCGGGCCACGACGCGGGACTCTACACACCACCCATCCCGGGCATGCATCACCATCCCGCGCCAAACTAATGCGGCGGCCGGAGCCGCCGCGGTTCAAGGCCATTCCAGGCGCGTTCCAGCCCTGGGTGCCGGATGACCCGGCTACTCCTCCTCGATGGGCTCGGCACCCTCGGATAGGGCGGCGGGCTGGTCGCCCAGTTCCTCGGCGAGCGCCTCCTCGGCCTCCGGCTCGACAGCCGCAGGCACGACCGGCGCCGCTACCTGCACGACCACTTCATCGCCGGGCGTCAGGATCTCGCAGCCCGGCGGGACCTGGAGATCCGACACGTGGATCGAACGATGCTCGTCGTCCAGCCCGGAGATGTCGACCTCGATCTGCGAGGGGATGTTCTCCGGCAGCGCCCGGATCTCAACGTCCTGTCGCCCGTAGGTGAGCACGCCGTCCACCGACGCGGGCAACTCACCCACGACGTTGATCGCCACGCTGACGACGGTCGGCTCGTTCAGATTGGGCGCGTAGAAGTCGACGTGCAGCAACTCCTTGCCCAGGGAGTCCCGATCGACCCCACGGATGAAGACCGTATGGGTCGTGCCGTCCACTTGGAGGTCGACCAGCGTGGTTGCGCCGACGTGCCGGTACAACCGGTCGAACTCCTTCCCGTCGACGGCGACAGGGCGAGGCACTTCCACCGCGGGCCCATAGACGACACCCGGCAGCAAGCCCTGACGCCGGAGTTGTCTCACCTTCTTACCGAGCACGGCTCGCTGCTGTGCCTGTAGCTGAGGATGTGTTGCCACAACTGCTCTCCCTACTTCGCAACGTGCAGCACCGGCCACACATTTCGCCACGATCCGGCGCTTCTTGCTCCTGCGCATGTAGCCTAGCACTCAACACCGGTCCGGGCAAAGCCACCTCACCCCGTAGGCAATCTCAGCCCAAGACTAGACAAACACGCACGAATGTCAGAGAATACGGCTAGGGCATCGAAAGGCTCCAGGCAAAGATTGGTGGCGGTCTGCTGGGCCTATCGGTCACGGACTGATCACCCTGTACGGTCAGAACCTGTTGCCGATAGCCTAGTAGTAAACAACACTGCTATACTGGGAATTGGTATCTACGCGAGGGGTTGAGGGGGTTTATCAACCTCAGTGGAGCGCTTGCCACGGGAGAACTGAACCGGGGCGCGCGTCCCGGCAGTTACGTATGGCAGGAAGGGACAAGGGACACTATGAGCATGCCGGTCTTGACGGACGGTGGGCACACCGAGGAGGAGAGCGACGACCTGGTAGAGCTTCTCCGCAGGACGCTCGCACAGTTGCAGCCGGGCCCGGAGCGCCTAGCGACGGACTGGCCGAACCTGACGATGCAGCAACTCCGCGTGCTGCGCATTTTGTACGCTGAAGGACCGACTCGCGTCTCAGTGCTGGCCCGGCGGCTACGAGTGTCGACGCCGACCGTCACCGGCATCCTCGACCGGCTCGTGCGCCAGCGGCTGGCCTACCGCACCGATGACCCGCGCGACCGCCGTGTGGTCCTCAACGCCCTCACCCCCGAGGGCGAGGAGGTTATCGCGAGCCTTCACCCGCTTGAGGAGGAACGACTCCGAGCAGCGGTGGCAACGCTGGACCCGGCCACCCGCCGGACGCTGGCGAACAGCCTGATGAGCCTGCTCGAGGGGATGACCGCGCGCACCTAGCCGGTCATGACTGGGCGCGCGGCGATGCCGCGCGCCAGCTCTCCACGGTCGCACCGCCCGCGTAGATCCACCCCCTCTACGCCCCAGAGAGCCGCCCGTCGCACGGGTCGCGTCGACGCATGCCCCGCATGCCGCTGTCCCGAGTNGCAGAGCGGGGAAACGCGCTCGCGTGCCCTGCGTTTGGCACCTCGCTTGCGTTCACGCCCGGACAACGATGCGTGCGTCGCACTCGACGAGGCGGAGGATACCGTGCAGTGTCCCCACTCACGGCAGCCGATCCGCGGCCCGTCCCCTGATCTGGCAGCGGCCGAAGCGCTCTTACAGCATCACGCGCGGACCTTTGCCTTCGCCGCCCGCTTCCTGCGACCCGAGCGGCGTCAGTCGGTTGTCGTGCTCTATGCCTTCTCGCGGACGTTGGATGACCTGGTGGACGAGCGGGACGGGAGGACGGCCGTCGCGCCGGTGGAGGCCGAGCTCGATGCCTGGCGGGACTGGTTGCTGGCGGGGCGGACAGGCCGGGCACCGCGCGAGCCCCTCGGGCGACTCCTGGCCGAGGTGATCGACACGCATCGCATTCCGGTCCCCTACCTCACCGACCTCGTCGACGGGCTTGCCTCGGATTTGACGCCCCGTGCGTTCACGTCCTTTTCCCAACTCCACCATTACTGCTTCCAGGTGGCCTCGACCGTCGGGCTCGCGATGGCCCATGTGCTCGACGCGACCCGGCCCGAAGCGCTCGCGGCCGCGGCGGACTTGGGAGTGGCCATGCAGTTGACCAACATCCTCCGCGACATCGGCGCCGACCTCGGCCGCGGTCGTGTGTACCTGCCGCTCGACGAACTCCGCGCGGCCGGCTCCTCGCCTGAGGCGCTCGCCCGGCTCGTCGTCGCCGGGTGTGGCCCCGACGAACCGCTGCGCCGGGTGATCCGGCAGCAGATCGACCGCGCCCGCGACTACTACGCCCGCGGGCTGGCCGGCGTCTGGCTCTTACCGCCCGACTGCCGCCTCCCGATCCTCATCGCCGGACGGCTCTACCGGCGTATCCTCGACGTCATCGAGCGGAACGACTACGACACACTGCGGCAGCGCGCCGTGACGACGCGCCTGGAGAAGCTGCGCGAGGCCGCCATCGCCATCATGCTCGTGCGGCTGTGGCGGGATGGGGAGAACGTGCTGCCCCAACCAGGAGAGCCGACCAGTGCGCTGGTTCGACGCTGAGGAGCACCAGCCGTTCCACTTGGAGGCAGGGACGGCCGGGGCGCTGCTGATCCACGGTTTCATGGGCACCCCGGCGGAGATGCGCCCACTCGGGCACGCCCTGGCCGAGGCCGGCATCTCCGCGTATGGCGTGCTCCTGCCCGGTTTCGGCCCCGATATCGAGCGGCTGGAAGCGATGCGTGCCCGCGACTGGCTTCAGACCGCGGCTGGCGCCTGGGAGGACGTGCGCGCGACGCACAGCCCGGCGACGCTCATCGGCTTCTCGATGGGCGGTGCCGTCGCCCTCCACCTCGCCGCGGAGAACCCGCCCGACCGGCTGGTGCTCCTTGCGCCGCTGTGGCGGCTCCTCTCCGGAGACTGGCGGGTGCACCTGCTGCCGCTGGCCCGGTTCGTCATGCGGCCGATGCGTCCCTTCGAGGCCGCCGACTTCGAGAACCCGGAGGTGCGCGCGTTCTTCGCCGAGGCCCTGCCGGGCGTTGACCTGGACGACCCCGCGGTGCAGCACGCCCTGCGCAACGAGGTCCGCCTCTCGCCGGTAACCCTCGATGAACTGCGCCGGGTTGCCAGCGGTGCCGGACGCGCCGCCGAGCGCGTCACCGCACCCGCGCTGGTGATCCAGGGCACCGACGACCGCACCGTCCTCCCGGCGGACACCCGGCAGCTCGCGGCGCGCCTGGGCGGGAGCACCGCACTGCGGGAGGTGCCGGCCGGCCATCAGATCGTGCGGCCGGAGGAGAAGGCGTGGCCCACCGTTCGGGATCTCGTCGTCCGATTCGCGCTCGGCGGTGCGCCATGACCGCCCGGCGGCTGTGGGCGCTGCTCACCCTGGGGCAGGCGGCGCTCGGCGCCCGTGTCCTGCTGCGCCTCCTCGCCACTGCTGGAGGGCGCCGCGTGGCGCCGAATCCGCGCCCGACCACGGCGCCGGGCAGCGTGGCTGTGGTCGTACCGGTGCTGAACGAAGTGGCGCGCCTCGGGCCTTGCCTGGACGGTCTGATCGCCCAGGGGCCAGCGGTGGCCGAGATTGTTGTCGTCGACGGCGGCTCGACCGACGGCACCCAGGCGCTGGTCGCCACCTACGCCGCGCGCGACAGCCGGGTGCGGTTGGTCGACGCCGGACCGATCCCGCCCGGCTGGAACGGCAAGGCGTGGGGGCTCGAGGTCGGAGCCAAGGAAGCCGACCCCGCGGCGCCGTGGCTGCTCACCATCGACGCCGACGTGCGCCCGGCGCCCGGGCTGGTAGCCGCGCTCCTGGGCCACGCCGCCAGCGAGGAGGTCACAGCCCTCAGCGTCGCCACGCGGCAGGAACTGTCTGGTCCCACGGAGGGGCTGATCCACCCGTCGCTCCTGGCGACGCTCGTCTACCGCTTCGGCATCCCCGGCCACGCAACCGATCGCGTCGACCGCGTGCAGGCGAACGGCCAGTGCTTCCTCATGCGGCGCGATCTCCTGGCCTGCGCTGGGGGCTTCGCCATCGTCCGGGACTCTCGCTGCGAAGATGTGACGCTCGCCCGCGCGCTGGCGGCCTCCGGCACAGCGGTCGGCTTCTACGAAGCAGGCGACGTGGCACGGGTGCAGATGTACGCCAGCGCCGCTGAGGCCTGGCGCAACTGGCCACGGTCGCTGCCGCTACGTGACCGCTTCTCTGGCTGGGGCGCCACGCTGCTCGGGCTTGCCGAGGTCACCCTGGTCCAGGCCCTGCCGCTGCCCTTGCTCACGCTGCGCCTGCTCACCCGTCAACGCGGCCCGGCAACCGCGGTGAACGCTGCGCTGGCCGCAGCCCGGATCGGCGTGCTGGTCGGCATGGCACGCGCCTACCGGTGCCCACCCTGGACCTACTGGTTCTCACCCGTGAGCGACCTGCCGGTAGCTCTCCGGCTCTGGGTCAGCGCATTGCAGCGCCGGCACGTCTGGCGCGGTCGCCCGCTCGTCGATGGAGGAGGCTGACGTGACGGCAGCACGGACCCTGTTCTTCGCTCACCTCGGGGCGCTCAGCTTCGCCCTGGGCGGCCTCCTGATCGCCCTGCCGCATCCCGAGCTGTGGGCCGGCAGCGCCCAAGCCGCGAAGGTCTTCGCCTTCGGGATGCGCCACGGCGGCCCGCTCCACATCGTGCTCGGCGCTGCCGCCATGCTCACCTTCGGTCTCCGCTACCTCGGCGCCCGTCGCACGCTCACGTTCTTCGCGCTCGCCACCACGCTCTCCCTCGGGATGGAGCTGCTCGGCACCGGCACAGGCTGGCCCTTCGGCGCCTACAGCTATACCAGCGGGCTGGGAACCAAGGTGTTGGGACGGGTGCCCTACACTATCCCCCTCTCCTGGTTCTTCGTCGGCATGGCTGCCTACCTGCTCGCCAGCGCCATCGTGGCCCGGCTCGGCATCCGCCGCTCAGCGCTCGGCGCGGTGCTCCTCGGCGTCTGGTTCCTGACGGTCTGGGATCTGGTGCTCGACCCGGCCATGGCCCACCCGGCGCTCCCGACGCAGTTCTGGGTCTGGCACGCAACCGGTCCCTATTTCGGAATGCCGCTGCAAAACTTCGTGGGCTGGTCGGTGACCGGCTTCCTCTTTATGGGGCTCAGCCGCCTGCTCTGGCGGCGCAACGCCGGCCCTGACGAATTCCCGGCCTGGCTCCCCTTCGGGATCTACACCGCCAACATCGTCTTCGCCCTGGCGCTGAGCCTGAGCGTCGGGCTGTGGCAGCCGGCCATCGCGGCCGTCTTCCTGGGCGTGCTCCCGGCCACGCTGGCGCTGGGGCGGACGACGTCTCCAGCCGCGACCGCAATGCGCCTCGGCAGCCGCGCCATCGCCGGGCGGCGACTCCAGCTCACCGTCGAGGGCCTGGAGCACGTGCCGACCAGCGGCCCGGCCCTGATCGCCGCGCGGCACTACCACCACCTCTACGACGGCTGTGCCCTCATCGCCACGCTGCCCCGCCCGGTCCACATCCTGGTCGCGCTCGACTGGGTGGACCGCCCCATCGTCCGCCGGGTGATGGAGCGGGCCTGCGCCGCGGCGCGCTGGCCGATCGTGCTCCGTGGCGACGCCATGTCCCGCCCCGGCGCCCGCACCGCCTACAGTCCGGCCGAGCGCCGTCGCTACCTGCACCGCGCGGTGACCGAGACGGTCGACCTGCTGCGCGCGGGCGAGGTCGTGGTGGTCTTCCCCGAGGCCTACCCCAACGTCGACCCGACCTACACGCCCAAGACGGCCGACGGCTTCCTCCCCTTCCGCCCCGGCTTCGCCGCGCTCGCGGCCCTGGCCGAGCGGGACGGCCACCCACCGGTCCCGATCATCCCGGCGGGGCTGGGGTACCAGCCCGGTGACCGCTGGGAGGTGACGCTTCGCTTCGGCCCGCCCCTCTTCGTTGAGGATTGGCCCGACCGGGCGGCGCTGGTCGACGCCGTGGAGCAGCAGGTGCGCGACCTGTCGCGCCCGGCCCCGGCGTACCGTCCGGCCGTCGCGGGCGAGGTCTTGCAGCCATGAGCGACCCGCGTGCGGCGCGCGTCGTCGTCATCGGCGGCGGCTTCGGCGGCCTGGCCGCCGCGATCCGCCTGCAATGCGCCGGGTACGCCGTGACCCTGGTCGAGGCACGCGCCCGGCTCGGCGGCCGCGCCTCCCAGCATCGCGAGGCGGGCTTCACCTTCGACATGGGCCCCACCCTCATCACCGCCCCGGAGCTCCTCGACGACCTCTGGGCGGCTGCCGGCCGCTCTCGCGCGGCCGACCTGCCCCTGGTGCCGCTCCGCCCCTTCTACCGACTCCTCTTCCCGGACGGCAGCCGGTTCGACTACGGGGCCGGGCCGGAAGCGGACGAGGAGCAGATCGCCCGCTTCGACCCGCGCGACGTGGCCGGCTACGGGAGCTTCCTCGCCGCATCCGAGCGCATCTACGCCCGCGCCTTCGCCGACCTGGCCGGCGAGCCGTTCCTGACGCCCGGCGCCTTCGCCCGCGTCGTCCCGGAGCTGCTCCGCCTCGGCGCGGCCCAGAGCGTCTACCGCTTCACCTCGCGTCACTTCCACGACCCGCGCCTGCGCGCCGTCTTCTCCTTCCACCCGCTCTTCATCGGTGGCAACCCGTTCCGCGCCAGCGCCATCTACGGCATCGTCCCCTACCTGGAGCGCCAGCAAGGGGTCCACTTCGCCATGGGCGGGATGTACACGCTGGTCGAGGCGATGGAGCGGCTGTTGTGCGACCTCGGCGCCGAGGTGCGCTGCGGCACGCCGGTGGAGGAGATCATCGTCAAGGACGGCCGCGCCGCCGGGGTCCGGCTTGCCGACGGCGAGATCATCCCCGCGGCCGCCGTGGTCGCCAACAGCGATGTCGCCACCACCTACCGGGAGCTGATCCCGGCCGCCCACCGACCCCCGCGCACCCTCGCCCGCCTGGCGCGCTACCGCTACTCGATGAGCTGCTTCCTCCTCTACCTCGGCCTAAACCGCACCTACCCGCAGCTCCACCACCACACCGTCCTCATGCCCGCCCGCTACCGCGAGCACATCCACGCCATCTTCGACGGCCACGGCTCCCCGACGACCTGGCCCTCTACATGCACACACCCACGCGCACCGACCCGACCATGGCCCCACCCGGCTGCGAGAGCCTCTACGCTCTGGCGCCCGTCCCGCATCTGGGCCGCGGCATCGACTGGAACCACGCCGGCGACGTGCTCCGCGCCCGGATCATCCAGGCGCTGGAAGAGCAGGTCGGGCTGGACGACCTGGAATCGAGCATCGTCGTCGAGCGGCGCTTCACCCCGGTCGATTTCGCGACGGACCTCCGCAGCCACCTCGGCGCTGCCTTCTCGATCGAACCGACCCTGCTCCAATCGGCCTACTTCCGCCCGCACAACCGCTCGCGGGACCTCCCCGGCCTCTACCTCGTCGGCGCCGGCACCCACCCCGGCGCCGGCCTCCCCGGCGTCCTCCTCTCCGCCAAGATCACCAGCCGGCTGGTGCAGGAGGATCTCCGTGCAGTGAGGGCGCGTGTGTACAGCACCGCCGTCTGACGGGCGTGCGGAGTTTGTCTTAGGCGCGGTCACCGTGTGTGCATGCAGCCGGGGCAGACTGCTGCGAGGATCTCCGGCAGTCGGCACGTGCCCGGGGCTAAAGCCGCCGGGCTGAAAACAGGGTAAGCCCACTAAAGGGGCTGCGATACTCACATCCGGGCGTATCCGATTCGGCCTCCTACCGGGCGCCGCGTTCCCCAGCCCCTTCAGTGGGCTTTCTATATTCAGCCCGGGGGTAAACCCCCGGGCACCAACCGGGCGGTGGACACCTCCCACCTGGGTGTCACCCCTGGTCTGCCCCAGCCCGCTTTAGCGGGCTTTTCCCTGTCAGCCCGGCGCCTTTAGGCCCGGGCACGCGCCACAACACGCGGACCTTCACGCCACCCTTCCCGAACACGCGCCTATTGCGGCGGGTACATGCAGTCCCTGCTGGACCCGTACACCACGCGCGTTCCGTCCAAACGCACAGGAACCGGTAGGCTGCCGGCGCTCCTCTTGAACCTCGCCGGCTGCCACCTCGTCTCTGTCGGTGAGAGTGGCCTGTCGCCGCGGCGGACGACGAAGGAAGTACGCAATGGAAATCGTGATTGAGGAACTCAGCAAGCACTACGGCAGTGTGCGGGCGCTGGATGGGGTGTCGCTGCGGGTGCCGGGCGGGATGTTCGGCCTGCTGGGACCCAACGGCGCCGGGAAGACGACGCTGATGCGCATCCTGGTCACGCTGCTGGCGCCGACCTCCGGCCGGGTGACCATCGGCGGGATCGATGTGATGCGCGACCCGGCGAAGGTGCGCGCGCGGCTGGGCTACATCCCGCAGGAGTTCGGCTTCTATCGCAGCCTCAACGCCTACGAGATGCTCGACTACATCGGCACGATGAAGCGCATCCCGCCGCGCGAGCGGAAGCGCCAGGTGGAGGCGGTGCTGGAGGAGGTGAACCTGACGGCCGACGCCAAGCGCCGGGTCGGCACCTACTCCGGCGGGATGAAGCAGCGGCTGGGGATCGCTCAGGCGCTGCTGGGTGACCCGGACCTGCTGGTAGTGGACGAGCCGACGGCGGGGCTGGATCCGGAGGAGCGTATCCGCTTCCGGAACCTGCTGGTTCGGATCTCCGGACGGCGCACGGTGCTCCTCTCGACCCACATCGTGGCCGACGTCGAGGCGAGCTGCACGGGGCTGGCGGTACTGCGCCAGGGGCGGCTGGCCTTTGCCGGAACGCCGGAGGAGCTGGTCGAGCGGGCGCGAGGCCGCGTGTGGCTGGTGGAGGTTGAGCCGGGCGAGTGGGACGAGGTCGCGTCGCGGGTGCAGGTCGTGTCGAGCCGCACGGTCGGCGGCCGGGTGCAGCTCCGGGTAGTGGCGGACGAGAACCCGCTGGGTCGGGGTGTGCCGGTCGAGCCCGGGCTGGAGGATGGGTACCTGGCGGTTAGCGGTAGCGCCCAGCGTGAGGAGTGGCTGGTCCATGTCTGATCTCCTCCGCCGCTTGCTCACCGCCTGGCGGATGGAGCTGCGGCTGGTGGTGCCCCACTGGTCGTACCCGCTGATGCTCCTGGGGTGGTGGGCGCTGGTCGCCTACGTCTTCAGCATTCAATCCCTCATCTCGCCCGAGGCGGCGTTGAAGGGAAACCCGGGCGCGTTTAGCGTCGGACTCTCCGCGCTGGCGGCCCTCCTGCTCGGGGCGTTCGTGGCCGGGCGTAGCCAGCGGGTCCGCTTCGCGGCCCTGGAGGAGACCTTTCCGACGGGTGCCGAGGTGCTGCTCGGTCGATGGCTGGCCTGCCTTGTGGCGCTGCTGCCGACGCAGGTAGCGGCCGTGGTCCTCGCCAGCCGGATCGGGCCGGCAACGTCACTGTGGCGCGGGCTGCCGACGTTCGTACTGGAGGCTGGGATCACGCTGGCGTTCGCCGTTTCGGTCGGGTGGCTGTTCGTCACCTGGCTCGGGCCGCGGCGCTGGGTCTACCTGCTGCTCGCCGGCGGTTGGCTCTCCAGCCTGGGGTGGGACGTCTTCTTCGGCGGGCAGGGACCGAGCATCCCCGGTAGTGACCTGCTCGATGTCTTACGCACCGCGAGCATCCGATACGAAGAGCTTTGGGGCCGGCTGATGGAAGGGGAGCGGCCGGTCTGGTTCAACCTCTTCTACGCCGGTCTGGCCGCGCTCTTTGTTGCCCTGGTCGTCGCCCGCGTCACGGCGAGGCGCAACCGGCGGGCGCCGCTGATCCCGGCCGCGTTCGCGCTGGCGGCGCTGATGCTGACGGCATCGGCAGCGACCGCCTACGTGCGGCAGGCGCAGGCATGGGCCTCGCAGGCCATTACCGTCGAATCGATCCAGCCGCCCGAGCCAGCGGCGACGGTGACGTCCCCGGTGGTGGTCGATGCCTGGGAGATCGCGGCCGATCTAACCGACCCGGCCTCCCCCCGCTTCGACGCCCGACTCACCCTGCGCGCCGCGGGGAACGAGCCGATCTCCACAGTGACGCTGACGCTCCATCACGACCTGGAGATCACGTCGTCGAGCGTGCCCCACGAGCGGGACGGCGACGTGCTGACGTTGGCGCTGCCCGAGCCACTCGCACCGGGAGCAACACAGGATCTGNATCTGACCTACGGCGGGGNACTCTGGACCCTGGTCCAGGCCTTCCGCCCGCTGCCGGACCCGCTCGTCTTCACCACCGAGCGTGGCGTGCGCCTGCCGTTCTTCGCCGGCTGGTATCCCGTTCCGGGCGAGGAACTCGGTGGCCCCGATACGTCCGGCGTCCTGCACCCGCCGGGACGATTTGTCCTCACCGTGTCGGTCCCGCGCGGCTGGGGCGTCT
>NICF_comb_assmDRAFT_10003422_pt1 | contig 11514 bp, 12 predicted proteins | sample NewIslPassag4_SG_FD_11279 | JGI IMG/M metagenome (IMG submission 11279) | reverse complement strand
GAGCCGGTCGCTGTCCTCCATCTCGCCGTTGCGGCGGGACACCCGCTGCCGGACGAACTCCCGCACGGCCCAGCGCAGGCCCCGCTGCTCTTCCGTGAAAGCGAAATCCATCCTCATCCCCCCCTCTCCCGTGGCGGCCGCACGGCGAAGGTCCCTACGGCGAACGCCACCGCGGGGGCGTCCTCCGCCTCAAAGATGTCGGCGGTGGCCACAGCCGTGGATTTGCCCAAGCGCACCAGCCGTCCAACCCCGACCAATTGATCGCCGCAGGCCGGTGCCAGGAAGTTGACCTTGAACTCGATGGTCCGGGTGATGGAACCCGGTTCCACGGCGCTGCGGATGGCCACGCCCATGGCCGCGTCCGCCAGCGCCGCCACCGCCCCGCCGTGGACCAGCCCTTGCTTGTTCATCATGGGAGCGGTGGCCATCCGCAGCCGGGAGGTGCCGCCGCCCGCGTCGATGACCCGCAGGCCCAGCGTCTGCCAGGCGGGCGTGGCCTCGTACCCCTCCCATCCGCCGGCACCCGTCATCTCAGGCCGACCTCCTCCCGCGGGCTGCGGCGGTGGCCCCCGTCATCTCCCGCAGGCAGGCGATGTATTCCGGCGGCGGGTCTTCCACCTGGACCAAATCGGGCTTGACCTTCAGGTCCCATCCGGTGTTGGCCCGCACCTGCTCCACGGTGACGCCGGGATAGATGGCCTCCAGCACCATCTCCTTGCTCTCCTGGTCGAAGCCGAGGATGCCCATGTCGGTGATGACCGTCAGCGGCCCGCCGCCGGGGTAGCGGTAGCGGGCCCGTTCGTTGCCTCCCCCCAGGTAGCCGGGGCTGGTGAGGAAGTCCAGCCGCTCCGGCAGCGTCCGCAGCGAATGGCGCACGATGATGATGGTCCGCCGGGCCAGGGCGGCGATGTCGCAGGCGCCGCCTGACCCGCCCAGGCGCACCTTAGGGGCCTCGTAGCTGCCGATGACCGTGGAGTTGATGTTGCCGAAGCGGTCCACCTGCGCCCCGCCCAGGAACCCCACGTCCACCTTGCTGCCTTGGAGGTAGTAACTGAACAGCTCGAACACGGAGCAAACGGCCACCGAACGGGACACCAGCATCGGGTCGCCGATGGAGAGCGGCAGCCGGGGCGGGGAGGCGTCCACGACGCCCGACTCGTAAATCATGCACAGCCGCGGCGCGTGCATGCGCTTGGCCAGGTTGGCCGCCACGTTGGGGAGATCGATCCCCACCAGCACCGTCTCCCCGTCCCGCAGCATCCGGGAGGCGGTGACGATCATCAGCTCCGACAGGTCATACCCCTTGCCTTCCACTCTGAAGTCCCCCTTTCCGTCCACCTGAACCGGCCGCCGGCGAGGTCGGCGGTTTCAGTACGCGCCATAGTTGACGGCGCTGGAGTACATGGGCTTCACGGCCAACCGCTGCCGGGTTTCCTCACCCAAGAGCTCCATGTACTCCCGCCGGTCTTTGACCCCGTACACCCACCGCTCCAGGTACTCCAGCGTCCGCTCGTGGGTGCTGGAAATCTCGCTCCACTCCAGATAGAACTCCCGGTCCCGGTCGTAGTACCCTTGCGCATAGGACGGGTGCGCGCCCCACGGCTCGTGGACAACAGCCGATACAATGAAGCCGGGGATGACGGTGCGGTTGGGATCCCGGCGGATGACGTCGGTGTCCACCAGTTCCTCGGTGCTCAGGATGACGTGCTTGGCGGCGAAGGCCGCTTCTTTCTGCTCGCCGATGATGCCCCAGATCTGGCCGTTGCCTTCCCGGTCCGCCCGCTGCACGTGGATGATGGCCACGTCCAGGTGCAAGGGCGGAACCAGCGACACCCGGTCCTCGGGGTCGTAGGGCGAGGCGATCTGCTTGATGCGGGGGTTCACCCGCTCGATGTCGGTGCCGTGCAGCGACCGCAGCGGCATGAAGGGCAGATTCATGGCCGCCGCGTTCAGCGCGGCCACGATGCCGAAATGGGAGTATTCCTCCAGCTCGATCCGGTGCGGAATGCCCTGTTCCACCGCCCGCCGGAACGACTTCAGCGGCGAAACCCCCGGATTGCCCGCCCAGCCGAACACCAGCTTGTCGGCGCAGCCGGCCGCGATCATCTGGTCATAGATCAGGTCCGGTGTGGCCCGGCACAAGGTCAGGTGCCGGCGCCCCTGGCGGATGATCTCGTGCCCGGCAGCGAAGGGGATCAGGTGCGTGAAGCCTGCCAGATAGACGGTGTCGCCGTCTTTGACGAATTCGGCGATGGCTTCGGCCATCGAGCAGACCTTGTCCATGGCGTATCCTCCTCCTACACGACGCCGCGCGCCCGCAGCGACGCGACTTCTTCCGCTTCCATGCCCAGCCACTCCCGGAGCACTTCTTCCGTATGCTGGCCCAGGTCCGGCGGCGGTCCCTTGATCCCGGCCGGCGTGCGGCTCATCTTATAGGGGATGCCGATGGCGGGAAACTCGCCCAGCACCGGATGGTGGAAGCTGGCCGCCATGCCCCGCTCGATCACGTGGGGGTCGCTGAACACCTCGTCGATGTTGTTGACGACGCCGCACGGGATGTCCAGTTCGGTCAGCAGCCGATCCCACTCCCGGGCCGTCTTGGTGCGGAACGCCTCGCGAATTGCCGGCATCAGCTCCTCCCGCGCCTCGACCCGCTGGCGGTTGGTGCGGTAGCGGGGATTCCGGGCCCAATCTTCGCGCCCCAGCAGCTTGCAGAAAGCCTCCCACCGCAGGTCGTTGACCACCACGTGGATGAGGCGCCCATCGGCGCACTCCAAGGTGGCGCTGGGCACCCTCCCCGGGTGCTCGTTGCCCAGCCGGCCGGGCACCTTGCGCTCGGCAAACCAAATGGCCGCCTGCACCGTCAAAAAGCCGATCATCGAATCGAACAGGCTCGTATCGATGAACTGGCCCCGGCCGGATCGGGCTTTCTCCACAAGGGCCGCCAGGATGGCCTGGGATGCGTACAGCGCCGCCGAGATATCGCCGATGGGCACCCCCACCTTGGTGGGCCCGTGTTCGGGCGTGCCCGTAACGCTCATCACGCCGCCCATGGCCTGCACGATGGGGTCGTAGCCCCGCCGGTGGCGGTAGGGGCCGGTCTGGCCGAATCCGGTGATGGCGCAGTACACTACCTCGGGGTTCACGGATCGGACGGTTTCGTAGTCCACCCCGAGGCGCACATCGGTGCCCGGCGGGTAGTTGTGCAGCACCACGTCAGCCTGCTTGGCCAGCTCCAGGAAGAGCCGCTACCCCTCCGGCGACTTCAGGTTGAGGGTCAGGGACCGCTTGCTGCGGTTCATGGCAAAGAAGTAGGCGCTGTATTCCCCGGCGAAGGGCGGCCACTGCCGGCACTCGTCTCCCTGGGTCGGCTCCTCCACCTTGACCACATCGGCCCCCAGTTCCGCCAGCATCATTCCGCAGTAGGGGCCGGCGAAGGTGCGGGACAAGTCCAGCACCTTGTACCCCGCCAAGGGACCTTCATGCCCGGAGTTGACGGCCTGCGACATGCCTCACTGCCCTCCCTGCGCCGCTCCCGCGCGCTCGAGGAATTGGGCCACGTCCTCATCCCGGATGGTGCTCCAGGGCCGGCCCGACCGGGGCACCCGGGCGTAGAGCTGGCGGCCGAGGACCTCCTCGACCAGTGCGGACACTTCCAGCACCCGGTCCAGATCGAGCCCCGTGTCGTACCCTTCCTCGGCCAGGGTGAAGACCAGGTCCTCGGTGGCCACGTTGCCCGTGTGCCCCTCGGCGTACTTGATCCCGCTGGGATGGCCCCCCAAGCCGCCGAAGCTGGAATCGAACCAGCGCACCCCTACCCGCAGGGCGGCCATCGCATTCGCGATCGCGACCCCGCGGGTGTCATGAAAATGGGCGATGAACTGCACGTCGGGGTAGCGATCCAGCAGGGTGCCGAAGCGCCGCTCCACTTCGCTCGGATAGGCCAGCCCCGTGGTGTCCCCGATGCAGATGTGGCGGACGTTGAGGCGGTAGTAGAAGTCCACCAGCTTCAGCACCGCCTCCATGGGAACCCGCCCGGTGAAGGGACAGCCGAAGGCGGTGCCCACCGTGGCCACCAGCCGCAGGCCGGCCTCGTGGGCCATGGCCGCCATCTGCTCGGCCTCCTGCATGTGCTCCGCGTGGGTGCGGCGCACGTTTTTCCAGTTGTGAGCCTCGCTGGCCGAGATGATGAAGCTCACCTCCGTCGGCCCCGCCCCCGCCCGCACGGCGGCCACCGCCCGTTCCATGGCCTTGAGGTTGACGCAGGTGGCCTTGTAGTGGGTGCCGGGGCGCCGGGCCATCCGGCGCAGCACCTCCTCCGCGTCCCGAAACTGGGGCACATACTTGGGATGTGAAAAGGACGTGGCCTCCACCCTGGGAAAGCCCAGATCCGCGAAGGCCTCGATCAGGCGCACCTTGTCCTCCGTGGCGATGAACTCGGCTTCATGCTGCAGCCCATCCCGGGCCGCGCACTCGCACAAGTACACCCGCTCAGCCATGCCCGTTTCCTCCCCGCTCCTCTCCCTTGCCCGCGTGGCGCTGGAGAAACTCGCCCACGCCCCGCTCCCATTGGCGGCTCACCAGCACCGCCTCCACCGCCTGGCTTTCCACGAAGGCGCCGCTGTGGAAGGGCAGCTCCGCGCCGAAGTCGACGACGCGTTTGATGTGGCTGACGATGTAGGGGTTGTGGGCCGCGATGGCCTGGGCCTTGGCCAGGGCGAACTGCTCCGCCTCCCCATCGTCCACGACGAACTGCACTAGCCCGTACCGCTCGGCCTCTTCGGCGGTGATCTCCCGGCCCGTCATCAACAGTTCCTTAGCCCGGGCCTTGCCCACCAGCCGCGGCAGCCGCTGCGTCGCGCCCACCGTGTGCCACCGCACCTCCGGGTACGAGAAGGTGGCGGAGCGCCCGGCGATGACGAAATCGCAGGCGGTGGCCAGCTCGGCGCCGGCCCCGATGGCCTTGCCCAGCACCACGGCGATGACCGGATGGTCGCACCGGCTGATGGCCTCGTAGGCCCGGCGAGCGATGGTGCGGCGGCGGCGCATGTCGTCGATGCTGAAATCCCGGCGCTCCTTAAAGTCCGCACCGGCGCAAAACACGTCCCTCAAGCCGCTGCGCAGGAGCACCACCCGCACCTGCGGGTCGTCCCCCAGCCCCGCGAACGTGTCGATGAGCTCCCGGCACATTTGAAAGTTGATGGCGTTTTTGACCTGCGGCCGGTTGAGCCAGACGGTGGCGATCCCGTCCCGAATCTCCACCTGCAGGGTTTCCATGCCGTCACCCCTCCGTGCCGTCGCCGGCGTGGTGGTCCAGGGTTTCGAACTTGTACCCGTAGCGGATCACGCCGTCTTCCTCATACAGACGCCGCAGCACCATGCGCACCGGCTGTCCGATGTACGGCTGTCGGTCGTCGGGCACCACCAGCTGGGCGACAACCCGCGGGCCTTCTTCCAGTTCCACGATGCCGACCCAGTACGGGCCGCGGCGCTCCACGTACTGGAGAAACTCCGGCGGCGCCCCCATGGCCGACACCCGGGTAAAGGTGTGCACCCGGCCGCGCCCGTTCAAGGAAACCGGCTCGAACTCCGCGCTCTTGCGGCAGGCGGCGCAGACGCCTTTGGGCGGGAAGTTGATGTGGCCGCAGCCGCGGCAGCGCCCGGCCTCCAGCCTGTAGCGCTGCGGGATGGCCCGCTGATACAGCGGAATCGAGATGTGCGCACCCATCCGTCATCACCTGCCCCGTGCCGCGAGGTAGCCCTGGAGCCGGGCGTACCGCACATACGTCAGTTGGGCCCCGCCCTCCAGCTGCCCGCTGATGGCACCGTCCTGCGGCACCAGGACCGGCCCCGTCACCCGCAGCGCCAGCCCGTCGGCCGCCGCGCCGCCATGCCAGGCCAACACCGCCACATGCGTGCCGGGTGCGGCGGTTTCCAGCACCAGCTGCAGCTCCAGCAGCGCCGCCGCCGCCCCCGTGTCCCCGATGGCGGCCGTCACCGTGCACGGGCGAATCTGCTCCTCCGCGAGGCCGAGCCGGGCGCCCAAACGGGCCACCCGGGCCGGCTCCCGGTGCGCGAGCATCACCGCCACCCGGGGGAAACCGTCGCCGCAGGCTCCCCGCAAAGCCGTGATCAGCGGCCGCAGCAGGGTTTCGTCGCCGTGATCCGTGTAGGACGACACCGCCTGCTGCTGCAGCGACCCGTCCTCGTCCCGGAGGAAGATGCCGCCCAAATACTCCCGGGTGCTGCCCCCGTCCCAGATCACCGGCGCTGGGCCCCGCGAGCCGACGAGGAGGGCCGCTGCGGCGTGCCCCAGTCCGTGCTCCAGGTCGGAACCGGGAGCGGCCGCCGGATTCTCGGCTGCGACAACTAGGATCCAATCGTCCGCCTCCGCGGGCCCGCCCGCGCCGGTGCGACCTGACGCGTCCTGCAAGGCCAGCCGCAGCGCGGCCAAACCGCTCCGGCGCGACGTGGTCAGGTCGTAGACGGAAACGTCCTCCCGCAGGCCCAGCATGGCCGCCAGGGTGGCGGCGCTGGTGCCCACCCGGTACGGCGGGGTCGTGGAGGCGAAGTACAGCGCCCGCACCCGGCGCCGGTCCGCGGCTTCCGGCAGGAGCCGCCGGGCGGCCTCCCATCCCATGGTCACCGCGTCTTCATCCGCATCCGCCACGGCCTTGGCGCGGACGCCGCCGCCGCTGAACGTGCCCCAAGCAGTCACATACTCCTGGGCGCTGATGCGCCAACGGGGTATGTAGGCTGCACACCCGACAATGGCCGCCACGGCGCTCAACTCCCCTGCTCAAACAGGCAGACCACACAGCTGCCGCCGGAGCCGCCCACGTTGTGCAGCAGCCCCACGTCCGGCCTGCGCACCTGCCGCTCGGGTTCCACTCGACCCTGCATCTGGCTCAAAATCTCCACCGCCATCGCCACTCCCGTGGCGCCCAGCGGGTGACCTTTGGACTTGAGGCCGCCGCTGGCGTTGACGGGCAAAGGGCCATCGATCCCGGTGACGCCTTCCCGGACCAGCCGCCAGCCTTGACCGGGCTCGCAGAAACCGAGATCCTCGTAGGCGAGGAGCTCCGCAATGGTGAAGCAGTCGTGCACCTCGGCGAAGCGGACGTCTTTGGGGGTGCGGCCTGCCCGTTGAAACGCCTGCGCGGCGGCCTGCCGCGTCGCCCGGAACGAGGTGACGGTGGGCCGGTCGTGCAGGGCCAAGTAGTCGGTGCCGGCCCCCCAGCCGGTGATGTACACCGGCCGATCGGTGAAGGCGCGGGCCCGCGCTTTGCTGGCCAATATCACCACCGCCGCCCCGTCGCTGGCCGGACAGCAGTCATACAGCCTGAGGGGATTGGCCACCTCTGGAGCCCGCAGGGCCTGCTCCAGCGTAATGGCCCGGCGCAGATGGGCATACCGATTGTGCTGCCCGTGGGCATGGTTCTTGACCGCCACATGGGCCAGCGCTTCGTGGGAAAGCCCGTAGTCGTGCAGATACCGCTGGGCCACGAGGGCGTAGATGCCGGCGAACGTCAACCCGGCCAGGCGCTCGTACTCGGTGTCGCCGCTGACGCCCAGCCAATACCGGGCCCGGCTGGGGGGCAGATCCTGCATCTTTTCGACCCCGGCCACCAGGCACACGTCGCACTGCCCGGAAACAATGGCGTGGATACCCGCCAGCAAGGCAAAGCCCCCTGACGCGCAGGCGTTCTCCAACCGGTAGGCGGGCACATGGGGCAACCCCACAAAGCCCATGAGCAGGGGCGCCGGCTGGCCCAACTGGGCGCCGCCGCTGCCCACGGTACCGATGAACGCTGCCTGGATGTCTCCGGGGTCGATTCCCTTGTCCACCGATTGCAGCGCGCGATGGTACGCCTCGGCGAATAATTCCTTGATTCCTGCGTCGACCGTCTCGCCGAAGCGGGTCATCGCGCCGCCGACGACGGCTACATCGCTCACGGTCATGTCGCCCTCCTTGCCAACCACCCTTGGGTCCCTCACTCCGGCCCCTGGGCATGCGCGTCGCATGGCATGCACAGCGTGCGGTCTACCTAGAGCGCTTGGTGCGAGAGGACGACACCCCACCGCATGACGTTCCAGTCACGGAACGGTTGACCAGGCACCGCAGCGCCGGTCGTCCTTCCGTTCCGTTCTCAGACCCGCCGTCGAACCCGTTTCGGACCTTCGTATCGCCCCGCTCGTGCCCCGTGCCGCAGCGCACCGGTTCGCTGCGGGCCGTTCCCTTCAGCTCTGGCCCGCGGCGCGCCTCACCCATGAGCACGAGCCATGCCCGCGCGGGCGTTATCCGGGTTCCTGCCGCGCCATGCCGATGCGCAGCAGCCGCCGGGCCAAAAGCACGATGGCCAGGATCAGGGCCACCTGCATCACGCACAGGACCATGGCCAGCGTGTATTCGCCCGAGTCCAGGTAGTCCCAGATGAGCACCGACAGAGTCGTCGACCGGGCGGTGTACAGCATCACCGAGGCGCTCAGCTCGCGCACGGTGCTGACGAAGATGAGCACCCACGTGGCCAGAATGGTGGGCTGTAGCAGCGGCCGGGTAATGTCCCACAGGGTCCGCCACTGGTTGGCCCCCACGGTGGCCGAGCACTCCTCCAGCTCGGGATGGATCTGGAGGAACGCGCTGTTAAGGTTGCGGATCCCCTGGGGAATGAACTTGGTCACAAAGGCCAAGAGCAGGATCCAGATGGTCGCATACACCGGCGTCCGGACGTAGACCCAAACCATCCCCATGGCGAACACGATGCCCGGAATGGCCACCGGCAGCGTCAGCAGGTAGTCCAGGACACCCCGCCCCTGGATTTTCACCCGCACGATCAAGTAGGTCAGCAGCAAGGCCAGCGCCAGCACGATGGTGGGGGTGATGATGGCCAGCAGCGTCGTGTTCTGCAGCGCCCGCATGGTCAGGCCTTCGTTGAGGACCCGCACCCAGTTGCGCACCGAGATGAACTCGGGCCGGAACACGGGCGCAAAAAACGTCATCAGCGAACCGAGACCGATGGCCCCCAAGGGCAGGATGACGCCGAACAAGATGTACACCCAGCAGAACAGGGCCGCCAGCCAGCGCCACGGGCCCAGGTCGATGGGCCGGGGCCGGTACGCCTTGCCCGTCACGGTGATGAAGCGCCGCTCGTCCCGGACGGAACGGCGGTAGAAGTAGATGCCGATGAGGCAGATGACCAGCAGGACCAGGCCCGCCGCGCTGGCCAAAGGCCAGCGGGGCGGAGAGTTCCAAATGGCCAGCAGAATGCGGTAGGCGAGGGTCTGGATCCCCACCGGCCCGCCCAAGAGTCCGGGGATGCTGAACAGCTCGGCGGAAAGCACGAAGACCAGCACGGCGGCCGACACCAAGGCCGGCTTCACCAAAGGCAGCGTGATGGTGCGCAGCACCACCCAACCCCGCGCGCCGTGGACCGCGGCGGCCTCCTCCAGGCTGGGGTCCAACGCCCGGAACGCCCCGATGGTGTACAGGAAGGCATAGGGGACGTAGAACAGGAACATCGTCCACACAATGCCCCCCAGGGAGTAGATGGAGAAAAGGGGCTGGGTCGAACCGGTGATCGTCCGCCACAAAATGTTCAAGAACCCGGACACGGGAGCTCCCAGCGCGATCCAGGCCACCGCGCCCACGAAGGGCGGGATGTAGTTGTTCACGGTGATCAGGTTTTCCAGCCACGGCTTGAGCGGGACGTTGGTCCGCGCGATGATCCACGCCAGCGCCGCACCGTAGGCGACGGCCAGGACCGTCACCAGGCCGGAGATCAAGGCCGTATACATGATGGATCGATGGAACGTCGGCTCCCGCAGGATGGCGGCCACGTTGCCCAGCGTGAAGCTGGTCGTCGGGTCTCCCGGAATCCCGGTTTGGAATGCGCCATAGATCACAGCCCCCAGCGGCAGCAGCACCAGCAGGCTGCTGAACACCACGGCGCCGGTGTTGATGGCCCTGGTCATGGTTCGTTCCCAGTCCACCGAAGGATCACCCTTCTCCTTGGTGCGGACCGCGGTCCCGGTGCCCGGGGTGTGCCCCGGGCACCAGCTCGAACTTCGCCGTCACCTGGACTCCAGATAGCCGAAGATCCGGTTCCATTCGGACACGACCGCGTCCAGGCTGGCGTCGAAGTCCTCCCAGTCGATTTCCAGAAGCTCCCTGGGCGGCTGCCAGCCCCCGGGCATCCGCTCATAGCCGGGCGGCGGCAGGTGGCTCAAGGTCTCGTAGGCCACCGGCGTGTTGAACGCGTCCATGGAGGCCCGCTGCCCCTCCTCGGAGAAGGCCCAGCGCATGAACAGCCGTGCCGCGTTGGGGTGCGGCGCGTTCTTGGCCATGCCCGCAATGGTCGGCACCGCCGGCGTGGGGGCAGGGAACTTCATCGCGATGGGCGCGCCCTGCTGCAGCAAGTCGCCGGTGGTGCTGGACGTGCCCCACGGATGGAGGTGGATCTCGCCGCTGACCACCATCTGGTGGGCCGGGATCTGGCTGGTGAAAAACAGCGGGTTGTTGGCCGCCACCCTGGCCATGAACTCCGGCCCGTACTCATCCCGCCGGGCCCGCAGGAAGATGTAGGGCGCCGAGTAGCTGGTGCCGCCGGCCGACGGAACGCTCAACCCCATGCGCCCCCGCCACACCGGGCTGGTGATGCCCTCCCACGAATCCAGCAGCGCGGCCTCCTGGGGCGTCACGAGGAACGGGTTGTAGGCCGGGCCGATGTAGTAGACGAAAATCGGGTACGCATAATTCCGGACCTTCAGCGAATCCGGGTAAAACTCGTCGTGGCCGTGGTCGTATTCCGCGATGAAACCGCCCTCGACCAGCTCCTGGATGAAGATCCCCGGATTCCCGTGCATGATGATGTCCGCCAGGTACTGTCCGGCTCGCTGCTCGGTGAGAAAGCGGGTGTGGAGCTGGTGGGACGCCTGCCGCACGACCTCCGTGCGGATGCACGGAAACACCTCGGAGAACATCTCGGCAAACTGCAGCGTGCGATCCAGGCCGGCGCCCGAGTAGATGACAAGCGCCCCCTCGGCACAGGCCGCATCGATCAGCTCCTGCGGGATGTTCGCCTGCACGGCCGGTACGGCCACCAGAAATGCCAAAAGCCACAAAGCGAGCATGAACGTGCGCTGCCGACCAACCCGTCCCATTTTGGACAGCCTCCTTTCGCATGCGAAGCGTTTCCCGGCACGACGTGTTTCCAGCCTGGCTCCGCCGGCGGTCCCCGTCGCGTAGGCGGCTGCGCCCGCCGGCAGCCCCTTGCCGAGTCCCCTCGTCCTTCCGTCGTCCCTCCGTCGTCCTTGGCCCCTTCTCTGCTCCCTGCGCCCCCTCTCTTCGGAACGTGTGCGATCACGCCACCGGAGGACCGGAGAGGGTCCCCAGCGGACGGTCGGCCGCGTCATCAGGCTCCGACGGGCGTCCCTCGCCTGCGCCGCCGCGCCAGCGGGGCCGTCAGCCCGCCCGGCGGCTCGGCGGCCCGTCGTGGAGGCCTAGGCGGAGCTGGC
>NICF_comb_assmDRAFT_10003416_pt1 | contig 11530 bp, 8 predicted proteins | sample NewIslPassag4_SG_FD_11279 | JGI IMG/M metagenome (IMG submission 11279) | reverse complement strand
CCTGCCGCAAGCTTCGCGCTCGAATTATCGGTCGGTGTTTGGCGGTAAATACTGACGGTGCGACTGGCGTGCGCCGCGGGCCGGCGCCGGCGGCACCCGGCCGGCCGCGTGCGCTGCACCCGCGGGGCGCGTTCGGCGCTGGCTACGTCCGTGCGCCGCGTCCCGACGCAGGGCCCGTGGAGTGTAGGTCGCCCCGCTGCTAGAACGCGTAGCTCTCGCACGCGTACCCGTCGCCGTCGGCGTCGAGGCCGTAGGGGTCGTTGCCGAGCGACGTCACTTCGATCTCCCCGCCGATGTCGCTGCAGTCGAGGTCGACGGCGTCGGGGTCGACGCAGGCGCCGGTGTACTCGTCGGCGCAGCCATCGCCGTCTTCGTCGCTCGCAGTGCCGAGGGCGCTGTAGGGGAGGGGGTAGTTGGCGTCCGGAGCCTCGAGCTCAGGTGGAAGGTCGGTCTCGTTGGTCGGAGGAGGGGCGGTGACCGTGCGCACCAACTGCACAGTGCGGGTGCGCGTCACGGTCTTGGTCTCGACGCGGGTAACGGTCTCGGGCAGCGCCCCGTCGCCGCTGTCGCCGCCCGCTGCGAGCAGTGCCCCGCCGGCGCCGAGCCCGGCGGCGAAGAGCGAGGACACCACCGCTGTTACCGCGACGCGCGTGGGAGGCAACTTCGCTCAGCCACAGACTTACCCATTTCGCGCCGCAACGGATGCCCGTACACGTACAGATTGCTTCCGCACGGAGCCTGCACAGGCACGGCCCTGCGACCCGTGTTGGCACGGCCCCGCGACCCGTGTATCGCACACGCAGGCGCCGCTCCGGTATTCCCGCAGCCCGGCGCGATTGGCCAGCGGGTGGTCCGCTGCTAGCGTCGGGGTTGTCGAGGGCCGTCGAGGGCTCTCGGGGGCCGTCGACGGCCGTCGACCAGAGGGAGGATGGTTGTGGAAGCAAGCGAGCGACGTGTTACACCGACTCGCCCCGCTGTGATGGTCCCGTGCGTGTGGGTGCGCGAGCCTGCGGGCGAGGTGGCGCGTCGCTACTTGGCCCTCTTCACCGACCCGGCGACAAGCCCCTCCGCACAACCCGCCGCGCTCCGCTATGTCACGCCGATCCCCGAGACGCCGGCGGGGAGCAGTGGTGGCGAGGTCGCGGCGCTGCGGCTTGCCGGGCAGCCGGTGCTGGTGATGTCGACGAACAACGGGCCCCCTGCGACACCGAACCCGTCGATCTCCTTTTTCGTGCGTTTCGACCCAGCGGTCGTGCCGGACGAGCGGGAGCGGCTCGAGCGGATGTGGGCGGAGCTTTCGAACGGCGGCAACGTGCTGATGGAGCTCGGCGAGTACGCCTTCAGCCCGCTGTACGGCTGGGTCGAGGACCGCCACGGCGTGTCGTGGCAGCTGTTCACCCCACCACCCGACGCCGATCCGCGCCCCCCGGTGATGCTGTCGCTTCTTTTCACCGCCGCCGACGGCACCGCGGCCGACGCCGGCGCGTTCTACCGCAGCGTGTTCCCGGCCTCCACGGACGGCTTCATCGCGCGGCTGGCCGACGTTGCGCCGCAGACCGCCGCCGCTGCTGGCGGTGGGGGAGGCGACGCGCCTGCCGAGCACACCTCCGCGGAGCGCGCGATGGGCTCCCCGCAGCGCGTCATGTACTCCGACTTGCGCCTCGGCGAGACGTGGTTCGTGGCGATGGACGGGGGGCGCGAGCACGGCTTCGCGTTCAACGAGGCGATCTCGCTGATGGTGGAGTGCGACACCCAGGGGGAGATCGACCACTACTGGGAGGCGCTGTCGGCGGTGCCGGAGGCGGAGATCTGCGGCTGGTGCCGTGACCGCTTCGGTGTCACTTGGCAGGTCACACCAAGCCTGATGCACGACGTGCTCGCAGAGGGCGACCCCGCGCGCGTGCTGCGCCACGTCGAGGCGCTCCAGAAAATGAAGAAGATCGAGCTTGCGGGGCTGCTGGCGGATTAAGCGCTTGGACGGGGTGCCGGGGCGAAGGCGGGCGGGCGTCGGTGCGGCCGCTGGGCGGGAGCGGTCGAAAAGCAGGTTAGGAAAAGCGATAGATGTGTAAGTTGCACCTGCGGTGACGCCGCGTTTTCTTGCCCCAGGCGCCCGTTATCCTCGCCAACTTGAGGCTCGCTAAGCCGAGAATGCATCATGGGTGGATACCGCACACGAAGTGGCCAGATGACATTGTTGTAGTAACCATTTGCCTTCGAGTCTCGTATCAGCTACCATATTCGAGCCCAGTCGACGGCGGTACGGTAAGATCAGGCGCGGAGGGTAAGGAAGTGGGGATCGACATCTTTGCTTGTTTGCATGGGGCCGCGTTGACAAAGCTGCTTCGCGCTGAGCAGCCTGTCACCCTGCGGATGATCGAGACAAGACCACGCGATTCGTGGTCAGCCTATTTGCTGAACGATGCTGCACTTTTGTTTGTCAAGTACAGCACCAAACGGGAACAGATCCGAGGCGGCTTTTCCTGGCGCTTCACGTTTAGCACCGCGCAGCTTGAGCAAATTTCCCGCTCACCGTACGAAGTGTATGTAGCTCTCGTGTGCGGCACCGAATCGCTTAATGATCTTAAGAAAGGAAGTTGTGTGTGTTTGCTCGAACCGGAGGAGCTACAACACATCATCGGCTTCCAAGCATCTGTATCGCAAGGGGTGACGGTCAGATGGTACCCTGGGAAGAGCTTGCGCGTGATAAGGGAGGGGAGGGAGATGTTCAAGATCCCACAAAATAGGCTAGAGAAGTGGCAGATTCCGGGCGCGTGAGTCTCTATAGTGTCGTATCGAGGCAACGCTAGGCCCCGAGCACGTTGTGAGGGCCGCGTTTATGATCGATGCACGGCGAGCATGCACGGTGAGGGATCGCGGAGCGGTCGTTGTAACGCTGTGCCGGTAGTTCTGGTCTTGCTGGCTGCGGTTCAGGCACGCACTCGGGCGGCAGGGGTCACGAACCGGAGCGAAGGCGGCATTTCGCGTCGTGAGCGGGCGTTCGGCACCGATGGGGGTCCGGTCAGCACTGATGGGAGGGGTGGCTCGGCACGCGAGGGAGGGGCGAGGGCGGTCTACGGGAGCTCGTAGGGCGGAACCGAGCTGGGTTCCGTCCGGCAGGTTCGCTATCCGTTGCAGGCCGCGGATGGTGCCGCTTCTGGCGCCGGCCCTGGTTCGGCGACACCGGCAACGTGGTGTCGGTCGCCCCATCGCGCTCGGACGCCGCGGAGCCCCGGGTCAGAAGCCCGCGCGCCGCGGCGACGTATTCGACTGACAGGAGGAGCCTGGTGCCGAGGCCGAGGAGGACTGGACAAGCGCACGCCAACCGTGACAGGATGGGAGGTCCATTGGGGATCGAGCGCGAGCTGTGGGACGCCGCTAACGCGCTGCGGGGCTCGATGGATGCCGCGGAGTACAAGCACGTCGTCCTCGGCCTCGTGTTCCTCAAGTACGTCTCCGACGCCTTCGAGGCGCAGCACGCGAAGCTGGAGGCGGAGCGCGAGCAGGGAGCCGACCCTGACGACCCCGATGAGTACCGTGCAGAAGGAATCTTCTGGGTGCCTCCAGAGGCGCGCTGGCAGAAGCTCCAGACCAGCGCCCGGCAGCCGGAGATCGGCCAGCTGGTAGATCAAGCGATGGCTGCGATCGAGCGGGACAACCCGTCTCTTAAAGGTGTCCTGCCAAAGGATTACGCGCGACCCGCCCTCGATAAGCAGCGCTTAGGTCAGCTCATAGACCTCATTTCCAACATTACGTTCGCCAGTGGGGAGAGTCCTGCGCGAGACGTTTTGGGGCGGGTCTACGAATATTTCCTCGGCCAGTTCGCAAGCGCAGAGGGCAAGAAGGGCGGCGAATTTTATACCCCCCGCTGCATTGTCAAGCTGCTTGTGGAGATGCTCAGGCCGTACAGAGGCCGTGTGTACGACCCATGCTGCGGGTCGGGTGGCATGTTCGTGCAATCGGAAGAGTTCATCGAGGCACATGGCGGCCGCTTGGGTGACATCAGCGTCTATGGACAGGAGTCGAATTACACAACCTGGCGCCTGTGCAAGATGAACCTAGCCATCCATGGTATCGAGGGTAAAATCGAGCAAGGAGACACATTTCTTAATGACCGCTTCCCTGACCTGAAGGCTGACTACATACTCGCAAATCCGCCATTCAACATGAAGCGATGGGGAGCTGACCAGTTGAGGGACGATCAACGCTGGAAGTTTGGCGTTCCCCCTAAAGGTAATGCCAACTTCGCATGGGTGCAGCACATGATCCACCACCTCGCTCCCACGGGGCTTGCGGGGTTCGTCCTTGCAAACGGCTCGATGTCTTCGAACCAGGCCGGCGAGGGTCAGATCCGGAAGAACATCGTCGAGGCTGATCTCGTCGACTGTATGGTGGCGCTTCCGGGTCAGCTCTTCTACTCGACCCCGATCCCGGCCTGCCTCTGGTTCCTGGCGCGGGACAAGAGGAACAACCGGTTCCGCGACCGCCGGGGCGAAGTCCTGTTCATCGATGCCCGCAAGATGGGCCGCATGGTGGACCGCACCCACCGCGAGCTCACCGACGAGGAGATCCAAAAGATCGCCCGTACCTACCACGCCTGGCGCGGGGAGAAGGATGCGGGCGAATACCAAGACGTCCCCGGCTTCTGCAAGAGCGCCACGCTGGAGGAGATCCGAAAGCACGGCCACGTGCTCACGCCGGGGCGCTACGTAGGGGCGCCGCCGCAAGAAGAGGACGACGAGCCCTTCGAAGAGAAGGTGCAGCGGCTGGTGGCGCAGCTTGCCCAGCAGCAAGCCGAAGCCCAGCGGCTGGACGAGGCCATCTGGAAAAACCTGAAGGAGCTCGGGTATGACGTGTGAGGAGTTGCTGAAGGCAAAGCGCGAAGAAATCCTGCGCATATGCGCCAAATACGGTGCCCGCAACGTTCGGGTCTTCGGCTCTGCTGCCCGCGGCGAGGCGGATGAGGAGAGCGACATCGATTTTTTGGTGGAGATGGAAGCGGGGCGGAGCCTGTTTGACTTGGGCGGGCTTCAGTATGAACTGGAGCAACTGCTGGGCCGCCCGGTGGATGTGGTGACGGAGCGTGGCCTCAAGGCACGGATTCGTGAGCGCGTCCTCAAGGAGACGGTGCCGCTATGAGAGACCCGAAAGAACGGCTACGGCATACCCTGTTAGACATCGCATGGGAGGCGGCCAGCCGTGACGCGCTGGCCCTCAAACCTTCCATAGAGAGATTGCTGAAGCGATTGGAGGGGTTGCGGTATGGCGGGTGAGTGGCGGGAGCGGCGTTTCGGCGAGGTCGCCGAGATATTGCCGGGTAAGTACCTGCCGGCGAGTGAGTACGACCCCGCAGGGCCATTTCTCATCTACGGCTCAAATTCCGTCATGGGCCGAGCGAGCGAACCCCTGTATGACGGACCCATTATCGCTTTCGCAAGGATTGGATCGAATTGCGGAGCCACGATGTTTTCGGCCTCGCCATGCTGGATCAACAACAACGCCGCAGGAATTCGCGGCCGGCCCAGAACGGACACTCGCTTCCTGTACTACTGGATGCAGTGGTTTGACTTCGGGCGCATTCGAGAAGGTAGCGGCCAACCATATATAAGCGACCGGACCCTAAAAGAACAGATTGTCCTGTTACCACCCCTTCCCGAACAGCGTGCCATCGCCCACATCCTCGGCACGCTGGACGACAAGATCGAGCTGAACCGGCGGATGAGCGAGACGCTGGAGCAGATGGCGCGGGCGCTCTTCAAGGCGTGGTTCGTGGACTTCGAGCCTGTCCGCGCCAAGATGGAGGGCCGCTGGCAGCGCGGCCAGTCCCTCCCCGGCCTCCCCGCCCACCTCTACGACCTCTTCCCCGACCGCCTGGTGGACTCGGAACTGGGGGAGATACCGGAGGGGTGGGAGGCGCGGAGGCTCGGCGACTGTTTCACGGTAGGCCTCGGTGGGGCATGGGGACTGGATGAACCGGCGGGCGGTGACTCAGTTGCCGTGCGCTGCCTTCGCGGCGTTGACTGCCACGAGCTCGCCGAGGGCCGAATACCCGACGCCCCCATCCGCTGGCTAAGACAAGAGCAGGTTCGCGACCGAGAGCTACGAGAGGGCTCGATACTGATCGAGGGCTCGGGATCGTTCTGCGGGCGGAGCCTGCTCTGGAGCTCCGCATACCAGGCGCTATTCAATGAGCCTGTCGTCTACAGCAACTTTTGCAAGCGTCTAGACCCAATCTGCACGCCATCGCAGGCACTCGTGTGCTGGTTCCACGTTCGTCAAGCGTACCGCGAAGGTGATCTGCAGGCCTTCCGAACCGGCACAGCATTCCCAAACTTCGACGTCCGCGGGTTACTAGCTAATCTCCTGGTGTTAGTACCCAACGAAGCTGTGACCCGGCGATTTGCCGATTTGTACGCAGCCGAGCACCGCGCCGCCCTAATGGCCGAATCCCGCACCCTCGCCGCCCTCCGCGATGCCCTCTTGCCCAAGCTCGTCTCAGGGGAGCTGCGGGTGAAGGATGCGGAACGGTTTTTGGAGAGAGTGGGCGTATGAAGCGCGAGGTCAAGCTCTTGCTGAACAAAGCCTGCGACTCGCTCGTCCTGGCCATAGAGCTCTTCAATCGGCCTTACAACCGAGGGCGGGTCAGCGGTACGTTGATAATGCTTGACCACGCATTCGAAATGTTCTTGAAGGCTGCGATCCTCCATCGCGGGGGCCGCATTCGCGAGAAGCGAGCCAAGCAGACCATCGGTTTCGACGCCTGCGTGCGGCGCTCGCTCACCGATGGAAGGATCAAGTACCTAAGCGAGGAGCAGGCACTCGTGCTGCAGACAATCAACGGGCTGCGGGACGCAGCGCAGCACCACCTGCTCGACATCTCCGAGGGTCAGCTCTACGTGCACGTGCAATCGGGCGTGACGCTGTTCCGGGATCTGTTGAAGAGCGTCTTCAACCAAGAGCTTACCACCCGCCTCCCGACCCGCGTGCTCCCCGTCTCGACTTCGCCGCCGACGGATCTTGCGACGCTGTTCGACTCCGAGATCGGCGAGATTAAGAAGCTCCTAACGCCAGGCCAGCGAAGGACACTCGAAGCGCTGGCCCGACTTCGTCCGCTAGCGATCCTGGACGCCACAATGCGCGGCGAGAAGGAGCAACCGAGCGACGCGGACCTACGGCGCATCGCCAAGGAGGTGTCGAGGGGCAGGACCTGGACCGAGATCTTCCCGGGTGCGGCGGCTGTCAAGATCGTGGCAGATAGCACCGGGCCAACCCTCTCGCTCCGGTTGTCGAAGAAAGAAGGCATTCCGGTCCAACTGGTGCCTGAGGGAACGCCCGGTGCTTCGGTTGTAGCCGTGAAACGGGTGAACGAGCTGGACTTCTACAGCCTTGGCGCGAAACAGTTAGCCGAAAAGGTCGGCCTGACGATCCCGAAGGTGGTGGCGGTCGTGGACTACCTCGGCCTGCGACAACAGACCGATTGCTACAAGGAGATTCGCATCGGCAAGTCCGTATTCAAAAGGTACTCGCCGAAGGCGGTCGACGCCGTTAAAGAGGGTCTGAAAAGGACGAGCGTCGACGAGATCTGGCGTAAGCGCAGCGTGAAGGCCAAGGAGGCGCCGTGAGTGCGCTCACCGAATCGACTATCGAATCCGCCGCGCTCGCTTGGCTCGATACGCTCGGCTGGCGGATCAGGCACGGCCCCGAAATCGCCCCGAGCGAACTCTTCGCCGAGCGGGCCGACTACCGCCAGGTTGTGCTTGAGCAGCGCTGCCGCGATACCCTCGCGCGACTCAACCCCGACCTTCCACGCGAAGCCCTAGAGGACGCCTTGCGAAAGCTCAGCAGGCCCGAAGGGGCGACGCTGGAACAGCGCAACCGGGCCTTGCATCGCATGCTCGTGGACGGCGTGACGGTGGAGTATCGGCGGCCGGACGGCTCAATCGCTGGGGCTCAGGCGCGGGTGATGGACTTCGAGGATCCCGACAACAACGACTGGCTTGCGGTGAACCAGTTCACGGTGAGGGAGAACCGCAACACCCGCCGCGCCGACATCGTGTTGTTCGTGAACGGCCTGCCGCTCGCCATCATCGAACTGAAGAACCCCACCGACGAGCAGGCTTCCATCTGGTCGGCCTACCACCAGCTCCAGACCTACAAGCACGAGATCCCCTCGCTCTTCGCCTATAACGAAGCACTCGTTATCTCCGACGGGCTCCAGGCCCGCATCGGCACGCTCACCGCCGACCGCGACCGGTTCATGCCCTGGCGCACGGTCGCAGGCGATGAGGTGGCGCCCCTGAAGACCCCGCAGCTCGAGGTGCTCGTCAAGGGCGTATTCGAGAAGCGCCGGTTCCTCCAGCTCGTCCGGGATTTCATCGTGTTCGAGGACGAGGGGGGCGGGAAGCTCGCCAAGAAGATGGCCGGCTACCACCAGTTCCACGCCGTGAACGTGGCGGTGGAGGAGACGCTGCGCGCAGCACGCGCCCGTGTCGGTACAGAGGAAGGCGGCGAGTCAGCCCACGCTCGCGACCCGACGGGTCGCCGAGGCGGGGATCCCGGGGACCGGCGCATCGGCGTGGTCTGGCACACCCAGGGCTCGGGCAAGAGCCTGACCATGGTCTTCTACGCGGGCCGGATCATCCGCCATCCCCAGATGGAGAACCCCACCATCGTCGTCCTGACCGACCGCAACGACCTCGACGGCCAGCTCTTCGGCGTCTTCTCCCGCTGCCGGGACCTCCTCGGGCAAGAACCGATCCAAGCCGAAAGTAGGGCGGAGCTCCGCGAGCTGCTCCAAGGTCGGCAGGCAGGCGGCGTCATCTTCACCACCATCCAAAAGTTCTTTCCCGAAGAAAAGGGCGACCGCCACCCGCAACTCTCCGACCGCCGCAACATCGTCGTCATCGCCGACGAAGCCCACCGCAGCCAATACGACTTCATCGACGGGTTCGCCCGCCACATCCGTGACGCCCTGCCCAACGCCTCATTCATCGGCTTTACCGGCACGCCCCTAGAGCTCGAAGATCGCAACACCCGCTCGGTCTTCGGCGACTACATCTCCATCTACGACATCCAGCGGGCGGTCGAAGACAAGGCCACCGTTCCCATCTACTACGAAAGTCGGCTCGCCAAGCTCGACCTTCCCGACGAGCTGAAGCCCGAGATCGACAAGGAGTTCGAGGAGGTAACCGAGGGCGAAGAAGTCGAGCGCAAAGAGCGGCTCAAGACCAAGTGGGCGCAACTCGAAGCCATCGTCGGTGCCGAAAAACGCCTGCGGCTCATCGCAAAAGACATCGTCGAGCACTTCGAGCGGCGGCTCGAAACCATCGACGGCAAGGCGATGGTCGTCTGCATGAGCCGGCGCATCTGCGTCGACCTCTACAAAGAGATCGTGCGGCTCCGCCCCGCGTGGCACGACGAATCCGACGAGCGGGGGGTGGTCAAGGTCGTGATGACCGGGTCCGCCTCGGATCCGCCCGAGTGGCAGCCGCACATCCGCAACAAGCAGCGCCGCGAATTCCTCGCCAAACGATTCCGGGACCCGAACGACCCCTTCAAGCTCGTCATCGTGCGCGACATGTGGCTCACCGGGTTCGACGCACCCTGCCTGCACACCATGTACCTCGACAAGCCGATGCGCGCCCACGGCCTTATGCAGGCCATAGCTCGGGTGAACCGCGTCTTCCGCGACAAACCCGGCGGCCTCGTCGTCGACTACCTAGGGCTGGCACACGAACTCAAGCAGGCCCTTGCCACCTACACCGCAAGCGGCGGAACCGGGCGCACCGCGATCGACCAGAACGAAGCAGTCGCGGTCATGCAGGAGAAGTACGAGATCTGCTGCGACCTCTTCCACGGCTTCGACTGGTCCGCCTGGAAGGACGGCACGCCCGAGGAGCGAGTGTCGCTACTCCCGGCCGCACAGGAGCACATCCTCGCCCAGGACAACGGCAAGGAACGCCTGCTGCAAGCGGTGTCCGACCTCTCGCGCGCGTTCGCGCTCGCGGCACCCCACGAAAAGGCCCTCGCCATACGCGACGACGTGGCCTTCTTCCAAGCGGTGCGGGCGGCGCTCGCCAAACGCGCCCCCGGCGAGCAGCGCACCGAGGAGGAGATCGAGCGCGCTATCCGCCAAATCATCTCCCGCGCGATCGCGCCGGAAGACGTAGTCGACATCTTCCAGGCCGCGGGCCTCAAAAAGCCCGACGTATCGATCCTCTCCGAGGACTTCCTCGCCGAGGTGCGGGGAATGCCCCAACGCAACCTCGCGGTCGAGCTCCTCCGAAAGCTCCTGGAAGGAGAGATCAAGCAACGTCGGCGCCAGAACCTGGTCCAAGCGCGCTCCTTCGCCGAGCTTCTCGAAAAAGCCATCCGTCGGTACCAGAACCGTGCGGTCGAAGCAGCCCAAGTGATCGAGGAGCTGATCGGTCTAGCCAAGGAAATGCGGGAAGCCGATCGCAGAGGCGAGACGCTCGGCCTCTCCGCCGAGGAACTCGCCTTCTACGACGCTCTCGAAACCAACGACAGCGCCGTGAAGGTGCTCGGTGAGCCGACGCTGCGGCAGATCGCACGGGAGCTCGTAGAAACCGTGCGGCGCAACGTCACCATCGACTGGGCCGAGCGCGAAAACGTCCGTGCGAACCTGCGCCGCCTCGTCAAGCGGGTGCTGCGCAGGCACGGCTACCCGCCCGACAAGCAGGAGAAAGCGACCCAGACGGTCCTCCAGCAGGCCGAACTGTTCGGCGAACAGTGGACCGAAAACGCCCTCAGCCCCGCGGGTTCGCCCCCCGACCTGCGCATCGTCCCGAACCCGCCCGAAGCCGACCGCTACCGCACCTACGCGCCCGTCTACGACCTAGCGGTCGCCGCGGGCGGTTTCAGCGAAACCCAAACCCCCGAACCTATCGGGTGGGTGGCGCTGCCCCACCGTCGACTCTCGCCCGACACGTTCGTGGCGCGCGTGGAGGGCCGCTCGATGGAACCGCTCATCCCCGACGGCTCCTGGTGCCTCTTCCGCCGCTACACCGGTGGCAGCCGCGACGGCAAAGTCGTGCTCGTCCAGCACCACGACATCGCCGACCCCGAAACCGGTGGCAGTTACACCATTAAGCGCTACCGCCGCCGCGCGGGTGGCGCTGGCGCTGGCGCTGGTCAGGACCGAGAGCGCGGCGAAATCCTCCTCGAACCCGAAAACCCGCAGTTCCCCGCGATCGTGCTGAAACACGCGGACGCGGACACCATCCGCGTGCTCGCCGAACTTGTCGAAGTGCTCCCAACCGGTTCGAACGCCTCGCGAGCGCCGCACTCGGCGTCAGTCGGCTAGCCCGCCCCCGAAGGCCCCGAACCCTCGATCACTCCACACACCCTCCGCAGCGCCCCCGCCGCCCGACCATGTCGCGGCGGAGCGCGCGATGGGCTCCCCGCAGCGCGTTATGTACTCCGACTTGCGCCTCGGCGAGACGTGGTTCGTGGCGATGGACGGGGGGCGCGAGCACGGCTTCGCGTTCAACGAGGCGGTCTCGCTGATGGTGGA
>NICF_comb_assmDRAFT_10003414_pt1 | contig 11531 bp, 6 predicted proteins | sample NewIslPassag4_SG_FD_11279 | JGI IMG/M metagenome (IMG submission 11279) | reverse complement strand
AAGGACGGGGCGCCGCCGGTGCGGCCTGCCGCGACCCCGGGGTGGCCCGGCGCGACGGGTGCGGCGGCGCCTCCCGCGGCACTTTCGAAGAACACCTCGGCCGAAAGCGTCACGTCCTCCAGGGCGGAGACGGCGAATTCAGGCGCCGGTTCGCCCAGGGCAACCAGGGCGGGCAGGCCGACTTCGGCGGCCATCGTCGGGTGAACGGGGGTCGCCCAAACCGGCGGCAGCTCAGTGAGCTGTATCGTCCCTCCGCCCCGGATCACAACGCCCGGCCGCCCGTATAGGCTCACCTCGATCCGTCCGGCTACGGGAGCCGCCGGGACTTGCACCGCAAACTCGTGCCGCCCGCCGGCGCCGACCGTGAAGGTGTGCTCACGGACGGTGCGGATCGGGTCTGCGGGCCCTGCCGGGCTCCGGCCCTCCGCCCTGGATCCGCCGGCCCGGGCGCTCCCGTCCTCCGGGTAAAAGACCGTCTCGACCGTGACCGGCTCGGCACGCCACGCCTGGTCCGAGGAGAGCCCGATCCGCACGGTCACCTGCTCGGAGGAACGGCTGCCGAGACTCACGTCGGCGACCAGTGTTCCCCGGAGAATGCGCAAGGGCTGTTCGACAAGCACGTGCTCGCTTACCCCGTCGAAATACACGAGGCGCAGCGACGAATCCCCCAGCGGCAGGCTCCCGGGCGCGAACACCGCCTCCCACGGCTCCGGCTGCCACCCGGCCCGCGCAAGGACCTCCGCCTCACCGCCTTGGACGGCCGCGATGCGGAGCTCGCCGGCCAGCTCCCCTCGGGGCCACCGGACGCGCATGCCGAGCGGGCTCCCGGCCGGGAATTCCACCCCATAGACGCGGTTTCCGTCCCCGCCGATGAGCTCCCACGCCAGGTCTCGCCGCAGCTCGATCGGCACGTAGTCGCCTTCCGGGGCGCCGGTCTGTTCAACCGCCGCCACGTGCGGGTGAAGGGAGCGGATGCGGGCTTCGTCGGGCGGCTGTGCGCCGCTTAGAGCCGCGAGCGGGACGGACACGCGTACAAGCTCGCCCTCGGCGCCGGACGACGCCACCCGGACGGACGCCCGGTTGGTCATGGGGTTGTACGCCAGGCTTGTTTCGAGTGTTTGCCCGGCGAACGGCGGCCGGACGCTGCGGACCAGCGTGATGTACTCCTGCCTGCCTTGCCGGCCGTCGACGTATTCCGGCGGGAGCACTCCGGCCGGCGCGATGAGCCGGAGCGACCACAGGGGAAACCAGCCGGCCATATCCTGGACCAACGCAACCCGCAGGGAGCCCGCGTCGTCGTCAGGGCGGGCCGCAAGGCCGGCGAGCCATATCTCCGTGGACTGGACTGCCCGGCCGTCGAGCGCCGTGCGGGTGTGGACGGCCACTTTTCCGCCGGGGCGTCCGTCCGGATCGGCATCCGCCGCCCCGGCAAGCGGAACGCCGAGTGCAAGCCCTGCCAAGATCACGACCAACCAGTTCGCCAACCTGCCCGTCACCGGCAGTCTACCCCCTCGGTTTCCGACATTTCAAACAAAAGTCCCCTCCCGGTTTTCGCCGCGGGAGGGGGCGGATCCTATTGGGTCACTGCCTGCCAAGCCGCGTCACTGGGCGCCGAAGACTTCATCCAGGCCTAGCTGGTGCTCCTCCGCCATCCGGATGATCGCTTCTCCCGGGCTGATCCTCCCCGCCAGCGCGCTGACCAGGATGTTCGCCACTTGCGGGCGGCGTGTGCCGAACTGGCCGACCGGCGCCGCGTAGGGCGAAATCTCGTACCACGGCTGCAGCCACGCGACGATGTCGAGGCTCGTGTCGGCCGCGACTTCGTTGTGGGCAACCATCATTTGCCCGACCTCGGCGAAGTCCCTTTGCACTTCGGCGCTCATCATGTACTGTATGAACTTCCAGGCGAGATCGGGATCTTTCGCCGACCGCGAAATGCTGAGGCCGTTCACAAGCGTCAGCGCCACGGGCCTTGAGTCAGCGTCGCGCCTTGGCGCAAACAGGCCGAAGAACTGCACCTCCTCGGGCGCCGCTTGCTCCATCTGCTGCTTGGCGCTGACCAGACCCCGGGTAATGGCGATCGCGCCGCGGGCGAACTGGTTGGTCGCGACGGGCTGGTAGCCGGGGGGATGCGCGATGTTGTAAAGTTCGAGCATGTAATCGAGCGCTTCGACGCCCGTCGGTGTGTTGATCAGGCTCGTCGTCAGATCGATCGTGTGCAGGCTGGAGCCCGCCTGCTGGATGAACCAGTCGTACTCGTTCGCCACGAACGGCGCGTTCCACGTTGTCTCGAAACCCGACTGCGTCACCCGGCTGCCCGCCTCATCGAGCTTGGTCAGCTTGCGGACGTACTCCAGCATCTCGTCCCAGCCCGCAGGCGGGTTGACGCCGAGGCCGGCTTCCATGAAGAGGCGCTTGTTGTAGGCGTAGCCGCGCACCTCGAGCGTCTGCGGCACGTAGAGGAGGCGGCCGCGGCTCATCCAGCGGGAGATCTCCCAGAAGGCCGGGTGGATAGCCGAAGCCTCGTCCCACTTTCCGACGAATTCGTCGAGCTCGACGGCCCAGAGTTCGGTGCCGTTCACGTACACGTCCGGACCGACGCCGCCGGCGAAGCCCGTGACGAGCTGCTCGTCCCTGGGGCCCCCCCAGCCGATGTCCTTGTACTCGATCTTGACGCCGTACCGCTCCTCAAAGGCGGGGAACACTTTGCTCTGGAGCACCTGCTGCACCTGCTGGGGGTAGCCCGAGCTCCAAAAGACCAGCGTCTCGACCGCATAGGCGGCCGATGAGCAAGCTAGAGTCACGGTGATCGCCGCAATAAATCGCGTGAACTTCATCACAGGTACCTCCCTCTAACGCTTCGCCGTTACCGCTCGCTTCGACCACACTCGGCAGCGCTACACGCCGTCCACCCCCAGTTTTCACCAACCGATGATGTCGGGCTGCTTCAAAAGTTTGAATGAGAAAGTGCCCTCCGGCACGTGCACCCGCACCCAGCCGGGGCCGGCCTCGGCTGCAAGCGGCATCCGGGCGGCCTCGCCGCTCGGCGCGCCGTCTGCTCCCTCGTCCGGGTCCGGGCCGAGCAGCACGCCGTGCACGTCCGGCCCGTAAAACGTAACGACCGCGCCCGGCGAGCAAATCCAGCCCCGGCTTCCGTCCACAAGGAGCGCCACCGGCTTGTCGGACGCAAAGCCGATACCTGTCCGGCTTTCCCGAAACGCTGTGCCGTCGGCGACGAAGTAAAAGTCGAGCTCCGAGTCCCGGAGCCTAGCGAGAGCCACCCGTGCGGCCAGTTCCAGGCCGTCGACCGCGACCGCCGGGAGTGTGCCGGCGGCCTCCAAGGCGAGGTCCTGCACGCCTGCCTGCTTGATCCGGGCAGCGGCGAAGCCCTCACCCGAGATCCGCTCGAGCTCCGCCTTGGGGTGCGCCGCGTCGTGGGGGAAAATCACCGTCAGGGCCTGCTTTGCTCCCTGTCCCCGCTCGGCGGTATACTCCGCAAGGAGGTACTTGCCGACCATGCTCCGGCCGAAGCCGGCAATGAGCCCGTCGAGGAGCTGCACGTTCGCCGGTGGGGTTGCGAGAAAAAGGGTGACCCGGGCGCCGCCTACCGTCCACTCGTACTCCGCCGGGGAGGTCTGCCGGTAACTCGACGAATACGGGTGCAGCGCTACGGCAATCGACCCGCCGGCATCCGCCCGGTCGACCAAGACCCAGTAGCCGCCCGTCCCGTCCGCCGGCGGGACAAAGAGGAAGTCCCGCACGTGGGTCCCGCCGGCGAGGGCGTTTCCGGAATCTCCCCGTGCGTACATGAGCCGCTCTGCGATAAAACCCGCCTGAATCCCCGCCCCGTGCTTCAGCCTGTGGTCCGCCCCGTCGATCAACACCGTGTTGGACGAGACCGCCCGGTCGTGCAGGTACGACCACGTGAACCCGGAGCCGCCCTGGTTCCAGCCCCGGTAGCCCGAGTTGACCACGAGGTGCTCGCCGTAGGCGGCGAGGTGCACGGCGTTCACGTCTTTGTGGGAGTGGCCGCCGCTCGACTTGGGATTCCAGATGGCGCCCGCGAGCCAGTCCAGGCCTTGTGCGCCGGGGCCTTGGCCGTCCCCGCCTTGGCCGGCGGCGTCGCCGTCTCCATCCCTGGCTTGCCCGGTTGCGTTGCCCTGTCCATCCTTGCCGCGCCCGGCCGCGTTGCCCGACCCGCCCACATGAACGAACCACGCTCCCCCGTCGGGCGCGATGAGGCTCGCCGCCGGCCTTGCGGGCGTGGGCACCCGGTCCGCCAGGACGTACGCCGCAAACGAACCCGGCCGCCTCATCCGGCCTGCCCACCATGCAGCATATCCGCCGGCCGCTTCCGAAAAGCGGTGCGCCCGGTAAAGCGCCGCTCCTGCGGGATCGTCAAAGATCGAGGCCACGGCCGACGTGTCGCCGAACGTAAACGGCCGCCCGTCAGGCGCCAAAGCGTGCCCGAAGAGCCATTCGTAAAAACGGCCGATCAACGGGTCGCCGTAGAAGCTGTCCTCGCCCGTGAACTCGAGGACGTCCATGAAAAGATGCTTTTGCTCCCGGTCCGGGTTGGAAAAGCGGGCGACGGCGTAGCCGGTTCCCTCATTAAAAATCCCGTCGCCCGTGAGGGCGCCGTAAAGCACCGATTTGTACAGGTCCCTGTACCGTTCGAAGGAGGTCCGGTCGCCGCCGAACAGCGCCCACGTTCCCCGCAGCGCATAGGCACTCAGGGTCCACGACTCCTCGTGGTTTTCGCCGACCAAGCGGTCGATCGTGGCCTCGACTTCGCGCCGGCGATCAGGGTCAAGGTCGTAGTAGACGACGTCCAGGGCCAAGATCGCGGAGAACAGTGCGCTCGCGACGGGCACGTTCGCATCCCAGCTCGCCGGGTCCGCCGCCCGGTACCGGGAGATGCCGGGCAGCCGGTCGAATGCGCCATCGAGCACGGCGAGGTTGCGCTGCCTGCCGGCCGGGTCGATCACGTACAGCAGCGTGGCTGCGCTGATGATGTCCCTGAGGGCGAGCGCCCGCGTCCGGATATCGGCGTTTTCGAGATAGGCCTGGCGGGCGACGACGTTCTCCGCCTCCCGCTTCATGTCGCTCCACGGCTGCATCGAGGCCCGCCGGCGCAGCTCGTCGTATTGATCTTGGCGCACCAAAAGGAAGGGGTGGTCCGACGGGATGCGCTTTCCGGCCTGCGCCAGGACGATGCGCTCAGGATAGGCGTGCGTGATTTCGTATTCGAACGGCGGCGCGATGGGCCATGCGACAGGGATGGTCATCGTCTCGTTCGCTTTGAGGCTTACGTGCCCGCTCCAGAGCAGCGCCGCGTTTGGAGCACCGGTTGCTTCTGTGGCGGTAAGGTCGGTTTCGCCGGTTGCGCCGGTTCCACGCCCCCGGGTTCCACTCATACCGCTGGGGTGCGCAGTCACCTCGATGTACAGGTCCGCAAGGTCGCGGTCCGCGCGCAGCACGATCTCGCCTGCATACACACCTCCCTTTGCGCCTGCCGGTTCCGCCGCCTGCGCCCCGGCCTGCCCCCTCGCCACCGCTTGTCCGGATGCTCCGCCCCGCCCCGGCGCGCCGCCGGCCTCGGCTGCAGCAGTCCCGTCCGCGTCTACCCCTCGATCGGCCTCCCGGATGTACGCCTCGACAGTCGCCGCGATCACGTCAAATGCCATGCTCGCCAACTCCAATTCCAGGCCGGGTTCGACGTACGCCAGGGAGAGCTGGTACCGGCCGGGCCGCAGTCCGGCAAGCTCAACCCAGATCGGCTCGACGTCGTTCCGGGGGAGGCCGCTCCACAGTTCAGCGCACTCGGCACCCTCCGGCCGAGCGTACAGGGAATACACCCCTGGTACGCGCTCCGTCGCTCCAAAAACCTGAGCCACCAGCGCCGCATCCGCATGAACGACCGGTGACCGCACCTCCGAACCGCTCTGGTCGACGACGTTCAAGAGCACGGTGCGGCCGCGAAGCGCAAGCGGCGTCCCGATCCGCTCGAACCCCTCGTTCGCCCGGCTGCCCCTAAGCTCCGGCAACCGGACGCCTTCCTTTCCCCCGGCCGGTTGCGTACGGCTGAAGCCGCCGGTTCCCGCATACACCACGCCCGGAAGCGGTGAAATCCGGAAAGTTCCCGAAACAACCTCCGTTCCCGCCTGCGTGGCCAGGCGTACCGACGCCGCCCCCGTCGCCCGGTCCATCGAAAGCGTCGCAACATACGTCTCGCCGGAACGGAGGAGCGTGCTCGCGCCGGTCTCAAAAATCTGCCGCACCTTGGCCGGATCCGAAGCGTCCAACGGCTCCACGCTCGTCGCCAGCTCGCCCAAAGCGCCGTCGTCGCTGATGATCTTTACGGTGGCCATGGGCCCGAACCACGAGAACGGCTGCTCCACCACGAGGGCCAAGGCGGCCGCCGTCGGCGGGCCGTCCTCGGATCGAGATAGGCCGACCGCCCATATCCCGTCGCCCACTTCCCGGGGCTGCCACGCAAACTCGGCCGTCACCGTGAATTGCTCCGGTAAGGGCTCGGTCCAGATCGCGCAAGAACCCGCGGCGCATTCCCGCAACCCGGGAGCGCCCGCAACCGCCGCTTGGACCATCAACTGCACCACCGAAAGCACGATCGACAACAAAAGGACGACGGAGGCAAAGGGGAGACTCCTACCCGATCGCCTACTCGAATGGCCGAATTCATGCATCCGCCATCACCTTTGGTCGAAATCGCCCGATTGATTGGAATGAGCCGGCTGGTTTGCGGCCGACCGCGCTGCGGCGTATTTCCCGGACGGGCCAGGGCTCCCTGCGAAGGTTTGTGCAATCATGGCGAGAGTGGATGCAAGGTGCGAACGCGGAGGGGAGCCGGGCACTCGACTAACGAGGGACTTGGAACTCCGGGCGCCTAATTCGTGGGTGCAACGTGCGCGCGCCCGTAGCGCTTCCGGTATTCGGAAGGCGCCATGCCGACGTGGCGCTGGAATGCCTGCTCAAACCCGCGTAGGCTTCGGAAGCCGGTCTGCATTGCCACGCTCTCCACCGTCCAGGTGGTGTCGGAGAGCAGGCGGCACCCGTACTGCAGCCGCAACTTCGTCCAGTGCTGCTTGGGCGAGCAGTCCATGTGCGTTTCAAAGAGGTTGAAAAGCGTCCTCGGGCTGACCGCAAAGCGCGCCGCAATCTCTGGTATCGTCTCGCTGCTGTCGACGTTCCTTGCCATATAGTCCAGCACTGCGTCCAATATCGCGGGCCTGGGGGGCTTGCTCACCGCGGACGCCGCCTCGAACTCGGCGACGGCGAGGCCGAGCAGCGCTTCGGCCGTAAAGCGGGTCGCAGGGCCCGGTGCCAGTGAAGCGAGTTCGCGAGCCGCCCATGCGATGCGCCGCAGGGACTCGTCCGAAAGCGCGACCTTAAAGCCGAGGCCTTCCTGGTACACCCGGGAAATCATGTTCCCCCCCGGCGCGCAGGCGGCAAGTTCCGGGAGAAAGTGCAGCACGGTGCGGTCAAACCGCTCGGTGAGCGCGCGCGGGCTGTGCGGCACCGAGCCGTTGATCAAGTACGCCTCCCCGGGCGCAACCAGGTCGAGGCGGTCATCGAAATGAAACTCTACGGCCCCGGAGTGCACCACGACGAGTTCCACGCCGCCGTGCCAGTGCCTGTTCGGAAAGAAGCCGGGGCTTTCGCGCCGGTTCACCTCGTAGCCCCTGGCGCGCAATTGATCGTCGACGAATTCGTCACGCCGATCTGCCATGGGTGAATCCCCCGACTTTCGCTGAAGCCGCCTGCTCGTGTGAGTGTGCTTCCACGACGCGATCTGTCGGAACGTCGACATTCAATACGCTCACTTTGAATTTTTCACATCGCCGATCCGCTGTCCTGCATCGTCGAACCGGGCGGCGGCTACCGGCGAGCGCAGCGAACCCGGGCCGGGAATCCCCGGTCCCGAGATCCCGGAACCGGCCGCAGCCACCGGCCGGCCTGGGATCGCCAGCCGACCGCAAACACCCGCCGGCCCCGCAGTCCCGAGCTGACCGCAACCGGCCGGCCCCGAAACCCCCGCGTCCGCAAAATGCGCTTTGAGGCTTCCCTTTGACCGGTGCGGAAGCCGGCTCGATTCGCACACGTCTTCTAGCAGGTCCTCGCCTGCGCGTACTAGCAATATGTGGAACCGGGCAACTCAGGCGAATTGAGAGTGGCACTTTCCGGACCATGCGCCGGCACAGTTCCTCACCGACCGAGTTCCTGCCGGCGCTTTTTCCTTCTAATATGTTTCCCTCTGTGTTTCCCTCCGGCTCAGATCCCGCCGGTGTGCATCTCGACCGGGTGCTCCTCGACGGTGTACGTCTCGCCCGGGTACTTCTCCATGGTGGACCGCTCCCCGGGCGTCCGGTCCGAAAACTGTACGTACGATCCGTTGTCGAAGCGGCAACAAGCAGTTTCGGGGATGACGCCCGCCTACTAGCTGGGCAATTCCTTTGGACGATTGAACGTGTGGAGCGTCACTCGATGCCACCGATTCGTTGGTGGCACTTTCCGAACTGCCCCGGCGCACGGGGAAGCCCCCTGTCTGGGACGTCGTGCCGGCCGCCTCTCGGCGAAATGACGGTGGAAACCGCTCACGAGAAAGTGCGCCGGCGGCTTAGCTGATGCTCAACGCTTTCGGGCACAAGTAGTACGAGTAGATGTTGGACGCTCTGCGCCGGGTGTGCCGCTCGGCGCTGCGGCGCCGTGATCTTGCAGGGTGCCGCGCTTTCAAGGAGAACGTTACTGTTATTGACATCGACTGCACCTTGGCCAGGGAGCGGTCCCGGTCAGACTTACGCCGATGTCGCGCCCATACACCGATGCCGAGCCCATTTGGAGCGTTTTAAACCGGCTGTGCGAGCAGCGCGAATTGGGTCACGAAAGCCCTAGTGCGCAGCACGAAAGGCTTCGATGCCGGCGATAGGACCGCGTGGCGCGAAGGACTCCTGCGCGTTTCGAAAACGGAACAGAGCGAGCCGGCCGAACGAGTCAAAAAGGCCGCGCAGAAGATGGAGATGACGTGACTTGCGCATTGGCACGTACAATGTGTATAAGTTCGACGGGTATCCGAAAGAGATTGCCGATCAGTCGCTCGGCGGGCCCGAAAGTACCGAGCGAATCGATCACTTCGTCCGGGTTTTCGAGGAGCTCGACTGCGACGTGCTTGCACTGCAAGAGGGCGGCGTGTCGCCCGGCATGATGCAGGAGCTCGCCAAGCGACTGGGCCGGGATCTTGTGACGGTCCCTTCGCCCCTCAGATGGCCGGGTCAAATACTTACTCGATACCCCGTTCTCGAATCCCGCACGTTCAGCCACTTTTCGCACCGTGAACCCGTCCCCCCGCTCAGCCGGTGTGCCGGGGCCGCCCGGCTCCACGTTGACGTCGACCAGCGGATGTGGGTGTTCGTGCTGCACCTCCACCCGACCGACAAAGCCTTGCGCGAGCGGGAAGCTGCCATCATCGACGAGCGGGTGCGCGAGCTGCTGCGCGAGGAAAGCTCGATGGTCGTACTCGGCGATTTCAATTGCGACACGAGCGAAGTGATCCACGAGTTACTTGCGAAGCAGGGATTCGTCAACGCCATGGAACGAGCCGGGGGCGGGCTCAAACCGACGATCGACACGGCGGGCAAATCAAAGAAGCACTTCATTGACCACATCTACGTCAGCCCGGCGCTTGTCGACCGGCTAACGCGCGCCTGGGTCGTGAATTCGAAAGGGTTCCGCCACGACGAGCCTCGAGAGCCGGGGCAGTGGGACCATTCCGACCACCTCCCTGTCGTTTGTGAGCTGGATTGGCCATAATCATGGTGCGGCGGCCGGGTGAGGTGAAGAGAGCACGCCTATCGGCTCACGGCGATCGACGGAAGACAATCGTGGACCGGCGATCGCACGGGGAACTACGAACGCCAGCAATTAGGCACACGCTGATCCCGCCCCAGTATTTCGGAATGGCAGATCGACGGGCGTGAGCCGCTCGATGGCATCGAGTACGGCCCGACCGGGAGCTCGTTCCGTCCGTACTCGTGCGAGTAGCGCGAATGGGTCGGAGCGACGCGCGCGTCAACCTCGGCCAGTCTGACAGCGCCTGTACTTTACGTCACGCGCACGCTGCGGCTGTTTGGTAACGCCGACCGCGGCTGTTGAGATAGCAAATCGTCTCCTTCAATCCGCGCAAGGCCCGCCCGGGCAGCAAGTCGCCGACTTTCTCCAACATTTTCTTGATCGTCAAGTCCTCTGCGTGCACCACGACCAGCCGGATCGCTTTCTCCTTGCAGATTTTCCTCTTAAACGCGTCCCGTTTCTTCTGCGCTTCCACGTCCCGCCTCGTAAACCGTCCCGTCGCCTCATAATGTTGCCTTCCATTGAATTCGAACGCCACCCGGTGTACCGGGTAGTACCGGTCGAACTCCAGCCGCTCCCCGCTCGCCGGATTTTCGAGGAAGTCCGGCCGCGCCCCGTCCTGGAACTCCCGGGTGTTCGCAATAACCGACAACATCGCCCGCATGATCCCCTCACCCACGTGCGCCGCCCGGTCTACACATGATTGGGCTTCCTTTTTCCACGCCTCGTCGGCGTGTTGCAGGCCAAACCAGATCGGCCCCCGTGGGCTATTCTGCGCCGTGTCGATCCAGCGGGCGTCTGCAAGGGCCTGCACGGCCCGCTGGAGCGTCCTGATGTGCAGGCCCGTGAGCTCACGCAACTCCTTCCAACGAAACTCGCCCGCCCGTCCTTTGAATTTGGGAAGCGCCTGCAAGAGACCGTAGCAAAGGATGACCTGAGGTCGCAGCGCGTGCGCCTCCCGTATCAGACCGACCGGGATCCTGACAAAACCCTGCGGACGCACCGGACATGCCAGCCGCCATCGCCGCACTCCCGTGACGGGATCGGCCTCAGACGAGCGCGTGAGCCATCCGGTGGCTACCGCTCGGTGTAAAGCCGCGTACACCGTAGAGCGTGCGAGGCAGGTGCGCTTCGCAAGGCTCTTCGGATTATGTGACCGAGCCCGGCGGTGCATGGAGTCGAAGTGCAGTCGGATCCATAGGAATTTCGCGGCGGGCGTCAAGTCCTTCGCGAGCAACAAAGCGAGTGGCACCTTGATCGCCGGAAAATGGGGTCGGAACGCCAATGGTCCTGCAGTCGCCACGCTGTGCTCACCCCTTTTGCTCAAGCCCATCAGGAGAACAATTGTTCTCCTTCAACAGGAACCCTTCTTGCAGCGGGGGCTGAACGTGATGTAACGGCGAGAAGCTCACGTGAATGGGCTTCATGAGTCATGGCGTTGGCGGCGATCTAAGAAGCACGTTCCGGACCGCGCCTTCGGCCCCGAAGCACACAATCCGGACCAGGTCTTCGAAAGGGTTTGGACCTCGCTAAAAGCTTCGCAAGGAAGTCGGTCCAACCCGGCCGTCCGGAAAGTATAACTAGAAGCGTTGTGAAAAACCCCTCAATCTGTAAAGGGGAAACACCGCGCAGTATCGTATATGCTCCGCAGGAGGTCGGCANGT
>NICF_comb_assmDRAFT_10003410_pt1 | contig 11537 bp, 15 predicted proteins | sample NewIslPassag4_SG_FD_11279 | JGI IMG/M metagenome (IMG submission 11279) | reverse complement strand
CCCGTCATGGCGGCCGCCGATACGTCGGAACGGATCGTGCAGGCGTCGGCAAAAGTGAAGCCCGCGGTGGTCAGCATCATCAACGAGCAGATGCTGCCGGCGGGCGGGCGGTATCTTCCGTCGCGGAAAGATCGGGATCCGGATGAAGAGTTGACGCTGCAGCAGGCGAGCCTCGGTTCGGGAGTGATTTTCCGCAAGGAGGACGGGAAGGCGCACATCATCACGAACTATCATGTCATTGAAGGCGCCGACCAGGTGAAGGCGGTGCTCCTGAGCGGCGAGGCGCGCGAAGCGAGAATCGTGGGCAAGGACCAGATCACGGACCTGGCGGTTCTCGAGATTGACGGGGGCGGCATCGAGACGGTGGCGGAGATCGGCGACTCGCTCAAGCTGCGGGACGGGGAGATCGTGATCGCGATCGGCAATCCGCTGGGGCTGAGCGGCTCGCAGACCATGGGCATCGTGAGCAAGAACCGGCGCATCATCCCGGTGTCGCTGAGCCAGAACGGCGTCTATGACTGGGAGCAGGAGGTCATCCAGATCAGCGCCCAGATCAACGAGGGGAACAGCGGCGGCGCGCTCGTCAATCTGAATGGGGAAGTCATCGGCATCAACAGCATGAAGGTGGCCGAATACGGCGTGGAAGGCGTCGGCTTCGCGATTCCGACGCACAACGCGATGCCGGTCGTCGAACAATTGCTCGAGCTCGGATATGTGCCGCGGCCGTATCTTGGCGTATATACGCTCGATCTTGAACAATACTGGGAACAGAAGATGATTGAGGAATGGCTGGGAGAGGACGAAGGGGAAGACGATGGGGAAGCCGCCGGAGAGGACGATCTGAAGCTGCCGGAGGATGTGAAGCGCGGCGTGATTGTGCTCGAGGCGGTCGGCCCGGCGAAGAAGGCGGGGCTGAAGTTCAACGATGTCATCGTCAAGCTGGACGACCAGCCGATCGGCAGCACGATGGAGCTGCGGAAGTATCTGTACGGGAACAAAAAGATCGGCGAGAAAGTGAAGGTGTCGTTCTACCGGGACGGCAAGCTGCAGACGGTGACGCTGGAGCTGGCCGAGAAGATCGAGGAAGAGGAATGATCGATCGGCCGGTTCCGCCTCTCCGCGGTTTCGGACAAGCCCAAGAAGCGTTCAAGGAAGGCGTTGGATCAGCGGATGTACTGCGTGTGCAAGGAGCATGTGGAACTGGCGATCGACAAGTTCGTCGACGAGTATGAGGACGCGCCGGATCTGGTCGATCTGGCGAAGACGACGTTCGCCGCGTGGCAGCCGCCCGCGACGTGCGACATATGCGAGCGGCCGCCGGAGATTCTGGTGGTGTGAACGGGCAAACCCGCGAGCCCATGATTTGGGCGCGCGGGTTTTGCTGTCCATGCGGCGGATCGGGCGGCGGATCAGTGATCTGCATGCGGCGGATCAGAGATCGACTTTCCAGCCGCCCATCATTCTCGCGACTTCGGGATCGTGGTACGGCAGAAACAGGGTGTTCTATCGAGGGTGGAGATCAGGGCCATGTCTTCTTCGTCGAGCCGGAAGTCGAAGATGTTGAAATTCTCGACGATTCGTTCCTTGCGCACCGACTTCGGGATGACGGCAATGCCCCGCTGAACGAGCCAGCGCAGCACGACCTGGGCGACGGTCTTGCCGTGCCTGGCGGCGATCCCGGAGAGCGTCTCATTGGTGAACAGGTTGTTCCGCCCTTCGGCGAACGGCGCCCATGATTGGTGCTGCACGCCAAGCGATTTCAGGAAGGTCTGGGTCTCCGTCTGTTGGTAAAATGGGTGCGTCTCGATCTGGTTGACGGCGGGCACGATCTCGTTGTGCATGACGAGGTCCATCAGGCGGTCCGGCAGGAAGTTGCTGACGCCGATGGCGCGGATCAGGCCTCCGCGGTGCAGCTCTTCCATCGCGCGCCAGGTGCCGTAATAGTCGCCGAACGGCTGGTGGATCAGGTACAGGTCGAGATAGTCGAGCCGCAGCTTCTTCAGCGATTTCCCGAACGCCCGCTTGGCGCTTTCGTAACCGGCGTCCTGCGTGAGTCGGCAAACGGCGCGCCTCCCCGGGGATCGATGCGGCGGAATTTCCGCCTGCGGCCGGTTTGCGTTACAATAAGCTACAGCCTTCGTGTTGCACGAAGTCAAGCGGATAGATCCCATTTTTTTGATTGGCGGAGGTGGATCGGGCGTGTATACGGTCAAGGAAGCCGCGCAGATCACCGGACTTACCGAGCACGCCGTGCGCTTCTACACGGACAAGGGCCTGGTGCCGGGCCTGAAGCGCGACGGGAATCACAACCGGCTGTTCGATGACGGGACGATCAACTGGCTGCACGGCGTGAAATGCCTTAAGGCATCCGGCATGCCGATCAAGGCCATCAAGGAATACGTCGATCTGTGCCTTCAGGGGGATGCGACCGTTCCGCAGCGCTACGCACTGATGTTGAAGCACAAGGAAGAAGCGCTGTCCAGGCTGGAGGAGAACAGGCGGCATGTCGCCCATCTGGAGGAGAAGACGGCGCTGTATGAAGCCATTCTGGAGGGCCGCTCGCCGGCCACGACCAATCCCGCGAACTGGGATCGGATTCGGCATATGCACGGAGACGTGTTCTATTCGCCTTCCGGGGAAAAACAGCCTGCGGGCGCGCGGAGCTGACAGCCGATGCACATCCAGATCGCGGCGGTCGGCAAGATCAAGGAGAGGTACCTGGCGGACGGCATCGCGGAGTATGCGAAGCGGCTTCGGCCGTACGTGAAGTTCGACATTCTCGAGGTTGCGGACGAGAAGGTTCCGGAGACGATGAGCCCGGCGGAGGAGTCGCAGGCGCGGGAGCGGGAAGGCGAGCGGCTGCTCGCGCTGATCAAGCCGGACGCGCTGGTGATCGCGCTGACGCTGGACGGCGAGCTGTGGACGAGCGAAGAGCTGGCGGCCCGGCTGAACGAACTTGGCACCTACGGCAGCGGACACGCGGTGTTCGTGATCGGCGGCTCGACCGGCCTCTCGCCCGCGGTGCTGCGGAGAGCGCGGTATCGTTTGAGCTTCGGGCGCATGACGCTGCCCCACCAACTGATGCGGCTTGTGCTGGCGGAGCAGATTTACCGGGCGGTGAAGATCAACCGGGGGGAGCCGTATCATAAGTAGGGCGAAATCCGACCAATAATGGATTCTCTGTGGAATGCATACGCATTTTCCAAAGCTATGAGCTAAACTAAATTTATCTTATACTTGGCGAACATCCGTTTTTGTGAATCTGCATCAATTATTTGCAGATCACTTGGTATAATTGTAAGTGTAAATTGATGTGCAGGTTGTTGCCCTCAACAGAAAATCGAGCCCCTATCTTATTTTTTGATAAAAGTACTTTTTGGAGGTTTTCTCTTTGGGCGACATTAAGTTATTTAGAATTTCCGATGGAAATGTGACGGAGCTTGAGGGGAAATCGGTATCGCTTGAAAAGTCGCTTCAAAATCTTATCGAGAAACATTTGGAAGCAATCCTTGGAATTCGTTTTTTGGCAACAGAATATTCGACCGGAAAAACGCATGGCGGACGAATTGATACCTTGGGAATAGATGAGAATAATTCACCTGTTATCATCGAATATAAACGTTCGGTTAATGAAAATGTCATAAATCAAGGTTTGTATTATCTGGATTGGCTTCTTGACCACAAAGCAGACTTTACGCTCCTTGTTATGAAAAAATACGGGATTGAAGTGGCGGAACAAATCGATTGGACAACTCCGCGTCTGCTTTGCATTGCCGGAGCATTCACCAAGTATGATGAATACGCAGTACAACAAATCAATCGAAATATTGAGCTGTATAGTTACAAGCAATTTGGCAATGATTTGCTTTTGCTGGAACTCGTGAATGCAACTACTGCCCAAGGCGTGGAGACTGAAGGAGTCAAGCAATACACGGCCTCCAATAAGGCCACGGTGACGGAATATCTCAATCAATCCGATCCTGAACTGAGAAATCGCTTTGAGGCGATCAGAGCATTTCTGATGGCTCTCGGAGATGATGTACAGGAGAATACCTTAAAGCATTACATTGCATTTCGAAGAATCAAAAATTTCGCATGTGTTGAAATACACCCGCAAATTGGAAGGATTACTGTCTACGTGAAAGTAAATCCGGACACCATCACAATTGAACCGGGATTTACCAGGGACGTGAGGAAAATCGGCCATTACGGAACAGGTGATCTTGAGATTACCATCATGAACGACGAGCAGTTTGAGAGGGCAAAGCCGTTGTTCATAAAAAGTTATGAGGCAAGTTAAGGTGAATTTATTGCATTCCGTAAAAATGATCAGGAATGTCCCCTGTCTGCAAGGGGACATTCATTGTAGGTAAGGTCGTATCGCACAGGGGCGTTTACAGAAGGGGAAAATGGCGAAGACGGGAGTGGACGCGAATGATTGCGGCGATCCTCGGATTTCTGTTCATTGCGGCCTCCGGCATGCTGCTGCATTTTGTTTACGAATGGAGCGGCCGAAGGAAGTGGGTGGCCCTCTTCGGCGCGGTGAATGAAAGCACATGGGAACACATGAAAATCGCCGCGATTCCCGCTTTGGTCTGGCCGATCATGGAATTTCTGCTCTTCGGAAACCAACCCAATTTCATTGCCGCCAAGCTGGTCGCCGTCGTCACGATTCTGCTCTCGATTCCCCTTCTCTTCTACGGCTATACGTGGTTGACCCGCAAAAGCATTCTGGCATTGGACATCGGGTTGTTCGTGGTGAGCATCGGGCTCGGCCAATGGTTCTCCGTGCTGGTCATGAAGAGCGCACCGGTACCTGCCTGGGTCACGGCTGTTTGCTTTGTTCTGCTGGTCGTCCTGTTCGCGGCTTGTCTGTTGCTGACGCTGATACCGATACGCATCTTTCTGTTCCGGGACCCGATCAACGGGAAATACGGCATCGAAGCAATTGAGCCGCATTAGTGCTTCACAAGTCGGCGAACGTGGACAAGCCGGAATGAATACGAATTTGGGCGGGACCCATGATGGACCTATCCCTGTAGAATGGATTTAAATAAAATCTCCATATATGGTCACGGTTTGCTTATGAACAAACGGGAAGGATGGAGCGGAAGTTGGCTGGATTAGCGATTGCGCCGCTCGGCGATGCCGCGGTCACCGTGGAGTTCGGGTCGGGCGTGGATCCGGAGACGCACCGTCTGGTGACGTTGTTCGCCGCTTGTCTGGAGGATCATCCGATGCCCGGCATGATCGAATATGTCCCGGCTTATACAACAGTAACGATTCATTACGATCCGCTGCGGGTATACAGGGACGCATTGACCCGGAGCGAGGAGGGGACGGAGCCGGATATATCGAACTTGTCGCCTTATGAGATAATGGAGCGGCGCATCCGGCAATTGCTCGACCAGATGCCGGCGCAGCGGGAGCTCGCTCCCCGGCTGGTGGAGATTCCGGTCAGCTACGGCGGCGAATTCGGGCCGGATCTCGAGGAAGTGGCCGCGCACAACGGGCTCACGGCCGAAGAAGTGGTCCGGATACACTGCGGCCGCATCTATACGGTTTATATGCTGGGCTTTGCGCCGGGTTTTCCTTATTTGGGCGGGATGGACAAACGAATCGCCGCGCCGCGCAAGCCGACCCCGCGCTTGACCATACCAAGGGGATCGGTCGGGATCGCGGGGGAGCAGACCGGCATTTATCCGCTCGAGACGCCCGGCGGCTGGCAGTTGATCGGGCGGACGCCGGTGTCCCTGTTCCTGCCGGATCGGCATCCGCCGACCTTGCTGCGGGCGGGCGATCGGATCCGGTTCCGTCCCATTTCCCGCGAAGAGTATGACCGATGGAGTCGAACGGACGCATGAGCATTGAAGTGGTGAAGTCCGGGCTGCTGACGACCATTCAGGATCTCGGCAGATTCGGCTATCAGAAGTATGGCGTCATCGCCGGCGGGGCGATGGACACCTTCGCCCATCGCGTCGCGAATGTGCTGGTCGGCAACGAGGAGACGGAAGCGACGCTGGAAATGACGGTGGTCGGGCCGGCGCTGTATTTTGAAGAAGAGGCGTTGATCGCGGTGTGCGGAGCGGAGTTTGCCCCGTCCATCGGCGATGCCGTGTTGCCCATGTGGCGTCCGATCTGGGTGAACGCCGGGCAGACCGTCCGATTCGGAACCGCGAGGTCGGGGGTGAGAGGCTATATGGCCGTGGCCGGCGGGTTCAGGCTGCCGAAGGTCATGAACAGCTACTCCACTTATCTGTGTGCGCAAATCGGCGGGTTCGAAGGCCGGGCGCTGCGCGAGTCGGACGTGCTCCATCTGAAAGAAATGAATGCGTTGAGCAGGCGGCTCATCCGGCTATTGCGGTCTTCGGACCGCAAGCATGAAACCCATGCGACCGTGCCCTGGCAGGTCAGCGGCGCGCTCATGCCGAAATATTCGGCATCTCCGGTGCTGCGCGCATTGCCCGGCAGACAGTACGAGAAATTTACGGAGGAGAGCCGGGCCGATTTCTTCTCGCAGCCTTTCATCATGCAGCCGCAATCCGACCGCATGGGCTGCCGGCTGCAAGGCCGGCCCTTGCGGCTGGCCGAGCCCGCGGAGATGCTGTCCGAGCCGGTGGCGTTCGGCACCGTCCAGGTGCCCGCGGACGGCAATCCGATCGTCCTTATGGCCGACCGCCAGACGACGGGCGGCTATCCGAAGATCGCGGAGGTCATCTCGGTCGATTTGCCGCTGCTCGCGCAAGCGCGGGTCGGCAGCGAGATTCGCTTTGAGCGGATCGACGTGCGCGAAGCGCAGCGAAAACGCATGATGCTTGACCTGAGCATCGATCTGCTGAAGCAGGCGATCATCGCATATGCGCAATAGGAGGCAATGAACATGGCGTTCGTGGATTTGAACTGCGACATGGGCGAAAGCTTCGGCGCGTATCGCCTGGGCCGTGACGAGGAAATGATTCGCTATGTGACCTCGGCGAACATCGCCTGCGGGTTTCATGCCGGGGATGCGGGCACGATGCGCAAGACCGTTCGGTTGGCGCTGGAACACGGCGTGGCCGTCGGGGCGCATCCCGGTTTGCAGGACCTGGTCGGATTCGGCCGCCGCCGGATGGAGATTTCGCCGCGGGAGGCCTACGATATTGTGGTCTATCAGATCGGCGCCCTGCTGGGGTTCGTGAAGGCCGAAGGCGGAACGCTTGCGCACGTGAAGCCGCACGGGGAGCTGTACAACATGGCGGCGAAAAGCGCCGAATTGGCGGAAGCGATCGCCGAAGCGGTGTACAGAGTGGATCCGGAACTCATCCTGTTCGGCCTGGCGGGCAGCGAACTGATCAAGGCGGGCGAGCGGATCGGCCTGCGGACCGCAAGCGAAGTGTTCGCCGACCGCACGTACCAGGCGGACGGGAGCTTGACGCCGCGAAGGGAGCCGGACGCGCTCATCACGGATGAGAAGCGGTCCCTGGCGCAAGTCATTCGGATGGTCAAGGAAGGCAAGGTATGGACGCAGCAGCAAACGGATATTTCGATCAAGGCGGACACCATTTGCGTGCATGGCGACGGGGCGCGTGCGGTGGAATTCGCGCGCGGCATTCGCGCCGCGCTGGCGGAAGCGGGCATTGTCGTGCAGTCTGCAGGAACAACTTTGAAGCGTTAACCCATAATGGAGAGATGCGCAATGCAAACGGTGAAAATCATCCAGGTTGCCGATACCGACATCGACGAGCTTGGCCATATGAGTTACCTGAAGTACATTCAATATATGCAAGACGCGCGAAGGGAATGGTATGAACAGGCCGGGTTTCCGCTGGAGAAGAAAAGGGAAGAAGAGAAAATCTCCGTCGCCATGAAAAAGTTCGAGATCGTGTACATGAAAGAAACCGTCGCGGGAGAAACGCTGAAAATCGTGACTTCTCCGCTGCGCATCGGGAACAAAAGCTTTACGTTGAAACATGTGATGTACAATCAACATGATGAACCCGTCGCGGAAGCCTCGTCGACCATGGTCGGTTTCGATCTGGCCAACCGGACCGGGATCAAGGTTCCCGAGGAGATTGCCCGGCATTTCTGAAATGGTTGCCGGTCCATGAGCTGCCGGTCGACGGGGAAACGGCGGTCGCGGCGCTGCCGCGGGACCGGAATCGGATCGCCGGGAAAGGGGAACGAACGCAGAGTGGATGAAGGCATGCGCGTCAATTTCGGCAAATACGATATCCCGCCCACCCTCCGGAAATTGACGGAACTATGGGAGGAACTCAAGGATGCCGAACGGTTCTGCCAAGGGCTTCATTTTTATCTGACGCTCGGACATTTCCGGTATCCCTGCACGCCTTGCGACGCGGTGGTCTTCGGCAACATCGGCGTGGACGGCATCCACTACGATGCGCGCTCCGCTGTGCTCGCGTCCATGAGCCGAATGGGGCTTGCCGATGAAGTCAAGCGGCTGTCCGTCAAGATATGAAAGCGAGCGCCGACGCCGGGGAAGGAGCCCGGCGTCTGCCGTATCGGAACTGATCCGTTTTCTCCACCATATCACAACGGATCGACGCTGTGCTGGGGGAAGTCGGCGCCGCAAAATCCGGAAGCGAATCATCAGAATTCCGTTACAGCCGAAGAGACAGGTGAGCCATGTGAACAAAGCGGTGCTGAAAAAATGGTATTTGACGTTGTCCCTCTTCCTGTCGCTGTACCTGGTCGTGGTCACGATTCTCGGCTTCACGCCGCTCAAGCACGAGCCTTTCATGGAACCGCTCAACGAAGTTTCGCACTATGTGCTGGGCTTCTTCGTCGTCGAGCTGATCGTGCTGTTCTTCATGGCCGACAGCGCCAAAACCTACTTCAAGGAGCAATGGATCAGCATCATCGCCGTCTTGTCCTCCGTTTCCGCCACCGCTATGATTAACGGGGCGGTCGCCGTCGGCTCCCTGACCGGCCTGAAGGCGCTCAAAGGCGTCAAATGGCTCAAGACGTTGAAGAGCATCAAGGGGCTCAAGCTGCTCAAGGCGACGAAGGGGGCCAAGGTCGCGAAGACGGTCAAGATTGCCAAGAAGGCCAGGAAGGCGCGTCATGAAGCGGATGCCGGCGCGCGGAAGGGCGGCTGAGGCAAACGGAAGGGCCATCCCGCCGGCGGATGGCCCGTATGCGTTGCGGTCGGTTCATGAGTCGGTCAATTTGTTTCGCCTCATACAGCGTTCTCAGGCCGAATTCCACGTACAGCGGCTGGCTTACTTGGATGTTGCAATGAACCATTTTATCACATTATAGTAATAGAGTGGGGCAAACCGCTTTCAGTCCTGGTTTTTTATTTATATTTATCCTTGGCCTTTGACGCCAGCAGGAACAAGCCGGCAATCAAAAAAACCGGCACAAAGAAGTTGTCGAAGAATCCGGCTGTCCCGGGAATCGGAACGGCGCCGGTCTGTCCGCCGGCCAGAAATCCGGAGAGTTCCAGATAGCCCGCAATTTTGCTCGTCGCACGTTCGATGGTATACATGAGTCCGGCCAGCATGATGAAGATGCAACCCATTACATATCTCGGATTCATATATGCAGATCGCCTCCGGGCAAGCATATGGTCGGTTCAGCCTGCACCCGGCTCCTGAAAGCGAGGAACGCGAGACACGGCTTGAACGCTTCGGCAGGCATACGAATGGCATAGCCTGTATATATTATACTTACAAACCGTCCGGTATCGATATCGGGGTGTTGAAGGAGTTGGTCCGATATACCGTGAAAACCTATCGGAATGTTCACCCAGTTGAGACTCGTTTGCCTATAATTTGAACTTTTCTTCCAAAAAGAAATGGTGTAATATAAAGACCTGAAAGCGCTTTAATTAATATTGGAGGGGATGCAATGGAAAACCGTCCGCAATGGGGTTCACGAGTAGGCTTCATCATGGCTGCCGCAGGTTCCGCAATCGGTCTGGGGAACATCTGGCGTTTCCCGGGAGTCGCCTATGAAAACGGCGGCGGCGCATTCTTTCTCCCGTATCTGTTCGCGCTTCTGACCGCGGGCATTCCGATCCTGATCCTGGAGTTCACGATCGGGCACAGGAACCGGGCGGCAGCGCCGGGGTCGTTTGCGAAGATCAGACGGGGATTCGAAGGCATCGGCTGGTGGCAACTGATCATTTCCTTCGTCATTTCGGTCTATTACGCGGCCGTCATCGCCTGGGCGCTGTCCTACACGGTGTTCTCGTTCAACCTGCGCTGGGGAGACGACACCCAGGGATTCCTGTTCGGCGAATATCTGAAACTGGCCGAAACGCCGGGCGAGTTCGGCGGCATCGTGCCGGGCGTGTTCATTCCGCTCGTCATTGTCTGGGTGGTCGCGCTGTTCATTCTGTACAGCGGTGTCAAGAGGGGCATTGAGGCCGCGAACAAGATCATGCTGCCCTTGCTGTTCGTGCTGTTCACGATTCTGGTCATCCGCGCCCTGACGCTGGAAGGCGCGGCGGATGGTCTGAACGCTTTCTTCAAGCCGAACTGGAGCACGATTCTGAACGGCAAGGTGTGGGTCGCCGCGTACAGCCAGATCTTCTTCAGCTTGTCCATCGGGTTCGCCATCATGGTCACTTATTCCAGCTATCTGAAGAAAAAGTCCGACATCACGAACAACGCCTTCATCACCGGTTTTGCGAACTCCGGGTTCGAGCTGCTGGCCGGCATCGGCGTGTTCAGCATTCTCGGCTTCATGGCGATGCAACAGGGCGTTGAAGTCAACGATGTGGTCAGCAAAGGCGTCGGACTGGCGTTTGTCGTGTTCCCGCAGATCATCAACACCTTGCCGGCGCTCAACGGGCTCTTCGGCTTCCTGTTCTTCGCGTCGCTCGTGCTTGCCGGCTTCACGTCGCTGATTTCGATCGTGGAGACGTACATCGCCGGCCTGCAGGAGAAGTTCGGCATTTCCCGCACGAAGGCCGTATTGTTCGGCGGCGGGGTGACGGCGATCGTCTCGATCATATTCTCCTCCAACGGCGGCCTGTACTTCCTGGACGTCGTGGACTACTTCATCAACAACTTCGGCGTGGCGCTGGCCGGGCTGGTTGAAGTCATCGCCGTCGCCTGGATCGCGAGGGAGCTCGGCAAGCTGCAGGAGCATGCCAATAGCATTTCCGACATCAAGCTCGGCCTGTGGTGGAAGGTCTGCCTGGCCGTCATTACGCCGGTCGTCCTCGGCTACATGATGATTGACAGCCTCATTAAGAACTTCAAGAGCAACTACGAAGGCTATGAAACCTGGTTCGTGACCGCTTACGGATGGGTGGTTGTCGTCCTCGCGATTGTGATTGGCTTCTTGCTTCCCTACATCAAGGGCAAGACGGCGGCCGGTTCGGTGAGCGACTCCAAGGAGGTGTCCCAATAATGGAAGCAAGCGCGATCGTGATGATGATCATCGGCATCGTGATCATTTGGGGCGGACTGGCCGCGAGCATCGTCAACGCGGTGGTCAAGGCGAAGAAGCGCGGACCGGAGTCCGAGGCCGAATCCTGATGCGAATGATTGGGCGGCGCGGGGAGCTTATCCTCGCGCCGTCTT